>Ga0172373_10001845_pt1 | contig 33591 bp, 24 predicted proteins | sample Lak10m_2_FD_114546 | JGI IMG/M metagenome (GOLD analysis project Ga0172373, IMG submission 114546) | Freshwater microbial communities from Kabuno Bay, South-Kivu, Congo - kab_092012_10m | ecosystem: Environmental > Aquatic > Freshwater > Lake | place: Democratic Republic of the Congo...
CGATCTACGAAAAGGGTGTAAGGAACTTACAAACGACAAGCGCTTTTCTGGATCGGTGAACCATTCGAAGATTTCCTATTTTTTATAATGACCTATCTAATATTGCTTTACTCATTTTCAAACGCTATATTATGATGCCAGAAATAGTATAAAAAACAGAATATGGCACCAAAATAATGATTTTAAACAGTTGTGTTATAGTGCCAAAAAATTCAAAAAACTAATATTTTGGCACCATAATAAAGTTGAGGTTTCAGCGATTCATGTCTTGATAAACGCTTTAAACAGATTGAACGGAATGTCCATCGGTTTATTAAATTATGCAGAAGAATTGCATGGTATACAGGTAGGGTTAAATCATGTGGCAAAAAAACAACCCTAAAGGACTCAGGTATTTACCTTTTTTGAATGTTCACTTTTGAACAGAAAAAGGTGTAAGGTCACTGCTAAATTTAAAGAAATAAAATAGCCCGTAATTGCTTGGTTACCTTCATAATAATTAGACATTAATGTTGAAGTAATAATGAATAACAGAAAAAAGTAAACGCTTGTCTGTGTGTAAATAAGCTGGTATTGCTTTCTAAGGTTTGTAATGTTGTTGAGTGTGTTTCTGACAACTAATACAAGTGGTAGTAAAGCAATTAAACTGATTGAGGTCAATATGCCGACGAGTATCAATAAGTCGATGGGGGTAAAGTAAAACCCCAATGTGTTATTGAATTGATTGTATAAAATAAAACCATAAGATAAGCTACCTAATATGGAGGTGATGATGTACGCGAATAATTGGTATCGATTACGCTTCATTTCCTGAAAATAAAAAAGGCCTTCATCAAGGCCTTTTAAAAATCTACTTTTCTTATTTCTTATAAAAAGGTAGTTTAACCACCTTTGCTTTAACGCCTTTGTCGCGAATTGAAATAAAAATTTCACTATCTAATTTGGCATGATCCAACGTAACATAACCCAGACCAATGCCTATTTTTATTGATGGTGACATGGTTCCAGAAGTAACTTTTCCGATAGTTTCGCCTGCTGCATTGACAATCGGGTAGTCGTGACGTGGAATACCGCGATCGATCATTTCAAATGCTACTAATTTCCTTGTAACACCTTCTTCCTTTTGTTGCTTCAAGTGATCAGAATCGTTAAAGTCCTTTGTGAATTTGGTTATCCAACCTAATCCTGCCTCCATAGGAGATGTGGTGTCATCAATATCGTTACCATATAAACAGAACCCCATTTCTAAACGTAAGGTATCACGTGCGGCCAATCCGATAGGTTTTATCCCAAATGCTGCTCCAGCCTCAAATACATGTTTCCAAACTTGTTCTACCTCTGTATTCTTGCAATAAATTTCAAAACCTCCAGACCCTGTATACCCTGTTGCTGAAATGATAACATGCTCCACACCAGCAAATGGTCCAACTTCAAAATGATAGTATGCAATCGAAGCCAAATCAACAGTAGTTAAAGATTGCATCGCTTCAACAGCTTTAGGTCCTTGAATCGCAAGCAATGAATAATCATCTGAAAGGTTTTTCATGTCAACTCCCATATCGTTGTGAGATGAAATCCAGTTCCAATCTTTTTCAATGTTTGATGCATTAACCACTAACAAGTATTGGTCATCTTTCATGCGGTAAATAATCAAATCGTCTACAATACCCCCTTGTCCATTTGGCATACACGAATATTGAGCCCGACCAACAGTCATTACTGAAGCATCGTTTGTAGTCACTTTTTGTATCAAGTCTAAAGCACGCTCACCAGTCAGTAAAAATTCACCCATGTGAGACACATCAAAAACTCCAACGCTGTTTCGAACCGTTTCGTGTTCTGCATTTACGCCTTCGTATTGAACGGGCATGTTGTATCCTGCAAAAGGGACCATTTTGGCTCCAAGAGCAATATGAGTTTCAGTAAGCGCTGTGTTTTTCATGTCTTTATTTATTTGCGACAAAAGTACTTTTTTTATTCGATTTTTAGTGAAATAGTTCAGCTAGTTCCTGTCCAACTAAACTACCGATGGCAACGCCCATTCCGCCCAATCTAACACCAACTGCAATGCGTTCATCAATTCGCTCAACTATAGGAGCTTTGGTTTTTCCGACTCCCATAATACCTGCCCATTTGTAAGCGATGCCAACTTCTTGGTTTGGGAGTATAACCTCTCTTAACAACTTGTTTAGCGCTTCCATGATATGCTCGGTAGTATCAAGTGCTGTTGTTGTTTCACCTTCAAAATCTAAATTTCGACCTCCACCCAAGAGAATACGGTCTTCAAAATTCCTGAAGTAATAGTAGCCTTCTTGGTAATGAAAGGTTCCTTTTACTTTGAGTTTTGGTATAGGTGTGGTTACAAGGACTTGAGCGCGTGCTGGATTGATGTCGCGGTTTGGTAAAAATTGACGGGCAAAACCATTTGTACAGATCAGTACATGTTTCGCTTTCAAAAAACCTGCTTGAGTCTGAACGGCAACATGGTATAAGTTAGATTGTAATGCAACTACTTCGATTCCAAAAATAAATTGAATGTTTTGGGATACAGCCAATGCATGCAAGCGAGTTATTAATTTCCCAGTATCAATTTGCCCTTCCAATGAGTTTTCATAACTTGTAAGAATATGCTGAAAACCGAATTGTTTCGCGCAATCATCATGCTTTTTATAGACGTTAGTGTGTCCAGTAATGGATGCAATGTTTTTATTCAGGTAATCCAGTTGGCTGTCGCAATAGTCCACTTTATCTGCTTCAGCATGGGTAATGATATCCCAAGAACCATGTTGCTGATAATCCATAAAATCGACACCTGCAAGTCCTTTCAATCGCTGCAATCCGGTCCAACGCTTTTCAACGGTTGACCACACAAGCGATTCATCCATTTTTTTTAGGTCATCTAAAATCTCCGTGGCACTGCCAAAACAAGTGAATCCTGCATTCTTTGTACTGGCACCGGAAGGTAAATAACCCCGTTCAAAAATTACGATTTTCGCTTTGGGATGCTGCTTTCGCAGGGCTAAAGCGGTAGAGATTCCGACAATTCCTGATCCGACGATCATGAAGTCGATTCCTTCAAAATAAGTTTTTTGTTCCCAGAAGCTGAGCTGATCAATGTGAAGCATAACAGACGCTGATTTTCAAGTATTTTTGGCATCTTTGTACAAAATGCGTTCAAAGTTAAACCATTTCAGTAACTAGGTGTACAGACTTACGTTAAACAAACACTATGAAGAAATTATTTCTCCTTTTACTGGTAATCTTTCCGCTCTTTATTCAGGCCCAAAATATGGTTTTTATGTTCAAAGGAACAGTGACCAGTATGGATAATGGTAAAAATGAGGCAGGTGTAACCGTATCCTTTGTGCAAAATGGAAGTACATTGGCCTCGGCGACTACAGGTACCAACGGAAAATATACATTAAAAAATAATATAGCTTTCACCAGTCCTTTCAGTGTAGTTTTCTCCAAGGCTGGGATGGTAAGCAAAAAAGTGGATTTCAATTTTTCTACGCTGAATGAAGAAGATGTTCCACCAGGCGAAGACTATCAGCCCTTGCAGGATTTAAGTATGTCATTGTTTGCAGAGCGCCCAAATGTTGATTTTGGATTTTTGGCAAATGAACCAGTAGCCTCTTTTGCTTGGAATGCCTCTAAAATGGTTCCTGTATTGGATAAAGTTGCATCGGAGAAAACCCGTGCAAAAATTGAAAAAATCTTGCTTCAATCTGATCAACAAGCAGATATGAATGAAGCCAAATATCAAGCAGCAATTAAAGATGGTGACGCATTGATGAAAGCAGGTAAGTTGACAGAGGCCAAGAATAAATTTAATGATGCCTTGAAATTGAAACCTACAGAAACTTACCCGACGTCAAAGGTAAAGGAATTGGAAGGTCTTATCGCTGCACAACAAAATGTAAATACAGCAGCCATTCAAGCTGAGTCCGAATACCAGGCTCTTGTAAAAGCTGCGGATGCACTGCGAGACCAAAAAAAATACGATCAAGCTATTTTGAAATACAAAGAAGCTGCGGCCAAGAAAAATGAGCAATACGTTCAAGATCAGATTAATGCCATCAAGAAAATTCAAGACGACCAAAAGTTAGTTGAGGCAAATGAAACCAAGTATAAAGAGGCAATAACGAATGCTGATAATTTGTACAACCAGAAGAAGTACGCTGAAGCAAAATTGAAATACGAAGCCGCGAAGCAAATTAAGCCAACGGATAGCTATGCAACAACGCGCATTGCTGACATCGATAAAAAAGTTGCTGATTTGGCAAGTGCTGAGGATAAAAAGAAAAAAGTAGAAGAGGCTATTGCTGCTGGCTCTGCATTATTCACAGCAGGAAAGTATGACGAAGCAAAGGCAAAATTTAGTGAAGCTTTGGCAATGGATGCTTCATCTGTGGTTGCTTCTCAGAAAGTAAAAGAATGCGATGCTAAACTTGCTGTCGCAGCGAAAGAAAAAGAGAAAGTAGCCAAAATAGAAAAACTGAATACAGAGGCTGAAACTTTTTTTAATGCCGGAAAATTGCCGGAAGCAAAAACGAAATACACCGAATTGTTGAGTCTTGATCCAACTAACTCGGGGGCAAAGGCAAAAATTGAAGAAATCAATAAAAAGACACAAGATGCTGCAAGTGCCGCAGAAGCCAAAGCGAAGTTAACAAAACTGATTGCTAATGCAGACGCATTAGATAAAGCGGGTAAGTTTACAGAAGCTAAATTGAAGTATGAAGAGGCTATCGCGCAGGGTGCAGACGCAGCTGTTCAAACCAAATTAGAAGGTGTTAAAAAGAAAATTGCCGATCAAGAAGTAAAGGCAGGTGCCGAAGCAAAATTTCAAAACTTGAAAACAGAGGGGATGCAATTAGCTGCTGCTCAAAAGTACGCTGAAGCAAAAGCCAAATTAAACGAAGCTAACGCCTTGAAAGCGGATCCTGCTATAGCGGCAAAAATCAAAGAAATTGAGGGCATTGAGAAAAATGCAGCGGCACAATCGCAATTGGATCAAGATTATCAACAGTTGTTAGATCAAGCAAATCAAAAGGAGCAAGCCGGTGATATTGATGGTGCATTACTCAAATACAAAGAAGCTTCACAAAAGAAGCCAGGTGAAAAACAACCTAAGGATAAGATTACTGAATTGGAAAACAAAAAGAAATCTGCCATCGCTCAAAAAGATCAAGACACCAAATTCAATGAACTCATGAAAAAAGGAGATGATTTGATGGGGCAGAAAAGATACCTTGAGGCTATTAAAGAATACAACGCTGCATTGGCATTAAAACCGAATGAAAAAGCTCCGAGTGATAAGGCTGCAGAAGCACAACGTTTGGAACAAGAAAAATCACAAGAAGGAGATGCGCAATATGAGAAAATTATTGCCACCGCTCAGGTTAAAATCACAGAGAAAGATTACGTAAAAGCCAAGGAACTCGCTGAACGTGCAATAAAAATTAAACCTACTGATCAGCGTCCTAAGGATATGTTAAAGACAATTGAGACGCTAACGAAACAAGAACGAGATTACAAAGCAAAAATTACGGAGGCAGAAGTATTCGTTAATTCGAAGGACTACAAAAAAGCAATAGCATCGTATGAACAAGCCAAGGCGATTAAGTCGGATGAGCCACAACCGCAGTTGAAAATTGATGAATTGACAAAACTTGTTCAGGATCAAACTGCTTCTCAGCAAAAAGACAACCAATACAAAGACTTGATAAAAAAGGCAACGGTTGCACAAGCTTCTAAACAATATGAAGAGGCTGCTAAATTGTTTCAAAGTGCTTTGGATGTTAAACCGGACGATCAACTGGCTAAATCAGGTTTATCTGAGGTAAATCAGTTACTGGATGATGTGAAAAAAAATACCGCAGCCAATGACGAAAAGAAAAAGTTAGTAGACGAACAATTGGCACAGGCTGAGGCAGCTTTTGCAGCTTCGAATTTTACAGAGGCAAAAGTACTTTACGAAAAATTGTTGATCAGCGATCCCAAAAATGCTGTTGCGAAGAAAAAGCTGGATGAAATCTCCAAGAAGGAAGCAAATCAGTTAACAAGTCAACAAGAAACCGCTATCAAACAATACACTAAAGATGGTGATGATGCCTTTAAAAAAATGAGTTATGATAAGGCAAAAGAATCTTATCTGCAGTTGTTAGAGCTTCGACCAAATGATGCACACGCCAAGAAGAAGCTAGCTGAAATTGATGCAATTTTAAATCCAGTTGTCACGAAATCGGATAAATTACAAAACTTGGGTGATGTATATGAGGACAATGACATTACCAAGGGGTATGAATTGTTGTTAAAAGCAGATGTAGAACGCAACAATATCAAATTAAAATCGAGTCAGTCAACTGAAAAAGACGTATACGAGAAAGAGGAAGAAATGTCTGAAGTCACCTCCATTCAGCAACAACGTACCACGCAAGAAATGGCTTTTTTAACCAACAAAATTGGTATGGATAACGAGTTAGCAGATATCGGTAGACAAGGAACGGTTGAGCTAATTCGAGCAAAAGAAGGTGAAATGACCCTCAAAGATCAAGAGAATACCAATTATGAACACGTAGATGCGTTGAAGTCTCAGGAATCATTAAACATTTCTGCCCAAGAAACAGAACAGATTAATAGGTCATTACAAGGCGCTCAAGAGGAAAACGATATCAAATTAAAGAATGTTGAAGTATTGGTGGAAAACGGAAACTTTGATTTTGCTACCGCTGAGCGCAGTTCTAATTTAAATGCAGATCAACGAATCGATCAGGCCGAGGATAATTATGAGTCTAAGTCGATTGATGATATCCAAGCACGCGACAATTCCAATATCCAAGTGAAAAACATCCTGGTAAGTGCGGCTAATGAAGCTGAATACCTTGGGAAATCTAAATCAAACGATTTAATGCAAGCACGAGAAAATCTGGAGGTAGCTTCAGCTAACTTGGAGGCGGGTAACTTGGAAGATGTGCAAAGTTTGACAGGAAACAATGACCAGTTAAAAACCATTCAAGCAAATCAAGCTAAGGAATCTGATTTTTTGGTTTCTCAAAAAGCCGTTACCATGCAAGGGGTAAATGAGAAAATAGATGCGATAAATAAAAGTTTGGTAGAAGAAGGTGTAGTTACCAACACGGACGGTATCGAGCTTTCTGCTGCTTTACACGAGGGTAATAAAGATATTGATCAATTGGCTTTTGAGAACTATAAAAAAGAGCAATTGAAATACCTTGAGAATGAGAGTAGAATTGATCGATTTACGAATGTTGAATACAATATTGCAGAAGAGACCAAAGAAAAGCAGAAGCAAAACACGGAATTGGTGAATGTTATAGACGAAAACATCAACGGTACAAATTCGGCTGAATCAACCAATGATGATGATCAGCGCGCGTTAGCTCGACTCAAGATGGACGATTTAACAGATAAATTAGAAGATGTTGAATTGGCGGAAAATACAGATGATAACATCAAATCCTTAGCAGATGTCAATAAAACCTCGACCTTGGGTGAAGCTGATCGAAATAAAGCCGAAGATGAAAAACGTTTTTCTGCTCAGGATAAGTTGAACAATGTTGATGCTGCGAAGCCAGAGAAAAAACGCATTGCAAATACCTTAGGCAAAGACTATCCAGAAGGTGTGAGTCAAGAATCCTTTACGCAAAAGGATGAAAATGGTCTTCCAACAGCAGTAATTACTCGCCGTGTGGTCGTTATCAATGGTCAGGGAAGTGTATATATCCGCACGCAAACACTTCAAAGTATAACGTATTCTAAAAATGGCGAACCATCCACGGAGTACATTTGGTCAAAAGAAACAACTGGTCCTCATTTGAAGAAAAACTATTAATCAGTTTTTCCAAGGTGTGCTGTGAGAAACTTCTCTCTTGCCACTCCTATAACTATTTGATTAAGCCTTACATTCGATTAAAAAAATACGATGAAGGTTCATTTTATAGCTATAGGCGGAAGCGCAATGCACAACTTAGCCATTGCTTTAAGTCGCAAAGGAGCTCAAGTTACAGGGTCGGATGATGAAATATTTGAACCTTCACGATCACGGTTAGCGCGACAAGGAATTTTGCCTCAACAACTTGGTTGGAATCCATCCTTAATTACGGATGATCTAGACGCTGTTATTTTGGGGATGCATGCACGAGAAGACAATCCTGATTTGTTAAAAGCTAAAGCTTTGGGTTTGAAAATTTATTCTTATCCAGAATATTTGTACGAGCAAAGTAAAGACAAAAGAAGGATTGTTATCGGCGGAAGTCACGGAAAGACTACCATTACTTCGATGCTTTTACATGCAGTAAATGCTTGTTCGTTACAAGTGGATTACATGGTAGGTGCGCAATTAGAAGGGTATGATTGCATGGTTAAATTAACGGAGGAAGCCGATGTTATGATTTTAGAAGGTGATGAATATTTGAGTTCTCCGATCGACCGAAGACCAAAGTTTCATCTCTATCGCCCTCATGTTGCAATCATAAGTGGAATTGCCTGGGATCATATCAATGTGTTTCCCACATTTGATAATTATGTCGATCAATTTGAGAAATTCTGTTCACTTATCGAGCCTGATGGGGTTTTGATTTACAATACCCAAGATGATGAGGTTAATAAGTTAGGAGTCGCATATTCAAATCGATTGCGGGTACAACCTTATGCAACGCCAGATTATGACACCACAGAATCTTCAACTAGATTAAAATTCAACAATAAGGCATATTCCTTGCAAATATTTGGAGAACATAATCTTCAGAATTTAATGGGAGCCATGTACCTTGCGAAGGAAATTGGAATCGATGAAGATCAATTTTTAAACGCAATGCATGACTTTACGGGAGCGGGAAAACGCTTACAGAAAGTTGTCGAATCGGAAGATTTTGTGATGTATAAAGATTTTGCACATTCTCCATCCAAGTTAAAGGCTACGACTAAGGCGGTTAAGGAAAAATATGCCAATAGAAAAGTGATTGCCTGCATGGAGCTACATACTTTTTCATCTTTAAAAAAGGAGTTTTTACCCCATTACAAAGATGCTATGAAGGCCGCAGATGAAGCGATCGTTTACTTTAGCCCGGATGTAGTTGCACATAAAAAACTAGAACCGATCTCCAAAGAAATGGTATTTGATGGATTTGGAGGAAAGGTGTTGGTTTTGAATAAAACAGAAGAGGTTTTGCGTGAGATTCGATCTAAATCCTGGGAAAACAGTGTTTTATTAATGATGTCTTCGGGTAACTTTGATGGAATTAACTATGAAGCTTTGGGTGAGGAAATATTACATGCCTAGGTTGTTCTAAAAACCACTTTACGCATAATTATAGTGACAAGAATACTGTAAAATGCAGATAAAATAAGTAGCGCAAGTGTGCTTAACGTAGAGGTGAATCCAGCGGAAGCTCCTTCGCGGTTACTCTTCAATAATCGTTGTTCGATTTGGTCCTTGGTCATGATTTCTGCATCCGCGTGCTCTTTTTTAAACGCTGCAAGGCGCTTTTCATCATTCACCATTTTATGAATTTCAACCTCTCGCTCTGCAAGTTGATGGGTTATGAACTCGGGATCTATTTTTGTGTAGTACAAGTAAATAAATCCAGAAACAATCACAGCGTAAATTGCTCCAGCCGACATGGCATTTTTTAAATCAATCATAGCGTTTGTTTCATCGGTGTCTCTGCGTTTTTGTAGGTACAATCCGACAGTTATTGCTGATAATAGAAAAAGAATATTCAGTAAGGTTGCAGGAACGCGATCATGACCTGTTATTCCTGTGAAGAAAAAGAGGTATTTGATGCTAATCCAAAGAGCTGAAAAAATAAGTGCTGTTTTGATTGTAATGCGCATGGATTTCTTGTTTTATTAGATCATCACTGATATTGTTTTATACTAAAAGAGGCTACCAAATGATAGCCTCCAAATGTATAAAGGATATTTTCTTAACTGTTCATTGAGACAAGAAATTCTTCATTAGAAAGCGTATTTTCCATGTGCGACTTCATAAATTCCATCGCTTCAACAGGATTCATATCTGCAATGAACTTTCTGATTAACCAAACACGCTGAAGTACATCTTTTCCCACCAGCAAGTCTTCTCTTCGGGTTCCTGATGCAGTGATGTCAATAGCCGGATAAATTCTTCTGTTTGCAATTTTTCTATCCAATTGGAGTTCCATGTTACCTGTACCTTTGAATTCCTCAAAGATTACTTCGTCCATTTTGGAGCCAGTCTCAGTTAACGCTGTAGCTAAAATAGACAATGAACCACCATTTTCAATTTTACGCGCAGAACCAAAGAAACGTTTCGGTTTATGAAGCGCATTGGCATCTACACCACCAGATAAAACTTTACCTGATGCCGGAGAAACGGTATTGTATGCTCTTGCAAGGCGTGTGATCGAATCGAGAAGAATACAAACATCATGACCGCACTCAACCATGCGTTTTGCTTTTTCAAGAACCATGTTTGCTACTTTAACATGGCGTTCTGCTGGCTCATCAAATGTCGAAGCAATAACCTCTGCTTTAACACTTCTCGCCATATCAGTTACCTCTTCAGGTCTTTCGTCAATTAATAATACAATAAGGTATGTTTCAGGATGGTTGGCTGCAATTGCGTTGGCAACATCTTTTAAAAGCATTGTTTTACCCGTTTTTGGTTGGGCTACAATCATACCACGTTGTCCTTTACCTATTGGAGCAAACAAGTCCATTACACGTGTAGAAAGTGTTTCTTGTTTATGTCCAGTAAGTTTGAATTTTTCGTCAGGGAACAACGGTGTTAAGTACTGGAAAGGAACACGGTCACGAATGTAAGATGGGTCACGTCCGTTAATTGACTCCACTTTTACCAACGGGAAGAATTTTTCTCCTTCTCGGGGTGGACGTATAGTTCCTTTTACTGTGTCACCCGTCTTTAATCCAAACAGTTTAATTTGACTTTGAGACACGTATATATCATCTGGTGATGGTAGGTAGTTGTAATCGGATGAACGCAAAAATCCATATCCATCTTGAATAACTTCCAATACACCCTCAGCAGAAACAATACCAACTAAATCATATGCAGAATCATCTACTTTAGGTTCCTCTTGGCGTTGTTGGTTTTTATAGTTGGGATTATTGGGGTTATTCGCGTTACTATTGTTGTTGTTGTTGTTGTTGTTGTTGTTGTTGTTGTTGTTGTGTGGACGTCTTTCCCGTTCTGGTCTATTTTGATGTTGTGCAGCTCCTTCCGATACACGTTCAGTATTTACCTGAGCTGTATTTTTATTTGCTAATTCAATCAAATTTCGCTCTCTTTTTTCTGCTGTATTTAGCTCGTTTTTCTCTACGGAAGCGTTTGTTTCTGCTTGTTCTGTCGGAGGCGTAGTTTCAAAAACATCTAGCTGTTTTGATGTTTCAACAACCGGCTCAGCTTTGGTTACACGGGCTCGTTTGCGTTTTTGACCGTTTTCAGTAGGATTTTCTGGTTCGTTGATTTGCTCGACAGCAGTTTCAGCTTTTTCCGCAGTGTTTCCTGTTGTAATGGCATCAATCAATTCAGCTTTTTTCAATGTTGCAGCTTGTTCAATACCTAACGTTTGAGCAATTACTCGAAGATCAGCAATTTTCTTGCTTTCTAATTCCTTTTTATCCATAAATGAATTCGTGTATTCACGATGTTGTTAGTGGGATTATTCTATTGGATTGTTTGAATACAGAGAAGAATCTCTGATTTGAAGTACAAGTATACTAACTTAAATTGTAATGGTAGGTTTTTTTGATCAATTATTTGAAGCATTCTTGGTGTGTAGACAAAATCTACATGAGTAATTGGTTATCTTCGGTGCATGAAAGCTTTTTATACATTATTCTGGTATGTCGTTTTGTTCTTTCTGATTGGAGGTTCATTTGCGATCGAAGGAGGTTTTTTTGGTCATCCTGTTCTTGGGTTTAAAGTGGTACGTTACGTTTTGCTTGCGGGCTTGTTTTTGATAACCTTTAAACGTAAAAAGTTATCCCTTTGGATTTTTACGGCCATGATTACTGGTGTGGAGGTCGGAATGGACTTTCCAGCATTTGCTTTAGAAATGGAGCGATTCGGTAAAATTTTCTTGCGGCTTGTAAAGTCGTTGGTTGCACCATTAATCTTTGCAACGTTAATCGTTGGTATCGCTGGACATAGTAATTTAAAGCAAGTAGGACGAATTGGATTGAAAAGTATTTTATACTTCGAATTGGTAACGACGGTTGCTTTGTTCATTGGTTTGTTGGCAATTAATCTTTCACAGGCAGGAGTAGGCGTTCAGGTGGAGGCACGCAAACAGGATAAAGAAAAGTCTGTTGAACTACTCGAACAAAAGAAAGAGCACAAGGACCACCTGGTGGAAATATTTCCGGAAAATATAGCAAAGTCTATTGCAGAAAATCAAGTGTTACAAGTCGTTGTATTTTCTGTCATCTTTGCAATTGGGTTAGGAATGGTGAAGCATGAAGAACACAAATTAACCATGCTGCGTTTCAGTGAAAGCTTGGCAGAGGTCATGTTTAAGTTTACCGATATTGTGATGTACGTGGCCCCGATAGCTGTTTTCGGCGCTTTGGCCAGTACCGTCGCCAAATCAGGGGTTGAAATCTTGTATAACTTAATGAAATTGGTCGGCACATTGTATGCGGCATTGGTCATCTTCGTTTTAGGGGTGTTGCTTCCAATTGCCTTGTTGGCAAAAATTCCAATCAAAAGATTCATTCAAGCGGTAACAGAACCATTAACACTAGCCTTTGCAACAGCGAGTTCTGAAGCTGCCTTACCGAAGGCATTAGAGAATATGGAACGATTTGGGGTGCCTAAGAAAATTGTTGCCTTTGTAATTCCAACCGGATACAGCTTTAACCTGGATGGAACGACCTTATATTTATCGCTGGCTTCGGTTTTTGTTGCGCAGATGTGCAAAATAGATCTTTCCATTGGGCAACAAATAACCATGTGCTTAATCTTTATGTTGACGAGCAAAGGTGTAGCTGGAGTTCGAGGTGCATCTTTTGTGATTTTAGCCGGTACAATTGCAGCAATGGATATTAAAGGATTCGATCCGGAACGAGCAAGTGTGATTTTAGCTGTAGATGCTTTGATGGATATGGCACGTACTTCCGTGAATGTTTTAGGAAATTGTTTAGCTTCTGCCGTTATAGCACGAAGTGAAAATGAATTAGATCTTTCTGAGCCGTATTCAGATCCTGTTTAATGCACATGCAGCAATCGTTGAATTTTAATTCGATAATTCTTGAGAATGAGCGGGTTAGACTAGAACCGCTTCAGGAGGAGCATTTTTCCTCATTGGTTCGCTTTTCATTGGAGGAACCTTCACTTTGGAAATATGCCCTTCAAGCTGGGGATTCTCCTGAAAAAATAAAGATTTATATAGATTCAGCGATTCAAGATCGATTATCCGGTCATGCTATTCCGTTCCTTGTAATCGATAAACGGACCAATACGGTTGCAGGTTCAACGCGTTTTTATAGTATAAATTGGTTCCAAAAAACTGCCTCAATAGGCTATACGTGGTACGGTAAAGACTATCAACGTACGCATGTCAATTCAAACTGTAAATTTCTGATGCTTGAAGCTGCATTCGAGCAGATGGGGATGGAGCGGATTGAATTTCGCGCCGATGCCTTGAATACTGCAAGTATAGATGCAATCAAACGACTTGGAGCGCAGATTGAAGGTGTTTTGCGTCAAAATATGATACGTCCCGACGGAACACGAAGGGATTCGATTGTTCTTAGCATATTGAAAGAGGAATGGTTCAATACGTTGAAATTCAACTTGCTGAATCGCTGTTAATCAATCAGTTTACTTTTCAGAAATTGCCCAGTATAATTTTGTTCTTGCAATATTAATTCTTCTGGAGTGCCTTCAAATAGCAATTGGCCGCCTAGATCGCCACCTTCAGGCCCTAAATCGATGATCCAATCGGCACATTTTATGACATCTGTGTTGTGTTCAATGACGACAACAGAATGACCAGCATCGATCAACGCATTGAGTGCGATTAACAATTTTTGAACGTCGTGAAAGTGGAGTCCAGTTGTGGGTTCATCAAAAATGAATAAAGTACTTGGACTGTTGTTTCCTTTTGACAAGAAAGAGGCCAACTTGATTCGTTGGGCTTCACCACCACTTAAAGTGCTGGATGATTGACCTACTTTTAAATACCCCAATCCTACATCAATCAACGGTTTTACCTTGTCACAAATTTTCTGTTCTAGTTTGTCTGTTCCGGCTTCAAAGAACACATAAAGTTCCTGAATATCCATAGCCAGTATGTCGGATATCGATTTGTTTTTGTAGGTCACTTCAAGTGTTTCTTGTTTGAAACGAGAGCCATTACACGTGTCGCAGGTGAGGTGTACATCCGCCATAAATTGCATGCCTACAGTGATTTCTCCCTCTCCTTCACACATTTCGCAACGTCCACCTTCTACATTAAAGGAGAAAAATCCTGGTTTGTATCCGCGGGCTTTGGATAAAGGTTGTTTGGCAAACAATTCGCGAATTTCATCGAAGGCCTTGACGTAGGTAATTGGATTGCTTCGGGAACTTTTACCAATGGGATTTTGATCAACCAATTCAATGTGCTTAATTGATTTGAGGTCACCAGATAGGTGCGTTCCTGTATTTTCACCACCCATTCCGAGCACATGCTTCATTCCGGGATAAAGTATATCCTTAATTAAAGTCGATTTACCTGATCCACTTACACCAGTTACACAAACCAATTTATTGAGCGGGATGGCTACACGAATATTTTTTAAATTATTCAGTCGTGCACCATCTATTTGAATTGCGTTGGTTGATTTTCTTCTCTTTTTGGGGATTTCAATGCGTAATCGTTTAGTCAGGTAGTCTGCAGTCAGGCTCGACTTAGCATCAAGTAAAGCTACGTGATTACCTTGAAAAACCAATTCCCCGCCAAAACTACCGGCCATTGGACCAATATCCAATATTTCATCCGCAGCCTGCATCATTTCCTCTTCGTGTTCTACTACAATGACCGTATTCCCTAAATCACGTAAATTTTTTAATACGTCTATTAACCGATGCGTATCTCTTGGGTGCAATCCAATCGAGGGTTCGTCGAGGATATACATTGAGCCCACTAAACTACTTCCCAACGATGTAGCCAGGTTAATGCGTTGCGATTCGCCTCCAGAAAGTGAATTTGATTGGCGGTTTAAGGTCAGGTAGCCTAAGCCAACCTCAACCAAGAATCCTAGACGATTTGTGATTTCGGGTAAAATACGCTTGGCAACTTGACGATCGTACGTGTTTAATTCTAAGGTATTAAAGAATTCCCGCGCATCGCTTATCGACATCCGTACGATATCAGTGATGGAATGACCATTTACTTTAACATAAGCAGCATCTTCGCGCAGACGAGTGCCTTGACAAGCTGAACAAATCGTTCTTCCACGATACCTTGAAAGCATGACACGGTACTGAATCTTGTAGGTTTGACTTTCGACAAATTTGAAAAAGCGATTTAATCCTGTGAAATACTTGTTACCTGCCCAAAGTAAATCATATTCCCCTTCACTTAGTTCCTTAATTGGTCGATGAATAGGGAAGTCAAATTTTTTGGCGTTGTAGATAAGTTCATTCAAATATTCGCCCATTTGCTCACCTTTCCAGGGTAAGATAGCACCTTCGTAAACACTTAAGTTGTGATCTGGAATAACAAGTTTGTGATCGATTCCGATTACCTGTCCAAAACCTTCACATACTTTACAAGCGCCAAACGGATTGTTAAAGGTGAAAAAATGTTCGGATGGAATTTGAAACTCCATCCCATCCAATTCAAAACGTGTTGAAAATTGATATGCTTTTAACTCAGGATATGTCAATACTGTACATGAGCCATTGTCCTCGAGTAAAGCTCGTGAAACAGAATCGCCAAATCGTGTTTTATTTTCTTCAGAGTCATGAATACTTATACGATCAATGACGAGTAAGGCATCAGAAAGTAAATGGTGTTTTTCTGGGGTTATAGTGGATATTTCCACCAATTCGTTTGCTACAACCAAGCGGGAATAACCTTGTTGAATCAATAAATTGATTTGTCGTTCAATACCATAAGTCTCAAAGCCGCTTACAGGGCAAGTAATCAGTGCCTTGGAATCGGGTGGAAGTGTCAACAAGAAGTCAACTACATCAGTAACGTCGTGTTTTTTTACTTCTCGACCAGAAATTGGAGAAAACGTTCGACCTACACGTGCAAAAAGTACCTTCAAGTAATCATAAATCTCCGTTGTTGTGCCAACGGTCGAACGTGGATTCGAAGAAGTTACCTTTTGTTCAATAGCGATTGCAGGAGCAATACCTTTGATGTAGTCCGTTTCAGGTTTATCTAATTTTCCTAAAAATTGTCTGGCGTAGGAGGACAAACTTTCAATGTAGCGGCGTTGCCCTTCAGCATAAAGCGTATCGAATGCCAAGGTTGATTTTCCTGAGCCAGATAATCCTGTGATAACCGTTAATTTACCATGTGGAATTTTAACAGACAAGTTTTTCAAATTGTGCATGCGAGCACCTTTGATTTCGATATAGTTGTTCTGACTCATTTCTTGGGCTAAGGTAACAAAGGTAAAAAACAGAATGAACGCAGAAATTGTTTGGATGTAACAGCGATTAAAAAATATTTTTTCAAAAAAATGTAGATTGAATCAAAAGTTTACTATTTTAGTCATTCAAATAAATAGATCGCCTATAGAAAACAAATACGCTTAACTATTCTTATAAACTAAAGGTTATGTTGTTAAAGCGTATGGACGATCATGAGTTAATAACTGCATATATTCATGGTAACGAGCAAGCATTTGAGGTGTTATTAATGCGCCACAAAGACAAATTATTTCGATTCATTTATTTGAAATTACGTGATCGTGAATTAGCCGAAGATATCTTTCAAGAGGTTTTTGTGAAGATTATCAACACGATGAAATTAGGCAATTACAACGAAGAAGGAAAGTTTTTACCTTGGGCCATGCGTATTGCTCATAACTTGGTGATCGATCATTTCCGTAAGGCAAATAAAGTGCGATTGATTTCCGAATCATCCTCATTAAAAGACGATTATTCTATAATGAATACCTTGTCTTGTGGATCAAAAAATATTCAACAACAAATTACGTCCAACGAATTGGAAGTTCAGATGGTTGGATTAATCGAGCACTTACCAGAAAATCAGCGCGAAATCTTAACTATGCGCATCTTCAAGGATATGTCGTTCAAGGAAATAGCGGATTTAGAAAACATCAGTATCAATACCGCGCTAGGCAGAATGCGTTATGCCTTAATGAACTTGCGAAAGTTGATTGACAAGCATCAGTTGGTTACAGCGATTTAATTGAGTTGCATGTTGTGTTAACAGGAATAATTTTCAATTTACTGTTATAAAAAACAAGTAAGGACGTTTTATTCTTGAGTTCTGATTCAGCACTAACGAGGCTTCAGTACTTTTCTTTCATAGGGCTACCTGATTTCAGGTGGCCCTTACTTATATTGGGTCCTATAATATCCTAGCGATTAAAACTGCATGTGACGTTCTTTCTTCTCCGGGTAGATGTCTGGAATGGTGACTAATATGCCTGTTTCTTCAACATTGCCAAATTCTGGATTTACGGCCGTTCCAAACGTTTTCATTGTCGGAGAAAGATTCATGTAAATGTTGACTAATGGCGGGATAAACTCGCTATTCTCTTTTACCAGCGTATTGAGTACTTTAAACCCTTCTTTAAAATCTAGTCCAGCAAATTTTTCACTAACGGCCGCCTTGTCATAGTTTTGAACCAAAGGATGAAACGGTTGCATAAGGTGTTCGTTGTCCGGGAAGTATGTATGCATAAAATGCAATAAAATATCCCGAGCTTGGGTGTTGTACGTCGGGTACATGGTTACTTTGCCGAAGAAATAGCGTATATCGGGGTTGTTGACTACAATGGCACCTAATCCGTCCCAAATGTTATCCAAAGCAAATAAACCCTTCTTCGGATTAACGGTAGGTTGGTAGTTGGGTTGTACCCAACTTCTACCAAGTTCTACTGTCTGTGGCAAATAATTGGTAACGAAATCATCCGAAAATTCAAAGTAATGGGTAGTAGATAAGTGAATGTTTCCTTTGTCGTCAATTGCATCTTTGCATCGAATAAAACGATAGCCACCAATAATTTCCTGGTCTTCTGGTGACCACACAATGAGTTGATCATAACAAATGGCATCTGTGTCGTGCTCATCCAGATCAACCGCAAGCCCTGTTCCACCTCCGGAAGCACGAAAAGTTACTTCACGCAAACGTCCAATTTCTTGAATTACATGTGGTGCATTGTGCTGATTAACAATGTAAATCTCGTTATCCCCTTTACGCGTCTTTCGAACAAAGCGTTCTTTATTTAATTCAACTTGTAATATTTCTCGAGCTATGGGTTCAATAATTGGTGTCATACGTATATTACTTGGTAAGTGAATAAACAATCGATCTTATTTCTTGTGCTTGTTGTGCATCAGTTAATGCCGCAGAAAAGTGATTCGGATCAAGCGGTTTACCAATGGTAAAAGTCATTTTTTTATTTCGTTGTTTAAACAATTCATCGGCTAAATACAACATTTCAATATTTGCCTTTATTCCAATGAATTTACGAAAATTCGATAAGTTGTAGAAGAAATTAGACAGTTCACCATCAATAAAAACAGGTATGATGGGTTGATTTAATTTTTTGGAGAAGGTTACGAAGGTTTTTTTCCATTCCAAGTCTCTAACTTGACCTTTGATTCTTCTACTTACTAAACCAGCTGGAAAAATACACAGTAAGTCATTTTCTTGAAAGGCTTGTTCGATTTGTGTGCGCGTTCCAACTGAGTTTTTACCGTGCTTGTTTACCCCTACAAATAAACCGGTTAAATTTTCCAGGTTCATCAATAAATCATTGACGATGAATTTGATATCTGTACGGTGAGTTTTCATGGCCGCAACAAACGACAATGCATCCATACCTCCCAACGGATGATTCATGGCTACAATTACAGGTCCGGTTTTCGGAATGTGTTCTAGCCCGTTAATTGTAATGTCAATATTCAGGTAGTCGACAACAGCTTGGCAAAAATCTGCATCCTTTTTATCAGCATGTTCGGCCAGGAAATTATTGATTTCATCTTGATGCAAAACACGCTCCAAATAGCGTATTACAAATCCCGGTAACCATTTTATTAACGTTGGATTTTTACTGCTAATGAGTTGCCTGATATCTATCAATCGTTTCTCCGCCATATCAACAACAAAATTAGTTCAATTACGCCTCGCATTTTTTTCTTGTAGGACTTTTATTCACAATCAACTTTGAATTATGCGATCAAAAAAGCCTGCTTTCAAACTGATTTCTAGCGAGAGATTATTAGTTTTGTCTGAACGAATGTTTGACACCACATTATGATCCAATTATCTGATCGATTAAATGCTATGGAAGAGTCTGCAACCATAGCCATGTCGCGCAAAAGCCGTGAATTGAAAGCTGCAGGAAAAGATATTATTTCGTTGAGTTTGGGGGAGCCTGATTTCTTTACGCCTCAATTTATCAAGGATGCAGCATCAGTAGCTATGGAGCAAAATTATACGATGTATACGCCTGTTCCGGGTTATGATGATTTGCGTGAAAGTATTTCTCGTAAATTCTTGCGAGATAACCGTTTGACGTATTCGAAAGATCAGATCGTGGTATCAACGGGTGCAAAACAATCCATTGCTAATGTGGTATTGAGTATTATAAATCCTGGTGACGAGGTTATCGTTCCTGCCCCATATTGGGTTTCCTATTTGGAAATCGTTAAAGTGGCGGAAGGTGTACCCGTTGTCATTCATGCCACTATTGATACAGATTTTAAAATTACTGGGGAACAACTTGAAGCAGCAATTACGCCTAAAACGAAGATGCTTGTTTTTTCTTCACCGTGTAACCCAACTGGATCCGTTTATACCCAGGAGGAACTAGCTGATTTGGCTCGTGTTATTGCGAAATACCCCCACATCGTGGTGATCTCGGATGAGATTTATGAGCACATTAACTTTACGGGTAAACATGCCAGTTTAGCTGAATTTCCAGCAGTTTATGATCAAGTAGTTACCGTCAATGGGGTGTCAAAAGCTTGGGCGATGACCGGTTGGAGACTTGGCTTTATTGGAGCGCCGAAGGCAATTGCTGATGCTTGTAATAAAGTGCAAGGGCAATTCACTTCGGGTACGTGTTCAATTACACAACGTGCGGCAATCGCAGCGATGGATGCCGACCCAATTGTTTTAAAAGAGATGATACAAGCATTCGACAACAGAAGATCTTTGGTGTTGAATGCCTTAAATACGATTACTGGTGTTAGGGCGAATGTACCTGCAGGAGCATTCTATGTCTTTCCTGATATTTCTGCTTTTTTCGGTAAGAAATATGGAGAATATAAAATAAACGATGCGAATGACATGTGCATGTTCTTGTTAGCAGAGGCACTTGTAGCCTTGGTTCCCGGAGATGCTTTTGGTGATCCTAATTGTATTCGAATTTCATATGCTGCTTCAGAAGAGACCTTAACCGAAGCGATGAAGCGTGTAAAAGCAGCACTGGAAAAATTAGCTTAATGGGAATCGATCAGTTATTTAATCAATTTTCATCAAAACGCGTTTTAGTAATTGGAGATGTAATGGTTGACGCCTACATCCGAGGAAAAGTTACACGTGTTAGTCCAGAAGCGCCCGTACCGATAGTTTCTCTTGAAAAACAAGAGGATCGTTTAGGTGGGGCTGCCAATGTTGCGGTAAATCTCGTTGCAATGGGTGCTCAAGCCGTGGTTTGTTCTGTTATTGGTAACGATTCAAACAGCGTAATTTTAACCCATCTTCTAAAGGAATCAGGGATTTCAGGTGACGGGTTGATTTTCAGTGAAACACGCAAAACAACCGTTAAAACACGTGTGATTGGTAATAATCAACAATTGTTGCGGGTTGATTCAGAACAAACAAATCCTATCAGTTCCGATGAGGGACAGGCGCTTATTGCTCGTGTAGTTGAACTTATTGAAACAGGTTGTGACGGTATTATTTTTGAAGACTACAACAAAGGCGTATTAACTCCTGAGGTCATTCAAACGATTATTAGCATAGCAAATGAGTATTGCATACCGACAGCAGTTGATCCAAAAAAAGATAATTTTTTGGCTTACCAAGGTGTTACCTTGTTTAAGCCAAATTTGAAAGAATTGAAAGAAGGATTGGGAGTTGATTTTTCGTTTGTTCAAGAAAAAGAAAAGTTTGAGTCAGCCGTTAAATTATTAGAGTCAAAATTGTCTAATACGATATCCTTTGTTACGCTTTCTGAGCATGGTGTATACATCAAGCATGGATCCGAGTCAATGTACTGTCCAGCTCATGTCAGAAATATCGCAGATGTCAGTGGAGCAGGGGATACTGTCATTTCATTGGCAACATTGTGTTTGATTTGCCAAGCTCCTTTGTCTTTAATAGCAGAAGTTTCAAATATTGCAGGTGGATTGGTGTGTGAAACAAGCGGTGTTGTATCCATTGATGCTTCGCAACTTCTTGCTGAAACAGATCGATTGATTAAATAAGCTTACTTTTATACTCAAAATAACGTCATGACGGAAAGGAAAGAGGTAAAGCCCTATGGGGATGATTCCCGAAGCAAAAAAGAAGAAGTTGCAACGATGTTCAACAACATTTCTAAACGCTATGATTTTCTGAATCATTTTCTTTCTCTTGGTATTGATAAGATCTGGCGCAGAAAAGCAGTTAACTTATTAAAAGAAGTTTCTCCAAATAGGATATTAGATTTAGCAACGGGGACAGGTGATTTTGCCATTGCAAGTTTAAAACTTCAACCAACAGAAATTATCGGGATGGATATTTCTGAGGGTATGCTTGAAGTAGGGAGAGAGAAAATGCGTAAAAATGGTTTCGACCGCGTTATCTCGATGCGCCTAGGTGATTCTGAAAATCTGCCATTTGAAGCGAATTATTTTGATGCTTTAACGGTTGGTTTTGGTGTACGTAATTATGAGCACTTGGAAAAAGGACTTGCCGAAATGCTTCGTGTTGTTCGTCCAGGCGGTAAACTGGTGATTTTAGAATTTTCGAAACCAAAACGTTTCCCGATTAAACAATACTATGCCTTTCATTCGAAGTACATTATTCCATTTTTTGGTAAACGCATTTCAAAAGATGAGAAGGCCTATGCATACCTTCCAGAATCTGTAGCTGCTTTTCCTGAAGGAAGAGATTTTGAACTTATTCTAGAACAATTGGGTTACAAAGAGGTGAAGTCAACGCTTGTAGCAGGCGGAATTGCTACAATTTATACCGGTATAAAATAATTTTATCCAGTCGACGTTTCGATATGATGAACATTACAGGTGTTGTTTTCATTTTTATCACTTGCATTTGTTTTTCCCAAAAACAAAAACCAGAAAACTATCATCGTTTTGATGAGCATGTTATTCACTTTGGATTTATGCTCGGAGGAAATTCTGCTACTTTTTTAGGGTATCCTGCTGCAAACAACTTCCAGAATTACAACCTCAAAGCCTTAAATGTTATACCACAGCCTGGTGGACAAGTTGGTATTGTTTCAACGCTTAAACTCGGTCACCCTGTGATGCGTTTGAGGTTTCTTCCTAGTCTTTCTTTCCAGGAGCGAGCAATTCAATATTATTATCAAAATCCTGACCCCAATAAGAAGGACATCTTTAACGAAGAGCGCGTAAATTCAACGAACCTGGATTTTCCCCTTATGTTACAATTTCGAACTACACGTCTAAATAATTTTGCAGCTTATGCACTATGTGGTGGTCAGTATACCTTGGATTTACAATCTCAAGAGGATGCTTCCCAAAACTACATCGATCCCTATGTCAAAATAAGAAAAAACGATTATTTCGCTCAAGTGGGTGGTGGCATAGAATTTTTTTCTCCCTATTTTAAATTTGGAATCGAACTTAAATTGTCGCAAAGTTTTCGTAATTCACTCATCCAAGATTTAACTCCCGTTTCAAAGCCTTTGGATGCGTTGTATAATCGGGTTTGGTATCTTTCACTTATCTTTGAAGGGTAATGCCTCAACTTATTCAATTTCAGGTAACGCCAGAACAGGCTCAAGATTTGAGTTTTCTTCGTCGAAAAATCGCAGAAGAAACGGGACTTGATGAAGATCAATTCGATTTCACTTGGAAAAAACGAAGTGTGGATGCACGCAAACCTGCTATTAAGATCAATTGTACGTTTGAAGTTTTTCGTCCTGATGATCAGGTTTCTGAGTCAAAGGCTTTCCAACCTATAGTAACAGATACGACAAAGGTTGTTCACATTATAGGTGCTGGGCCTGCTGGATTATTTGCGGCATTGCGTTGTTTGGAGTTGGGCTACAAGCCGATTGTTTTTGAACGAGGAAAAGATGTTCGGTCGCGTCGCAGAGATTTAGCGCGATTAAACAAAGCAGGTGAGGTGAACCCTGAATCAAATTATTGCTTTGGTGAAGGTGGAGCAGGGACCTATTCTGACGGCAAATTATATACGCGTTCGAAGAAACGTGGAGATGTGGACAAAGCCATGCGCATGTTTGTTCAGTTTGGTGCCGAACCTGATATATTGGTTGACGCTCATCCGCATATTGGAACCAATAAATTGCCTCAGATCATTGTCGGTATGCGAGAAGCCATCATCGAAGGTGGTGGAGAGGTGCATTTTGAATCGAAATTAACGGATATCCTCACCACAGAAAATTGTATCAGTGCTATTGAAATAAACGGAGATAACAAGTTTCCTTGTACCAAATTGATTTTGGCGACAGGTCATTCGGCGCGTGATATTTTTGAGTTATTGCATCGTCGTGGGATAAAAATTGAAGCTAAATCGTTTGCTTTAGGGGTTCGCATCGAACATACCCAAGAGTTGATTGACAAAATACAATATCATGGTCGTGTAAATGATGACTTTTTACCACCGGCTTCTTATGCTTTAGTTGCGCAAGTGGATGGAAGAGGTGTCTATTCTTTTTGCATGTGTCCTGGTGGAATCGTGGCGCCATGTGCAACTGCACAAGAAGAGGTTGTTACTAACGGTTGGTCGCCATCTAAACGTAATAATTTGTATGCTAACTCGGGAATTGTTGTGGGTGTTTCACCAACTGATTTTCCAGGAAACGAGAATAACCCATTTGTATGTTTGGATTTTCAGCGAAGTGTTGAACGTGCCTGTTGGGAAGCGGCGGGTAAAACACAACGCGTTCCTGCGCAATGTATGCAGGATTTTGTGGAAAATAAGGTTTCGTTGCATTTCCCAAGAACCTCTTATCAACCGGGTATTGTGAGCGTAAATTTAAATACGGTTTTACCGCCCATCATTGCCAATCGATTAAGAAAGGCCTTTGTGGAGTTCGGTAAGAAAATGAAAGGATACCTGACCAATGATGCTGTTTTACATGCTCCAGAATCAAGAACTTCCAGTCCAGTAGCGATTCCTCGTAATCCAGAAACTATGGAGCACATAGAAATTCAAGGGTTATATCCGTGTGCGGAAGGAGCAGGCTATGCAGGAGGAATTATTTCTGCAGCTGTGGATGGTATGCGTTGTGTTGAAGCAATAAAGTTTTAAAGTTTATTTTTTTTATTCTTTTAATATCGTTATATTGCAATATAAAAATATATAAGATGGGCATAACAAAAACAGCGCACTACACCGAATTTCAAAACGAAATATCCCTTTTATTGAAAGCAATTGGTCACCCTGCACGGTTGGCAATTTTAGAATTGCTTGTTCGACGTAAAACGTGTATTTGTGGAGATATAGTTGATGAAATTAACTTAGCACAACCAACAATTTCACAACACTTAAAAGCATTAAAGGAAGTGGGCTTGATTCAAGGATCCATTGAAGGTAAATCAATTTGTTATTGTATCAACCTCGAAGTTTTTCAGCAATTGGTCGCGTATTTGAACCAAATGAATGAAAAAATAGCGCTCAATCAAAGCAATGCTTGTTGTTCTTAAATACTCCGATATGTTAGAAAATATCAAAAGATTATGTGTTGAGTTGGTCGATGAATTTGATCAAATTCCTGCAGAAAGAAAAGATTTACTTGGTCAAATGGCCGCTTACATTTCAGGTGAATTGGCGTTGAATAACCCTGTTCAACTTACCTATGTCTGCACGCACAATTCGAGAAGAAGTCATTTTGGACAAATATGGTCACAGGTTGCAGCTATCTTTTTTGGAATCCCAGTGCAAACGTTTTCTGCAGGATCAGAAGTGACGGCCTTTAATCCCAACGCTATTGAAGCATTGCGATCTCAAGGGTTTAATATTGAGTCTGAATCAGCAGAGAATAACCCCATGCACCTTGTATATGTTAACGATGATGTTGCTATTCGATGTTTTTCTAAGGAAATAGGACATCAAGAGAATCCACAACGTGATTTCATTGCGGTGATGACTTGTTCTGAGGCTGATACCAATTGCCCATTTGTTCCGGGAGCAAAAAAACGGTTTTCAACGACCTATGATGACCCAAAAATGTATGATGCAACCCCGCTTCAAGCAGAAAAATACCGGGAGCGTTCGCGTCAAATAGGAAGAGAATCCTTGTATATGTATTCCTTGGTAAAACTGAAATCAAATTAATATGGAAACAAATCAAATACAACCTCAAAAAGAGAAGCGTTTAGGTTTTTTGGATCGTTACTTGACGCTTTGGATTTTTATAGCGATGCTAGCTGGAGTTCTTGTGGGTCACTTTTTTCAAGGTTCCTCAACGTTTATAACTACCTTTTCGAGTGGTACCACCAATATCCCATTGGCAATTGGGTTGGTTTTAATGATGTTTCCACCATTGACAAAAGTTGATTTTTCTAAAATACACCATGTACTTCGTCAACCGAAATTGCTCGTTTCATCCTTCATTATTACTTGGATAATAGGTCCTTTTCTCATGTTTGTATTGGCGATTTGCTTGCTTCCTGACCATACTGATTACATGACTGGACTCATTATTATTGGATTGGCCCCTTGTATAGCGATGGTAATTGTTTGGAATGAATTGGCGGGAGGCAATCGGGAGTTGGTTGCTGGGTTAGTAGGGATTAATAGTCTGTTGCAGGTTCTCTTTTTCTCAGCGTATGCTTATTTCTATTTGGAAGTCATGCTTCCATTTTTTGGAATCAACTCGGTGGAATTATCCATTTCCATGAAAGAAATCGCACAAACCGTTGGTGTATACTTAGGTATTCCCTTTGTTGCGGCAATTTTAACTCGCTTCTTGTTAATGAAATATGTTGGCCGCGATTGGTTCTTAAACAAATTTATCCCATTCATTTCTCCCATGACGCTGGTTGCGTTGTTATTCACAATTTTTATCATGTTTAGCTTGAAAGGAGATTTAATTGTCGCGATTCCGATGGATGTACTTCGAATAGCTTTACCATTAGTGATCTTTTTTGCTGTCATGTTTGTTTTAATGTTTTATGTTGCCAAACGTTTTGGGGCATCGTATGCAGACAATGCTGCAGTATCATTTACGGCAAGTGGAAATAATTTTGAGCTTGCTATTGCAGTTTCTATTGGTGTTTTTGGAATTAATTCTGGTCAAGCTTTTGCGGGGGTAATTGGTCCGCTAGTAGAAGTGCCTGCCTTAATATTGATGGTACGATTGGCTTACTATTTTAAGCGCGTTTATTACCAAGAGTAAGTTGCTGAATAAAATCAATCGTCTTTTCGTTGAATATATTGGGTTGTTGAACGTTAACAACATGTCCACATGCTGGAATAACAAACAATGTTGCTGAACGATGATCTTTAACCAGCTTACTTATGGTTGGAAGAAACATATGGTCTTCCTCACCCATGATATAAAGCGTTGGAATTCCTGTGTCTTTGATGCGAAAAACTTTAAGTAAGGGGTTAATCTCCGAAACCAGTTTGAACCAACGTTTAAATTCGTTTTGATACAGTTTTCTTGCTTCACGCACAAATAGACTTCTTGCTTCTTTGTGCGTTTTTCTTGGCATAATGATGATTGCAAAAAACTTGTAAAGCAGGATGTAAGGGATGATTGATTTACAAACCCAACCCAATCGCATAAGAAACTGACCTTTTAAATTGATTTGCATGACGGCTCCTCCCATGATCATTGAGCTGACCCGCTCCGGATATCGTTCACCAATGCCACGAATTAATATGGTTCCTAATGAGATACCAATAAAGTGACTTTTTTGAATATTCAAGTGGTCTAACACTTCAATGATATCATTTTCGAGGTGTTGAAATGTGTAGTGTTTGATACGCTTTACAAGAGGTTCTTTAGATTTACCGTGTCCCCGTAAGTCGATTAGCAAGACATTGAAATTTGCTTTGAATGCCTTTATTTGTTTATACCAAATTGTACTGCTTCCACCTGCACCATGAATAAAAGTTACCCAGGGCAAATCTTGATCAAGTTCATATTTGGTATAAAAAAGCATAGTGCAAGATACTTAAAGTATTGTAATGTTGTATTTATACATGCAAGGCAGCTTTCAACAAAATGAATCATAACTTGTTTTTCTAATGTGCAGGAAGTCAATGTAGTTTGGTTCAAACGTGATTTAAGGTTAGTAGACCACGGTCCTCTATCGCTGGCATTGGTTCAAGATATTCCTGTTTTATTGCTGTACATCTTTGAGCCAAGTGTAATGTGTTTTCACGATACCTCTCAACGGCATTGGCGTTTTCTCTGGCAATCGATTAAAGAGTTAAATGAACGGCTAGCTCCTAGAGGTGCACAAGTTTCCGTGGTTTATAACGAGGCTGCAATAGTTTTTCAAGCTTTAATGAGTTTGTATAAAATAAATACGGTTTACAGTCACCAAGAAACGGGCAATGGCTTAACCTTTCAACGCGATCAAGCTGTACTCGACATACTGGAAGAGAAAGGTGTGAACTGGAAAGAATTTCAGCAGCAAGGTGTTGTGCGCAGATTGTCATCACGGGTGAATTGGGAAAAACGATGGAAACAGTTTATGTTACAGGATGTTTTTGTTCTACCGGATAAAAAATGGTTAACGATTGAATTGACTTCAGCGCAACAACAGGAGTTATCTGTAAGTCAATTGCCTGATTGGCTCGAGGAACAAGACTCCTTAATGCAACCGGGAGGTGAACTGTTTGCTTGGAGGTATTTACGTTCATTTCTTGAATCGAGGTCGGTGAATTACAGCAAGCATATATCAAAACCATTGGAAAGTAGAACAGGTTGCAGTCGCTTGTCGCCCTATTTAGCCTATGGGAATATCAGTATGCGTAGCGTTTACCAACAAACATTAATCAGTTATAAAACCAGCAGAAACAAGCGTGCTCTTCAAAATTTTATTTCCCGTTTACATTGGCATTGCCATTTTATTCAAAAGTTCGAGTCGGAATGTAGCATGGAATATCATCCTGTAAATAAAGCGTTTGAACAGTTAACCAAAGAACGCATACCAGCGCGAATTGAAGCGTGGGAGCAGGGAAATACAGGTGTACCTCTTGTGGATGCTTGTATGCGCTGCTTAAATGCTACAGGCTACATTAATTTTCGGATGCGGGCGATGTTAGTTTCATTTTTTGTCTTTGATTTATGGCAAAATTGGGATGATACCCATCATTTAGCCCGTATGTTTTTGGATTATGAACCGGGTATTCATTATCCTCAAATTCAGATGCAAGCTGGCATTACAGGTGTTAATACGATACGCATGTACAATCCGATTAAAAATTCTGAAAAACATGACCCAGAAGGAAATTTTATTCGAAAATGGGTGCCCGAATTGAAACAAATACCGGGACATTTGATTCACGAGCCGTGGAAGTTAACGTCAATAGATCAAGTGTTTTACGGCTGTGAAATCGGAAAAGATTATCCATTTCCAATAATTGATTTGGAAGAATCCAGAAAAAGTGCTGCCGACATCATGTATGCCATGCGTAAACAAAAGGATGTTAAAATTGAAGGTCAACGAATTTTAGCTCGGCATGTAAATCCGAGATAATGTTACTCTTTGAAAATTCTAAGCGATGTTGGTGCCACATTATTATCGGTTGAATATACTTGAACTACGTATACGCCAATAGGTAAGTCTTGAACGGATAATGTTAATTCATTTGACGTTGAGATTGCTTCAATCAATTTCTCACCATAAATGGAGTATAGTTTGATGTGGAATCCATCGGTTTTTTTTCCACTGTAAATCGTCAATTTATCGTTAACCGGATTTGGGAAATATTGCAGATCATCGTAAAGCAAAGTAGGGTTTGTTGACAGTGTAGAGACCAAACCTGAAGAATCAATTTCCACTGGAAAAGGTTTCAAGTTTCTGAATAAACTCAGTGTACCATCATACTTCAGAGATAACAAATCAATCAAAGAATCACCATTATAATCCCTTAATCGACAACTAATGGTTTGATTGGGAGCAGTAATGATCGAGGTGTTTTCACTAAATTTTGTATTGCCTCGATTGTAATAAATTTTGGGTTGACCATAATGAGATGTAATAACAAGGTCTTTCCATCCGTCTTCATTGAGATCGGCCGCTTCTATCCATTTAATCCAGGTGTTTGAACTTGGCCATTGTTGTTGTAAATTTTGTGAAGAATCTGAAAATGAACCATTTCGATTATTGACTAAAACTTGCACAAAACAAGTTTGGTATTGGTAAAGGGTTGACATGATCAAATCCTCATAACTGTCGTTGTTGATATCTGTGGCAACAATGGAAACGGTTCCCCAGTTGGCATTTCCATGTCTATTTGGCAATGGGGTTGGTGACCAAGTGAATTTTCCTGAACCGTTATTCAACAATAATCCATCTTGCGTTAGACCGCCATTGTCTATTCCACCAAGAATCAAATCTAAATCACCATCTTTATCGATGTCAGAAAATCTACTGGACATGTATACTTTATTCAAGTTGACTAACTCTGTAGGCAATTTTGACGTGTTAACGGTAAACGTGGCTGAACCATCATTAATGAGTAAGCGCGGGCCAATACTAGCTTGGTTGTAGATGTTACAGACATAGATGTCCAAATCCCCATCGTTATCGATGTCACCTGCAGTGGTATTGTGAGAAAAATCCAAGATGCTCGGTATTCGTCCGGCCGAGGATTCAATTAATTTACCCGAACCATTATTGAGGTATAATCTATTTTGACCACCGGGGAATGGATTGACATCTGTGCCGTGGTCAGCGATGAAAAGATCTTCAAAACCGTCACCATTAAAGTCTCCGGTTGCATAATCTCGCGGGTGTACCAGGCTATCAAACCCTTCAATCACATCTTGTAATTGAAACTGAAAGTTCCCTTGATTCATCATTGTTTGAATGGGGGTGTAAGTTGCTGGATTGGTCGGCGGCCATTTTAAACGGGTAATCATTAAATCTGCTTGTTCATCTGTGTTGATATCTACAATAAGTAAGTCCTCACAATTTGCATTTTCAGTAGGAAGCATGTATGTCTCTAATTCAAAAAATGGTCCACTGTAACTGAGATCAAAAACAGTTGGGTCTGTTGATTCGGCATTATTGGTCGTACCCCGAACCAAATTGTTGTTGTTGGGACTAATATCGTTGATAACCTGACCATTCGCTTCATTCATGGGGTAGTAGGCTAAAAGTCCATTTTCAGTACCTTGTAGTAAACTGTCTTTGTATTGAACTAATTCTTGTTCGGTGCGAGCTAGATTCCATATGCGAACTTGCATCATGTTACCTTTAAATCCGCAACAAGTGGTGTAATGTGTCGGTGTCATTCCTGAACCAATTCCGAAAGGTACATTGGTGTTTGTTTTTTGTGCACCTGGACTTGTTTGTGAAGAAACTAGCGTGCCATTTATAACGAGTTTAAGTTGTCCATTGTCCAATATTCCGGCCACATGAGTCCATGTATTTAACGCCAAATCTGTAGGGCTCGTTGCTGTGGTATAGGAACCATTTTGACCAGTAGTTTGCACAATTTCCGGTCGAACACCAGAAGCATCTAATGAGAGCACATAGTTTTGATATGGATTATCTGAACGGGGATCAAAAGTTTTCCCAGCAATAATGGCATATGGTGAGGCTGTTTCGAGGTAGATGTACGCCTCAAAAGTAAAATTACCAGTTATCTCTAGTGTTGTATTGTCTAGTGCAGAAATGACTTGGTTTCCATCAAAATGTTGGCAATACTGTTGTGTAGGTTGTGCAAGAGCATTCCATTTTACCGAGCAAACCATTATAAGAAGTTGAAGCTTTAATTTCATAAATCTGGTATTTATTTTGAATGTAGTAAAAATCGAGGAATTCAACACCAAGATGAGTATTCGAGGTTTTCTCTGAAATTTTAAAACCTTTTTAACCGAAGATTGTCTTTTCTGTATGCGCGGTGTGAAAAAGCAGCATCTTCCTTCAAAAACATGTTTGTCTTGCGGTTTGTCTTTTACTTGGCGCAAGAAGTGGGAAAAGAATTGGGAAGAAGTACGTTACTGCAGTGAGCGGTGTAAGAAAAATAAACGCATGACTTCACATGAATAAATTACGACTCATCCTAGGCGATCAATTGAATCACCACCACAGCTGGTATCAAACTCTTGATGAATCGGTGTACTATGTCATAATGGAAGTGCGTTCTGAAACAGATTATGTCAGTCACCACATACAGAAGGTTGTTGGCATTTTTGCTGCTATGCGCGCATTTGCCAGTGAATTAAAACAGCAAGGTCATCAGGTGATTTACTTCGAGCTTTCTGATCCTGAAAACCAACAGGCTTTTGAAACAAATTTGAGTAAACTCTTTCAAAAATATGCTATTCAACAATTTGAATATCAGCTTCCTGATGAGTATCGATTAGATCAACACTTGATGTCTTTCTGTGCAAAACAAGCAATACCTTGTCTCGCTGTTGATACGGAGCACTTTTATACTTTGCGTAATGAACTTGGTGACATGAGCAAAGGAAGTTCATCCTACCTGATGGAACGATTTTACAGGGAAATGCGCATGAAACATGGTGTTTTGCTTGATGCTTCGCGGAAACCAATTGGTGGCAAATGGAACTATGATGTTGCTAACCGAAAAAAAATACCTAAAAATCACCAACCTCCAGCGCCCATTTGTTTTGATCACGATGTTTCTGGGTTGGTTGAGATGTTGGCTAAAATGGAAGTAAAGACCATTGGTTCCATTGATGTCAAACGTTTTATTTGGCCTACTAACCGCACGGAGGCGAAAGCGGTGTTAAGTTACTTTTGCGAGCATTGCTTGGTGCTCTTTGGCACATTTCAAGATGCAATGGCTCCAGGTTTGTGGTCGGGGTACCATTCTCGGTTATCCTTCGCACTCAATTTAAAATTGATTTCACCCATGGAGGTGGTGCAGGCCGCTATAGAAGCCTACCAGATAAACATAGAAATATCGATTGAGCAAATAGAGGGTTTTGTGCGTCAAATTCTCGGTTGGAGGGAGTACATGCGTGGAATATATTGGGCTGAAATGCCTGCTTTTGCCACAAAGAATTATTTTGAACACAAACGAGCCTTACCAGATTGGTTTTGGACCGGCGAAACACACATAAACTGCTTAGGTGACGCCATCAAACAGAGCCTTAACCGGGGCTATGCACACCACATTCAGCGGTTGATGTTAACGGGTAATTTTTGTTTATTGACAGGTATAAATCCGGATGAAATAGACTTTTGGTACTTATCAATCTATGTGGATGCATTCGAATGGGTAGAAATTACCAATACAAGGGGGATGAGTCAATATGCAGATGGAGGTATTGTTGGAACAAAACCCTATGTGAGTTCTGCAGCTTACATTCACAAAATGAGCAGTTATTGTGATACCTGTTTTTACGATTACAAAAAACGCATTGGTGAACGTGCATGTCCGTTCAATTCTTTTTATTGGAATTTTTATTTAACACATGAAAATAAACTCGCGAAACATCCACGAATAGGGATGGTATATCCGCAATTGAAAAGGATGTCTGACGCTGAAAAGTTGGAGATAAAAGCTCAGGCAGCAACTTATTTGAATCAACTAAATGAATTGTAATGAAAAGAGCACTAGTTTGGTTTAAAACGGATTTGAGAATACACGACAATGAGGTGTTGTGTCAGGCAATTTCTTGGGCAGATGAAATCATTCCATTTTATTGTTTGTCAACCAATCAGGATCCCACTGCTTTCGGAACAAATAAAGAGGGTAAACACCGTACTCGATTTATACTCGAGTCTGTTCAAGCACTTGAATTAAACCTGCGTCAGCACGGGAGTGGACTCATTTATACACAAGGAAATCCAATTCATGAATTAATACTTGTAGCGGAGCGTTATGGTGTACAACGGGTATATGCGAAGAAAGAGGTCGCATACGAGGAAAGGAAACAATTGCAACTTGCTGAACAAGAACTGCTGAAACGCGGAATTACCTTAGAATTGTTTAGTACAAGCACCTTGTATCAAGCGGTAGATTTGCCTTTTTCAATCAAAGA
>Ga0172373_10001846_pt1 | contig 33583 bp, 27 predicted proteins | sample Lak10m_2_FD_114546 | JGI IMG/M metagenome (GOLD analysis project Ga0172373, IMG submission 114546) | Freshwater microbial communities from Kabuno Bay, South-Kivu, Congo - kab_092012_10m | ecosystem: Environmental > Aquatic > Freshwater > Lake | place: Democratic Republic of the Congo...
GTATTCTCGCGAAGGTCTTTCGGCTTGTAGGGCATTGTCATCGCATGATAATCCACCACGCCGTAAAAACATTTATACGTCTCCTGGAGCTCTACCCAATTGCGTACAGCCCCGAAATAGTTGCCGAAATGCATATCGCCCGTAGGCTGGATACAGGATAAAATCGTTTTTCTGTTGTCCATCACGTGTTTTTTCAAATTCTCCATGGATTCGCACCACTTCGCTACCCAGCTAAAGTACTACGGCTTTAGCCCGGATATCTTGGCATGCGAGGAAGGTACACCCCTCTATTCGGCCTATTCAGGAACCCCTGCTATAACGGAAATTTCGACGTGCGCTCCTTTGGGTAGGGCAGCTACCTGTACCAACTCCCGGGCCGGGGCCGTAGATTCTTCGAAATAGGTAGCATATACCGCATTGATGCGGCCAAAATCCTGGATATCCTGCACAAACACCGAGCATTTGAGGACATGCGCATATCCCAGTCCGGCAGCTTCCAGAATAGCTCCGATGTTTTTCAGCACGAGGTGGGTTTCTTCTTCTATACTCCCCTCGATAAGCTGGCCGGTAGCCAAATCGAGGGCAATCTGACCTGAAATGTACAAAGTCTGATTGAACAGAATAGCCTGATTATAGGGTCCGACAGGCGCAGGAGCGCCTTCTGAACGGATGATTTTTTTCATAGCATGGAGTGTATTGCCCACAATAAATTGAATAATCGCGTTGCCATTAGCACAAACTCAGCAAGCTCCGCATCTATGCAGATGGGGAGCCCACTTCTTAGTATAAACACCAATTGCTAAGACTAAGCCTCTTCTGCAGCTTTAACAAGCATCTTACCTCTATAGAACAAGTTGCCTTCTGCATCGCTGTATGCGCGATGGCGAAGGTGACGCTCGCCCGTTACGGAACACGTAGCCACATTGGGAGCGGTAATTTTGAAGTGCGTACGACGCTTGTGCTTTCTTTGCTTCGATCCTCTACTCTTGGGATGTGCCATTTCTACAAAGATTTGACCGGGACAAGTATGCAGTTAATGCGTGTTTGCGCCGATCGTGATTAAATATTATGAGTTATCCTTAAACTTTTTTAATGCGTCCCATACGGGATTCTCGTTTTCTGGGTCGGGTTCAGGCTCTTCTGCTTTTTCCAGCATAGACAACATATCCAGGTTACATACCCTCGGTTCATCCAGTTCGCAGTCATAAACCCGTATAATAGGTATAGACAGCACTACAAACTCATAGATAAAACGAGCTACCTGCAGCGATTCCGCTTCCGGATGTATGAATATCACTTCTGCATCCTCAGGTTCTTCCTCTTCACTGAACTTGACAACCAGTTGGGGCGTACCGTCCACCGGCAAATCTATTTCAGCGAGGCAACGGTCACACTCGGTGCGAATCGTTCCGGAAAAATCAAAATCGAGCACCATCATAGACGGCCGCTTGTCCAGCGTAAGAAACACTTCGATATCCCCTTTTGCTATCGGTGAATTTTCGAAATGGCTGAAAAACGACGCATCAATCTCAAAACGGTACTCGTGGATTCCATCCCCGAGACCCTGAATGGGAAGTGAAAAGGTAACTAACCCGTCCATGGTAAAGAACTTTTTTCAAAAGTGAATGCAAAAGTAAGACTTTGTTTCTAAAAACTGAAGACGGGCGTTTTTTTCCATTCATTATTTTTTCCAATCCCCTCCTCCTGCGTACAAAAGTACTGACCATAAAGCATATATTAGGCAGAGTCTGTATTTTTGTACGAAGCAACCAAGCTGCACAGCGCCCGACCTGCCTTTTGGCTTTCTTTCTGAAAACACCCGGCAAAAATATCCGTTTTCATGGTGGCTTTTTCACCCAACAACGTCATTCACAATGCAAATCATTTTTCCTCCGGTTGTCCACTTCCGTTGTATGACTATCCAGCATACCCCGCTTAACTCCTGGATACGCTGGTGGTTTGCCACCATCAGCCTGCTCGTGCCCGGATTCCAGGCCGCCGGCCAGCTCGTCCCCGGCGACATCGCCGTCGTATCCATCAATACCAATAATCGCCTGTGCAGTGCTACGGCCTCTGCGGAAGACATACTCAGCTTTATTTGCTTTAAAGATATTCCTCCCGGCACCAAACTGGATTTGACCGACAATGCATGGGAGCGCCTGATTCCCGGTAAATGGGGCAACTCCGAAGGTATCCTCACCGCGGCACGCACTGGAACTACCATCCCCGCCGGTACCGTCATCACCTTTGTATTTCCACCCGTGGGCAACCAACCGTACGCTGCACTGGCTCCAGATAATAACTGGGTTTTTTCACAGCAATCGCTCAACGGGGTAAACCTGAACTCCGGCGGCGACCAACTCTTTTTCTTACAAGGAGGCACCTGGCAAAACCCCGGAACAAATAGCAACTTTTCGCACAACGCAAGCTACCAGGGGGGCTCCGTACTACTGGCATTCAACACAAAAGCAGCCTGGAATGCGTTTACCGACAACTCCCAGGAATCCGGCATCCACCCCGATTTGCCCACCTGCCTACATTGGGCTAATACCGGCTCCTCTTCCGACTTTATTCGCTATACTGGCCCCATGAATTCCACGACCCCCTTTGAATGGCGACGCCGCTTTCAGCAAGCGTCCAACTGGAAATCCTATTCTTCCTGCACCGAAATGCCCCCCCTTCCGTCCACTTTCCAAATCGCCCCCTCCGAATTTCGTCTGACCTGTACCACCTGTAATGCATGTAGTCCCTTTGAGGAAAAACTTCGCGTGTCTTTACCCAGTTCCGGCGAGCCATTTCAAATCAAATACACCGATGGACGCGATACCTTCACCAAACCCAACCTAAAAAACGGAGATACCATCCTGTATCGGGTGAACCAAACCAGCTCTCTCCAACTCCTGCAAGTATGGAGTGCCGATTCCTGCCCTGTCTTTTTCCCACAAAGCCAACCTACCTCCCTATCCCTTTCCAACCTGACCGCCCCCTCCTCCCTGCCTACGCCTACCCTTTGTGGCAACGAAGCCGGGGTAGCCGTGTTTAACCTCAGTACCTATGATAGCCTTTTTACAAAAAAACAACCCGGCTTTTTAGTACACTGGTTCCGCGACAGCGTACTCAAAAATCCGATTAGCCAGCCCGCTCAATTCAGTTCCCCACCTACCACCGTTTTCGCGCTGGTAAGCGATGGCATTTGCACATTAGGGCCCTTTGCCATACCTCTTCGCGTTTCTGCCGTGCCTAAAGCAACCCTCCCTCTCGGCGGCCGACTTTGTACCGAAGCGGTCAGTTGCCTGGATATGCCCTTCCAATTTAAAGGCACCCCCCCATTTGTGCTGCAGTACGAGCTCGAATTGCCCGGCCAGTCTCCCACCCCACAATCCCGGAAATTCCCACAGGAAAACATGAACTGGACTATCTGTCCAGACACGATGGGCGTACGCAGCGGCGATATGATTTTTCACTACAAAACCATCACCGATGGGAACGGATGTTCCCTCAATGTGGACAAACAAATCTCCGTAGTGCGGCGCGGCAGAGATGGTATCCACCGCATCACCCCAACCCTATGTCCTGGCCAGACATTCAAATTCATGGACCGAACGTATGACGCCCTACACCCCAGCGATACAATCATTATTCCAGAAGCGACCAGCACGGGATGCGATAGCCTGATTATCATCCAACTGAACTATACCGATACGCTTTCCGCCAGCCTGAGCGGAGATTTATCAGTCTGCGCAGGCAGCCCCCTTAAGCTAACCTGGAATCTCAAAGGCGGCACCCGCTTTAACATAACCTATCAAGTAGGCGAAACGTCGGAAACAGTAGCCAACAAACAAATCAATGGGGTGCAGCACGGCGATTTGTTTGAACTTTGGTTTACCCAAAGTGAATACCTACGGATATTAAATGTGCAGGCACAGGAAAGTGGATGCTCCATTCGGCCAGGCTTAGCCCTGCCTGTTCAGGTAAATGACCTCCGCGTCAGCGCCCAGCAAATTCCGCGATTCGGAAATGTATCGGTAAGCTGCCATGGCGGCTCCGATGGCAGCGCCCAGGCATACATCAGTGGGGGCGTGAAGCCATACTCCATTTCCTGGAATTCCGGTGATACCTCCCTGCTCATAAAAAACCTGGTAGCAGGCACCTACGAGGTAGCTATCCTGGATCAGAAGGGATGTAAAGCATCGACATCGACAGAGGTTAAAGAACCTAAACCGGCTCAGATTACCCTGGAGACGGAAGCACCCGCCTGCAATACCGTGACAGGAAGAGCTATCATTCAGAGAATCAGCGGAGGCACCCCGCCTTTTAGCTACACTATTGGCTCAAAGCCTCCTACCAGTATCCTCCTGTTTCCAACTGCCATTCCAAGCCTGACACCAGGTAGTTATGTCCTGCAATTGACAGATGCCAATTTATGTACCTTTCAGGCAGCTTTTGAGATGCCTGCTTCCCGCATACTGGAAGTGGATTTGGGGGCAGACCGGGTTATTCAGTCCGGTGACACCGTACTCCTTACTGCCAAACCCAATTTTTCACCTGCTACTATCCGATGGTCACCGGAAGAGGCCAACCAGCAGGTAATCGGGCTTCAACTGTTGGCTCAACCGCTCCGCACCACGACCTACCGCGTTGAGGTCGCGGATGAGCATGGCTGTACCACCCGGGATGACGTAACCATTCGGGTACAGCGCGGACAGCATATCTTCGCACCAACCGCCTTTAGCCCTAATGGAGATGGCACCAATGATGTGTTTGTCATTTTTACCGGACCAGACGTGGCCGAGACGTTGTCGCTGCGCATTTTTAACCGATGGGGTACACAGGTATTTGAAAGCGATCATGCCCTGTCTGGCAATACTTCGCCCGCAGCCTGGGATGGAAATATACAAGGAAAACCCGCCCCGACGGGAACCTACTTATTTCTTGCCGCCTTCAAACTGAAAAACGGAGAAGTAATTACCCTGAACGGCGATTTTGTGCTGATGCGCTAAAATACGTACTGAACCCGGCCAGCAGGAGCAGACTTGCCATCTGCCAAGCAAGAGCCCCGCTATTTATTTTTTCCAAATAAAGGCACCCGGCTCGAATGTGGCCCGAACCCGCTGAAGTGTTTCGGCTAGCTCCGCTTCTTTCGTATAGGAAACCGCAACACCAACCCGGGTAAGGTTCCCTTCTTGGGAAGTATGCGATTCGAACCCAGCTTCCCGGATGCGCTGAACCAGACGTGCTACATTGGCTGGTTCTCTGAATAGTCCAATCACAACCACCGCAGCGCGCGTGGTGTCAAGCGGAGAGACAGTCGAAGCGGGGACCATACTATCCGGCGGTGCTGTGGCAGGAATAGTATCCGGCACCATAGCCGTTGAACCGGCAGGGCGGCTATCGGTCGGGGGGCTAAGCAGTTCTGGTGAGGACGCCTCTTTTTTCCAATCAGCCCCCATTTTAACCACCCAGATTATCCCTGCGCCTATTACCAACGTCCCTCCAAGCATATAAATCCAGGAATGAGGGCGCCTGCCTATCGGTTCATGCAGACTCGCTATAGGTACATTCAATAGCAAATCCTCTCCCGGCGGCTTCTGGTACTCCGTACTTTTTCGAATCAATGGGGTAGCTTCTATCTCATACAGGCCAAAGGTATAAGGCGTGGCGTACTGAAAATCCGTCTCGAATTTCAGCTCCCCATAAATATCCATTCGGAGTGCTCCTATGGAAGCCAACCCCACGACTTCCAGGCGCTGAAGCCGTTCCCAGATGGCCTGCACCGATTCCCCGATTAAATCCTGCGCTTCCAAGGCAGACAATTTCAGTTGCTGAGCTGCCAGCCGGGTCAATACCTCCGCTCCTTCCTTCTCTTCCGTACTGAACGTAAACTGCACCCGCGGAGGCAATACAACACCTGATACATGGTCGGCCTTGGCAGACAACTCCCATACACTAAACACGCCCAAACCAGGTACTGAAACCGCGCTGTACTGTCCCAATGCATCCAACAGGAAAGCCGCAAAATCAAAATCACTATTTTTCATTCCGCTCTTACTTAAACCAACCTTCAAAAACGAGTGCCTACCGTGATTACACCGCCATTGCGAGCTATGATATATGCTGCATATCGGTTGAATGGAAGCACCCTCCATTCAAAGCACAAAAATGGACAATTTACCGCTACCTGAAAAAATCTTGGTGACTTCTTTCATAAGGTAGCTCCGGGAAACAATAGGAGCCTGCATATTTTACCAATACATGACTTCCGAATGACAAGCGGGCAGTTGAAATGGTGTAATTTTGCCCTTCATTACAAACCGTTTACCAACCTTCCTATGCACATCACCCGCACTACCTCCGCCGATTTATTTGAGCAGGCAAAATTAGTATTTCCCGGAGGAGTAAGCTCCCCGGTTCGGGCTTTTAAATCGGTGGACGGGCCACCTCTCTTCATGGTAAAAGGATCCGGAAGTCGGATTACAGATGCAGATGGCAACACCTTCATCGACTTCTGTGCTTCATGGGGCCCCCTGATTCTGGGCCATTGTCATCCGGCCGTACAGGATGCTATTGTGGATGCGGTTCATCACGGCACCTCTTTTGGTACGCCATCCCTTCCTGAGCTACATCTCGGACAGCTCATGGTGCAGCACAATCGGTTTATTGACAAGGTTCGCTTCGTCAGCTCAGGAACCGAAGCGGTGATGTCTGCCATTCGACTTGCCCGAGGTGCTACCGGAAAAAACAAGATAATTAAGTTTGAGGGGTGTTATCACGGCCACGTGGATTCCTTACTGGTAAAGGCGGGTTCTGGGCTGGTTACCTTCGGAGTAGGCACTTCGGCTGGTGTGCCGGCATCTTTTGCCAGTGAAACCATCGTATTGCCTCTAAACGACCGCGAAGCACTCGAAAAAACACTGGAAGCACATGGACACGATGTTGCTGCGGTCATTATTGAGCCGATTCCTGCCAACAATGGCTTATTAATCCAGGATGTGAGCTTCCTACATTTCCTTCGGGATATTACCCGTCAGTACGGCGTACTGCTGCTTTTTGACGAAGTCATTTCGGGGTTCCGGGTTGGCCTGGAGGGTGCGGCCGGCCTATATGGTATTGCACCGGATATCGTCACCTACGGAAAAATCATAGGCGGAGGGATGCCTGTCGGTGCGTATGGAGGGAGTCATGCCCTCATGTCTCATATTTCTCCGGAAGGCCCTGTTTATCAGGCGGGCACTTTATCAGGGAACCCGGTAGCCATGGCGGCTGGACTGGCCACTTTACGCGAGTTGATAAAGCCTGGTTTTTATGAAACCTTAGAGGAAAAAACCAATCTATTAGTTGAACCTATCCGACGGCATGCGGACAAACACGGGTATCCGCTCACTATTCCACAGGTCGGTTCTATCTTTTGGATGGTCTTTTCCAGAGATGCTGTTCGCACGGCCGATCAGATTGATGCTGACAGTATGCAATACTTCCGCAAGCTGCACGCGGGGCTACTCGATCGAGGAGTCTATCTCGGGCCTTCGGGATATGAGGTGGGGTTTGTATCAGCGGCGCATTCAACGACTGATCTGGAACAGGCTGCTGAGGCCTTCTGCGACACCCTCGACGAGGTCTTCCGTCCGGCCTGATTCCGTTGGATATGCCTAAACGACGAACCATACATCCCCTGCGCTTTCTTTCACTGGTAGTGATCGCCTATATGCTCATGGCGTTCACCTGGTGGTCGGTGCTGCTCTTTACTAAAAACAGGGACGCCTTTAAAGCAAAAAAAGAGCTCCTGCGCATGGGTATGGTGGCCGAGGGCATCGTACACTCCGAAGGAGAATTTCTGCATTCAGCCGCTTTCCTCGAACTTGAGCAGCGCTATAAAAACCAGGAATGGATGATTCTGGGTGAAGGCGCGGTATTTATTTTAAGCTTGGTAACGGGTATCTGGTTTATCAATCGGGGATACCAAAAGGAGGTAAATGCCGTCAATTCCAGGCGCAATTTTTTGCTTTCCATTACCCATGAGCTAAAATCACCGCTCACATCCATTCGACTGGTACTTGAAACGCTCATCAAACGGCGGCAACTCAGCCACGAACAAGTAGAAAAGCTAAGCCGGAGTGCCCTCACCGAGTCTGAACGATTACAAACCCTGGTAGAAAACCTACTGCTCTCTGCTCGTCTGGATGCTGCGTACACCCCTGATCGCGCCCATATTAACCTGGCGGAGCTGCTAAAAGAACTGGTGGAAAAAACGAAGGAGAGCTACCCGGAAGCCGTATTCTCCCTGTCTATCCCAGCCGACTTGCCGTTGTGGGTGGGGGATCGCGCCGGGTTCACCTCGATTGCCCTAAACCTATTGGAAAACGCCGTTAAGTATTCAACAACACCGGCGCTGGTTGAGGTTGATTTGAACTATCAGCAACATCCACCCGGATTCGTACTACGCGTTGCCGACCGAGGGGTAGGGATACCAGATAAAGAAAAAAAACGCGTATTCGAACGATTTTACCGCGTTGGAAATGAAGATACCCGCCAGTCAAAAGGAACCGGCCTGGGTCTTTACATAGTCGAACAGATGGTCAAAGCGCATCATGGTCGGATAAAAATCCTGGACAACCCGCCACAAGGCAGCATTTTTCACGTTTTTTTACCCGATGCCTAAAGGACATAAGCCGCCTGGCGCCTATTTTTGTGGGCAGTGGGTATAGGGCTACCCCTTAGATGGATAGCTGCTCGAGATACCTTGGTGTTTAGAAAACTGATTTTCAACAGAAACTATCCAATACACCATTTGTTTTTCTAATAAATTTGATACAAGTATGCGCATACTTTTGGTGGAGGATGAAGAAAACATCCGGGATGTAGTGAGTCTCAACCTGGAAATGGAATCCTATGAAGTAGTTTGCACCAATAATGGGCGAGATGCTATTCGTCTGTTTCAACAGCAGCATTTTGACTTAATCATCCTCGACGTCATGCTCCCTGAAATGGATGGATTTCAGGTATGTGAACAAATTCGGCTCACCAATATGGCTATCCCCGTTATTTTCCTTACGGCCAAGGATACGCCGGGCGATCGTATTTCCGGGTTAAAACGGGGAGCCGATGATTACCTGACCAAGCCCTTTATGCTCGAAGAGCTTTTGTTGCGCGTACAAAACCTGATTCGCCGCACCAGCAAATCCCAGGAAAACACGCCTGAAATAGTTGAATTTGGCGGCAACAGGGTCAATTTTGCCACCTTTGAAGCAGAGGGCTTTGCCGGCAAGTTCATTCTAACCAAGAAAGAAGCGATGCTCCTTAAGCTGCTGATTGATCGCAAGGGAGAAGTAGTTTCCCGACAACAAATCCTGCAATCTGTGTGGGGGTATGATGTGTTCCCCAGCACCCGCACGATTGACAACTTCATCCTGAAGTTTAGAAGGAACTTTGAACACGACTCCAGAAATCCTATCCACTTCTTCTCTATCCGAGGTATTGGATACAAGTTTGTCGAGTGAGCTGAAATAGCTTACCCCTAGACAAAGAAACCGTACCTGTTATTCGCCGAGAATTTTCCACGAATCGCGCGTTTGGCGGATATATTTCTTGTATTTGATGCGATAGGTACGATAATAGGTCTTGTACCGCTTTTTCATCGCTTCGTAGCTGTAGGGATAAGGAGCTAATTCGCCCGGAGTTTCTTTTTGGTCGAGGGCAACATACACCGGAGCGGGTGATGCCTTTGCTACCGGCTGAGGGTGCTCTTGCGGCTTTGTCTCTAGCTCGGTTTGTAAGAATCCCTGAGCGCGCATCCAATCGTCGTTGAATACTTTACCTAGGTACCGGGCGCCATGATCTGGGAACAAGGCAACGACTATATCCCCCGGCTTGAACCGATCCTTGAGCTGCATGATGGCCTGCATAGCGGAACCACTGGAATATCCCAGCATCAATCCTTCCTTTTTAGCCAGTTCGCGGACGCGGAGAGCGCTTTCTTTATCTGTAACCTGTACAAACTCATCCACGTAATCGATATGCAGGTTGTCGGGGATGATGTTTTTTCCAAGCCCTTCGACCTTATAGGGTTTGATTTGGTTTTTATCGTACTCTCCCGTTTGAAAATAGTGGGTAAGTACGGAGCCGAAAGCATCTACCGCAATGACCTGGATAGCCGGGTTTTGCTCTTTGAGGTAGCGCGCGGTGCCCGACAAGGTACCCCCTGTGCCGGCACAGCATACGTAGTGGGTTATTTTGCCCTCCGTTTGCTCCCATATTTCAGGGCCAGTGCTCGCATAGTGTGCTCCGGAATTATCGAGGTTGAAATTTTGAGCCAGGTAAAAGGAATTGGGCGTTTCCCGGGCGATGGATTCTGCCTGAGAATAGTACGAACGGGGATCTCCCGGCTCAACCTCTGCCGGACAGATAACTACTTTTGCTCCCATGGATTCCAGCAGGGCAATTTTTTCAGCCGACACTTTGGAGGTGAGTGTAAGAATGCAGGAATACCCTTTGATAGCACTCACCATGGCGATACTGAAGCCCGTATTTCCGGAGGTTGCCTCTACGATTACTCCTCCCGGTTTTAATTTTCCTTTGCGTTCTGCCTCGCTAATCATGTGCAATGCAATGCGATCCTTGGCACTATGACCGGGATTAAACGCTTCTACCTTTCCAAGTACCGTACATGGAAAATCAGCTGTCATCCTGCTCAGATGAATAAGAGGGGTGTGGCCGATGGTTTCGAGAACATTCTGCTGGTACATAATCAACGATTTTGGAATCTAAAACGCAGGTTGTATAGACTTAGGGCTGAAAAAACAGCCTGGGCTTTCGGTGATATTTCATGGGAAGGCTGGCTACCGAACGTAGCCCGTACAACGACATTAATACGGCTCAAAGATACAACAAGAATATAATTTCGAGATATTCTGTCCCTTCAATTTGGCCGACGACTATCCCTGCGGTGATTTTTTTTTAGACAAAAACCAACCTTAGCATAATTTTGTTGACTTGCTGCAAAGTTCACCCAGTGACTGCGCTGCATTACGTTTGGTGTATTCTGTTTAAAACATGCTGAAATGGCTTTAAAAACAAATAAACCAGCCGCTATTAAAGGGATTACCTTGCTCAAGGCGCGGCTCATTTTATACCATAAAGGGCAAATTTTGCTTCTGCGCCAAACCAAGCCCAACGGTGGAAACTACACGTTGGTAGGCGGTACCGTAGAGCCTATGGAATCGGCCCGGCAGTCTCTTATTCGGGAAAGTTTTGAAGAAGCGGGTATTGTTTTGCAGGAAAAAGACCTGAGGCTGGTGCATGTGCTGCATAAATACGGCAAAAAATCACAGCGCATGGTGCTATATTTTAAAGCCTACAAATGGGAGGGTCAGTTAAAGGCAAAAGAAACGCATAAATTCAAGGAAGCGGAATGGTTCGATCTAGATAACCTGCCCAAGAACCTCACCCAAACAGTGCGCAAAGTATTGGATGAATACCGGCAGGGGAATTTGTATTCTGAATCGGAATAATCACGGTTCTTGCATCGGTAGCGCAACGCCTTTTCATAAAAATTTCTGTCCCCAACAGCAGTGCGCTCTATGCAAGTCCTTTGGAGGAATAAAAAAACGAGGCGGTCTCAAAAGTATGCCGCCACCTGCATGGCCGTTTTAAAAACAAATCCTTTGGCGGCGAATGCCACCAAAGGATTTGCCGAACGGCCATTTTTAAAAAGGCGGGTTCGGACGCCTCGTTTTTTATGCGCACAACGCAGCGGCGAGGAACTGGCTACTGCTTATCGGCGGAGGTAAATATCCGATTCCAGCGGATACCCTCGTGGGAAGAGAACCAGATGAACAACGGTTTGCCCACAATATGTGTTTCGGGCACAAAGCCCCAGTAGCGGGAGTCCTCGGAATTATGTCGGTTGTCGCCCATCATCCAGAAATAATCCTGTTTGAAGGTATAGGAAGTAGCTTCTGTACCATTGATAACGAAGGTGCCATTCTTTTCCTCCAGCGTATTCCCTTCATATACCTGGATTACCCTGCGATACAAGGCGATAGTTTCAGGCCGAAGCGCAACGGTAGCGCCTTTTTTGGGAATAAACAAGGGGCCGTAATCGTCTATTTTCCAATTGGCAAAGTGAGCCGGGTCGTGTGGAAAAAGATGGGTTGGAGAAGACTGTAAGTCCGAGAAAGGATATTTTTCGACTATGATAGCCGTATCCATCTGCCGGATTTTTTCAATCTGTTCCTTATCCAGTACGGCCAGAATTTGGCTTCCGGCATTTTGCTGGACATCCTCCGCGGAGATACCCCATTTTTTGAACTGCTGGGTATTGATGCGTTCGGTAGGATGCTTAATCACCCAGTAATGTTGGACGAATCGGGGCTGTTTAGCTTTTTTGCCATTGATATACACCACCTGGTTGCGAATTTCGAGGGAGTCGCCAGGCAGGCCGATACAACGTTTGATGTAGTGGTCCTCCTTGTCGATGGGTCGCACGGACAGTGCTTTTTGCCCCGACTGAATAGCTGCGTTGACCATGGGGTCGGGGATTCCCCTGCGATAGTCGTAGATACTCCAGGTCCGTCCGGGGAATACATAGACACTGTCGCCTTCGGGGTAATTGAACACTACCGGATCGTTGCGATCAATTTTTTCGAGTGCCGGGAGGCGTTGATAGCGGAGAGATGGTTTTTTGAGGTACGATTCCCGATCTACGATTGGAATTCGGTTGTGGAGGAGGGGAATCATCGCTACTGTTTGCGGCATTCGGATACCGTAGTTGGCCTTACTCACGAAGAGGAAATCCCCGACGAGCAAGGAGCCTTCCATCGACGGGGTGGGAATAACATAGGCTTCGATTAAGAACATCCGTATAAACGAGGCAGCAAACACGGCGAAGATGATAGCTTCTGCCCATTCGCGGGTTCCGCTTTTTTTATTGGGGTTTTCCTCCGTGAGCTTGGCAATCAGGCGGGTATTCTGTTCTTTGACAGCCTGATCGAGCTGCTGTTTGAAGGACTGATCCTGTACCAATGCCGGGCCGACATATCGGATAGCGCTTTGTAATCCTATATATAAAAAATAGAATGGGGCAAAAAGGACGGCGAGCACGCTCTCCCAGAAACCATACTTCCCGAAGGAGCGAGCCAGGTCGATGGCCATGCTAGCAAAAATAAAAATATTGACAATGGGAAATGCCAGCCACAGGGCGTGCGCCGGTTTGCGTCCGATGAGCTGGCACCAAATAGCCAGATTCCAGCCTGGAACCAGTGCCTTCCAGGCATCCTGCCCTGCTTTTTTAAATACAGGAAATAAGCCAACACTAATTAACAGGTAAAAGACAATAAGGAAAAGCCAGAAATTCATGCTTGAATAGTTTATAGAAGCCCAAATATACAGTAACGCCTGCAAATTCAGGAAAGAAATTGCAGGCGCTTACCGGGAGGAGGCAGGCCGCGGGGGCGAGGCCTCCCCTATTTTCCCTTGGTGCAACACAGTAAGTGTACCACCTAGAGGGGGTGATTAGTTGAGCGAGAAGGTAGTATTTCCCGCCAGATACCCTTTGTTGTACACTTCTACCTTATAGGTTCCTTCGGCGAAGGGCTGACCGGGTTTCCAGTCGGCACAAACCTTAGACACGGAATTGGTGTAGTTGGTTTCCTTGCTTCTGGTGTAGCGGATTTGACTTCCGCTGGCATTATTGAGGAATACGCCAGAGCCGAGGTCATCCACTGCCAGCGTTTCGCCGGAGGGGGAAATAACCCGGATTAGGAATTCTTCGGTACCCGAACCCGCAATTTCATTGGCAGATGTATTGAAGCACACATTGAGGGAAATCGTGTTTTTAGCTTTTTTGGTTTTTTTGTTTTTGGTATCCATACCCAATACGGCGATGGCGTCCACTTTAATCACCGAAGCAGCATTCACTTTGCGCGCCAGGTTTTCGCGGGTGCGCTCCAGTTCCTGTTTTTCAGATTGGAGCTGCCGCTGGGAAGAAGACAAATCCTGATTGGTTTGTTTCTCGGATTCCAGATTGGAAGAAAGCGCCTCTTTTTCGGATTGGAGCTGGGAGTTTTGAGCATTCAGCGTTTCGTTTTCTTGGCGAAGCTGGTTAATTTCAGCGAGGTATTGCTCAATTTTGGCATTCATGGAACTGATTTGCTGCTTTGCTTTGGTGAGCTCCCCTTTATTGCGCAGCAATCCTTCGATTTGTTTTTTCTGGCGAGACAGCTCGGCTTCTTTTTGGTCGATGAGCGCGTTGAGCTCCTCGTTGCTGCCTTTCATCGCTTCCAGGTCGTTGAGTGCCTGCAGGTATTCTTTTTCCAGTTCTGCACGTACCTTTTCCGTTTCGTCCAGTTTTTCGGTGAGTACCTCGTTTTCGCTGGATTGCTTATTTTTGTTTATCCATAAATACACATTCAGTGCAAGCAGCGCAATGATAATAACCGCTGCAACTGCCAGTAATGTCCGTTGTGGATGGCCGCCTGAATTACCCGTTGTACTTGTCATGGTTTCTGATTTGATTAATGCTCCAATTTTATTGCAAAGAACGGCGTTTTTCAGGAATTAGTTGCATCTGAAAAAGGAGTTTTGGCATAATATAACGAAGCAAGGAATGGAAAAAACAGATCTCACCCAGGTATTATTTCTCGACATCGAAACGGTATCTGCGTTTCCGCACTACGCGCATCTGCCGGAAGCGTTTCAGGATTTATGGCAAATCAAAGCCCGTTCTTTTGTGCAGGCCAGTGGACCGGAAGACGGGGATTTGGACTGGGAGGGGGCATACCGGGAAAAAGCGGGCATCTTTGCCGAATTTGGCAAGATAGTCTGTATTTCGGTGGGCATTCTGCGTCAAAGCAAAGAAGAAGGTATGCAGGTACACCTTAAGTCCTTTGCTGGAGAAGATGAAAAGCAGGTACTGATGCAGTTTTCGGATCTGCTGAACAAATCGTATTTCGACCATACCCGGCATTTTATTTGCGGGCACAACATCAAGGAGTTTGATATTCCCTATATCTGTCGCCGAATGGTGGTGCACGGGCTTGCGTTTCCCAATTTGCTGAACCTGAGCGGTAAAAAACCCTGGGAAACAGGTTTTTTGCTGGACACTATGGAATATTGGAAATTCGGGGACAGAAAAAGTTATACTTCGCTTAAGTTGTTGGCTGCGCTGCTGGATTTTCCTTCGCCGAAAGAAGACATAGATGGTAGCCAGGTAGGGCGTGTCTATTGGGAAGAAGAAGACCTGCCCCGGATTGCGTTTTACTGCGAGAAGGATGTGTTGGCCACCGTACAATTAATGCTTCGTTTTCAACGCCGCCCTATTTTGGATGCGTCGCAGGTGCACCATCGCCCGTTTGAAAAACCCGATTAACACTGTTCCAACAGCCAGTACTTATTGATCACGTTTTCGGTCTCTTCAATGCGCTTTCGCAGAGAAGCCAACTGAGATTCCAGCGAAGTTCGCTGATACACAGGGCCTTGCAATTTAAGTTTTACTAGCTGCTTTGCGAAGCCCAGAAAGTTGGTGTATCCTTTTTTCTCGGCGACAGTGATCTGCCTGTTGCGGAGGATATATACCCGAAGGGTATCGATGAGCGAGTATAATGCTTCGACGTCTCCTTTTGCATAATACGTACGCAGGAGGAGAAAAGTCGTATTCAGGTGGTATTTCACGTCGGTGAACTGCACGCGAAACAGGGTGGACAACACCTTGTCGTACTGCCGTTTGTTGTAGTAGAGATTGGCCAGATTGTAGTTGTAGGCATTCTCTCTGCGGTTCGCAGGCAATTTTTCCTGGAAAGATTCGAGGAAATCCTCTGTCCATTCGAATGCTTTGAGGCTACAACCCAGGGTAGCGATATTTTTGTAGTCCCATTCCGACAGGTGACCGTTTACCAGCAACAGCTCGCGCTCCAGGCCCTGTTTATACAGCTCAAATAGTTCACCCTGATAACTGCTGTTGCCCGCGTTGATCTGGCGGATGCAATAGTTATTAGCAAAGCCATATAAATCCGTCTGTGCGTTTTTGGAAAGTGCCTCAAACCGATCGCGGAGCATCTTTTTCATGTGCAGGTAATGCGTATCCTGGTTGTCTTTTTGAAGGCTCATCCAGATGGTATAATAGGCTTCGATATCGGCATCGCTGGTATATTTTGCCGGGTCCTCCGCCATAGTATGTACCAGCATGGGGAGCATGCCAAAATCGTACTGCAAATTGAGCAACATGGAATGAGCAAGTAAATGACAGGCATGCCGCAGTTTCTCCGCCAGATAATATCGATCGAGGTGATCCATCATCTCCTGAAACGTATCCGAAGTCTTGGCTCGGTCGCCAAATGTGCCGGCATGATAGCCCAGCATTACGCGCATTCGGTATCGGGTGTAATGGAAGCTGCTGTCGCGCACCGGGTATTCCTCCAGCTTCTTATCGAGCAGTCTGGCTCGCGCGACCAATAAGTCAAAAAAGTTTTTTCGGTTGCACGATTCCAGTATGAGTAATTCTTCCGCGAGGGTGTTCAGCTCCAGTTCTTCCAATGCCAGAAAACGGAGGTATAGCTTCTTCAAGCCCGAAAAAAGGTTGTGTAGTTTTTGCTCTTCGAAGGCTTCTTCCGGAAATAGCTTCCCAAAAAGGCGCTCCATGTCCACTTCCTGCCCACTTTTATCGAGATACGATAGCAGCAAATCAAGCAGCTCCCGTGTTTTTTGATGCTGGTTGATATACGGGGAGTACACAAACTGACGAAACTTATCCCTGTCTTTGAAGGATAAATCACTTATATATGTAATTGTTTTTGAATTTTTCATTTTTTTAATTGATATTTTTTAATTTAAAAAACTACATATCAACTAATTAAGATTTACAAGATATAGTTTTTTATATTAGAAAATACAATAAATGTACCAGTCCATTCATCCCGTATGCTGTATATTTGGTAAACGATTGGGCACCCAGTCCCGATAAGCCGGGGGTAGGTATTCGACCTTTCGCACCAAACGGCACTATGAAACACTCGAAGGCAGACGGCCCGTTGCGGCGTGTCTGCCTTTTTTTGTTCGACTCAAGACGGGCACCAAGGCTTACAACCGCAATACTTCATAGGGCCTTATCTAGACGGTACGTGCCCCTCAAATGAGGAAAGCGCTATAAAATACGAGCGGCCAGCCCCGATGGGGTTGGCCGCTCGTATTTTATAGTACCCAGGGAATAATTACTTTCTCCAGGGCAGTTTGTTTACTTTTTTTCCAATAGCATACCCCAAATCGAGGCCGGCGGTGGCGTCCATTTCAAAATGCACTCCAATGGGAACACGGGAATACGCATTTTCTTCAGCGGCTTCGTAGAAGTTGGTGAACTTGCGAGGAGTACCCACAAACTCCGTCCGGCCTTCGTGGCAGCGATCGGTGAATGGGAAATTGCCGTATAGCTCGGTGAGTACCTCAGCAGCCGCTGCACCGAAAGTGGCATGGCCTGAAGGATACGCAGGGAAAGGCGGCGTAAAATACTCCCCGGAACCATCGGGACACATCAGGGTATTCCAGTTGGCATCCCCCATTTCGCGGCGGATATAATCGATTGGACGCTCTACATTGTAGCGGTACTTTTCTGCCCATGCCCGCACTCCGGCATCATTTACAGCCAGTCCCACGCGCGCATACGTTTCGAGTGCCAATGGCAGACGAGCCTTAGTTGTTTCGATGACCTGACTGGCGATGGCAATCCAGTGGGATGGAGGGGTAAAGGTGAGAATAGGACAATCATCGCTCCAGAAGTCGGCAATCCAGCGGTCTTCATAGCGGTTGCCCGCCTTAATCTGGCCTACGATACGCTGTACCGCTTCGGCTTGCTTGAACACCTCAGAGGCGGGAGAAGAAGAAATGGCCAGTGGTTCTGGGCAGACATCCGTCTGATTAGCAGCAAAAGTACGCGATTTGCCCCAGTTGGGCAGCAAGGGACGGGCGAAGTCGGGATAGGTAGGCTGCCACTTGCCGTAGCCGGTGGGTGGTACATAGCTCGGGTCGTTATTGCGCAGATAAGCCTCGTGGCTCACCGCATCTGTGGCGGACCACTTGTACACCGCGTCTGCTACGCGGCGACCATATTCAACGGAGCGGACAAATACTTCATTCGGTACTTGTGCGCGATACTTGTCGTTAATTTTATCCTCCTGCTTGAAAATTTCAAACAACTGGGCGGCAGGGGCAGTAGGATAGAACAGACTGGCTGCGCGGGCGTACGTCGCGTTGAGTACAAGCCCCCAGTGGTATTCCAGGCCTGTTTCAATTTCCGGAATGTCCAGCCCGGGATAATATCCATCGAAGCTGTTATAAACATCATCCATACCGGGCTGCACCGATTCAAATGCAGCGAGGTTGATATAACCCAGCGAACGGGCAGCAATAGGTGGGCGGTATCCCGCTGTATAGCGCTCTACACTCACCATTACATTGTTCCAGGATTGTGGAATCTCATAGGAATAATCACTCGGGCGGCTCTCCAACACGACCGTGTCCTCATCCTTTTGGCAACCAAAGCCAATAGCCAGCAAAGCCATTATAGCCAAGGGCACAATTCGGGTACTTGTAAAGATTTTTTTCATGAAGATTACGTTTTCTGCTCGTTGTTTAAATATGGACAAAACTAAGATTTTCTTTTTATCACTTACAATGCTCATGATGGGCGTTTTCAAATTTTGTTTGCCATTGTTCATGAATTATTGTATTTTTTTTGTCAATTTTTTGTAAAAAATGTCCAAATTTTATTTCCAGCGCCTCCAGTTTCCGTTTTGTTTCCAATACATCCTGTGCGTTTTTCATATCCACTTCGCCGGCCTCCCGCACCAACCGATGGATGGTCGTATCCAGTTGGTCATAGTCTTCGAACATTTCTATTAAGTCCATATTCCGAACCGCCAGCATATTCTTGCGTTCCTGCTCGGGCATGTCTGCAGGAAGGTTTTTATCCAGCGAAGTCACTACCTGATCCCATAATACCTTTGTTTTGTCTTCCAGTTGATGTAAAGTACAGGACAAAGTAGCTGCCTCTGCTATCATTTGCTCGCCTTCCCTCACCATTTCCGCCGAAAGGTTCTTCTCCCCACAGGAATTGCACCCAAACCACATCAGCGAAACGGCAATCGCCAAAACCATACCTTGCTTTTTCATATTAGCTTCTGTTTTTATTCAGCAAAACGATGGGCGCTCTTTCATGGATTCATCATATACCGTCCGATTAGGCATTTCCTGTATCCAAGCCCCGGATGGCATAAATGAACACCACAGCGACAGCACAAATAAATGAGAATCCTACACCGTCTCCGATGATTTTCATCATGGAGGACAGCAAGGTGACTACCGCGCAGCCAGCAGGCCGTGCGCTTTAATTAGCGGACACACAAAAGTCAAACGAACAGTAAATAGCCAGTCTAATACGAAAGGCACAAAAGGGAGGGACTCAGCTATTGAGCTGAACAATTAGCAAAACATCATCACATCTCTGGGTGCAAATCTAAGTCAATATCTTTTTTCAGTCAAGTAACTTCCCCGACATATTAAAAGAATACCTGTTTTATTCCGGCAATTTTTAAGGCAAGTAGCATGAATCGTATAGTTTTTTTCGAAGCTAATACATTAAAAAAAATAGTTTTTAAACTAAAAATTGATGCTAAAAACATGAAAATCAAATAAATACAACATTTAATTTAACTGAAAACATTTCAGAAATTAAAAAAAATGTACTATGCCGGAGGAGGAGAATACTCGACTTTTGTATTGTCGAAAGAAACAAAAGAATACGGCCTCACAGCAAAGACAACATCATAATCTCAGCGCCGTAGAAACCATAATCTCTGTCAAAATTTTTTCGAAATACCAAAAGAGGTATTTCATGGTATGTAGATAGCCTCTCAAAGCTCTTTTTGAAAACCGGTTAGAGATCCTAGCCGGTTTTTTTTATTTCAGACTGGCTATAAAGCGCAAATATAGCATTTTCGCGCGCGCCTCCAAGTATTTTTTCGGGAAGCCTCTGTGGCTCCGAGACATTCCGCACCACGTTTCTCTTCTTTCTAAAATCACCCTGCCCAATCGGTCGATCTATCCTCTATCTGTAAGGCGATGCCGGGTACTCCGGGGTACGTTTATTTTCCAATCGTGGAAAAACACGGCCAATGGTGCTATCTATTATCCGACTCTGTATATTTTTGAGGTCGGAAGTCGATTCGACGTGTTGTATAATTTTCTGAAAACATTCTCTAATCGTATGGCCAGACAAGCCCATTTGGTTGCTCCCTCCCTGCTTGCCGCTGATTTCACCCGGCTCTCAGAGGAGATTCAGACTATCAATTCGAGCGCAGCTGACTGGCTGCACCTCGACGTAATGGACGGCCGGTTTGTGCCCAACATTACGTTCGGCATGCTCCTCATCGAAGCCGTCCGCCGGCTTTCGGAAAAACCGCTCGACGTTCACCTCATGATTGTAGAGCCGGAGCGCTATATCGATGCCTTCCGGGATGCGGGCGCCGATCACATCACCGTACATTATGAAGCCTGCCCTCATCTGCACCGCGTGATACAACAAATCAAGGCAAGTGGTGCTACGGCGGGGGTAGCCCTTAACCCACACACCCCTATCGAATCCTTGGAGGATATCCTGGAATATCTGGACGTCGTTTGCCTCATGTCGGTCAACCCAGGGTTCGGCGGACAAAAGTTTATATACCGCACGATACCCAGGGTGCGTGCCCTCGCCCAGATGATCCAACGTCAGAACCTCTCCGTGCATATTGAAATCGACGGAGGAGTTGGCGCGCACAATGCCCAAGCCCTTCTGGAAGCTGGAGCAGATATCCTGGTAGCTGGCAGCAGCGTTTTTGGAGCACCCGACCCCCACGAGGCGATCCGTCAACTGAAAAACATCGGACAGGAAGTCCGGCAATTCTAACTTCGAAATACTTCCGGACAATGTCCAACGCCCTTTCCTGCTTTTTCTGGTGTGCCCTCTTCGCACTATATAGCCCATCCCTTTGGGGTCAAGAAGATAAAAAAGCGATTGTCAGTGGGTTAGTCAGTGATGCCGTCACCGGCCAGCCTGTGGACTATGCCACCGTTTATGTAAAGGGGACAAACACAGCTACCGAAACCGCGCAGAATGGCAGGTATAGCCTGACGGCACCGGCCAACCAAGATTTTGTACTTGTATTCACCCGACTCGGCTACAAAGAGGCCAGTGCATCCATTCGTTCGCTTCCAGCCAAAGGCACCATACAGGTAGATGTTCAAATGGCTCCTTCTGATTCCGACCTGGAAATCATCGTCACGGAAAGTCGGCTCGAAGGAGCCGGAATGGTGCGCGATGGGGTCGAACAGCTCAAGCTCCTTCCCTCCACTACCGGTAATCTCGAGAGCATCCTCCCGCATATTGCATTGGGCGCTACCAGCGGTACAGGGGGTGAGCTCAGCTCACAATACAATGTACGGGGTGGCAACTACGACGAGAACCTCGTCTATGTCAACGACTTTGAAATATACCGCCCCCAGCTTATCCGGGCCGGCCAGCAGGAAGGCCTGAGCTTTCCGAACATGGATCTCATCCGCGATTTGTCGTTCTCTTCCGGCGGATTTGAATCCCGCTATGGCGACAAGCTTTCCTCCGTGTTAGACATCAAATACAAGCTCCCCGATAGCCTGCGTGCCTCGATTGGCATGAGCTTCCTGGGGGGCTCCGCCCACATAGAAGGCAGTACGTCCGTCGGAAATTCCGGCTTCCGAAAGTTCCGATACCTCGTAGGAGCCCGGTATAAAACCACCCGATACCTACTCGGGTCGCTCGATGTGGACGGCGAATATGTGCCCAACTTCAGTGATGTACAGACCTACCTCACCTACGACCTTTCCAAAGACCTGCAAATTGGCGTGCTCGGCAACCTCAACCGCGCCGTGTATAAATTTACGCCTACTTCCCGGAATACGGCGTTCGGGCTCATCAACTACGCCTTGCAGCTCTATACTGTTTTCGAAGGCTCCGAAACCGATGCCTTCAATACCGGGATGGGAGGTGTTTCACTTACTTACCTGCCCGACCGAAAGCGCAATCCTTTTTTCCTGAAACTCCTCACCTCTGATTTTAGATCCAACGAAAACGAACGATTCGATATCATCGGCGATTACAGCCTGCGCCAGATAGAAAGTAACCTAGGCAGCGGAGAATTCGGCGAAGTACTCGCCGAATTGGGGGTAGGTACCCAACACCAATACGTTCGCAACTACCTAAACCTCCACACCTGGAATATCGAACACCGCGGCGGATGGGAAATTCAGACCGCACCACGCTCCACCCAGGCGACGGCCAGCCATTTTATTCAGTGGAGCGTCAAAGGGCAGCGCGAGCTGATCAACGACCAGATTAATGAGTGGGAACGCCTCGATTCTGCCGGGTATTCCCTACCGGATGTTCCCGACCAGGTTCTCCTATACAGCGTGCTCAAAACCAAAAATAACCTCGAATCCACCCGTATAAATGGTTTCTTGCAAAACACCTATACCTACCGGCACGACGCACGCTACGAACTACGCCTGTCGGCTGGCCTGAGAGCCAGCTACTGGGATCTGAACAAAGAAGCCCTCCTTTCCCCGCGCGTACAACTCCTTTTTAAACCCCTCAAAGGCAAATCCGATATTTCCTATCGCCTCGCCGGGGGCCTTTACGCACAACCGCCTTTTTACAGGGAGCTCCGGAGGCCCGACGGCACCCTCAACCAGCACCTGCTCGCCCAGAAATCAGCTCATATCGTAGGTGGTTTTACCTACGACTTCAACCTCGGCCGGCACAACCCCAAGAAATTCCGGTTCATTTCGGAAGCGTACTACAAAAAAATGTGGGATTTGGTATCCTATGAAATTGAAAACGTCCGCATCCGGTACTCCGGTGAAAACGACTCGGAAGGGTATGCTACCGGGCTTGATTTACGGCTCAATGGAGAGTTTGTTCCCGGTGCCGAATCCTGGATCAATCTTTCTTTCCTGCGCACCCGGGAGCGCCTTCTCGGAGTACAACACCTCCAGCGAGCCATCGGACAAGCCGAAGCCGTTGAAATTAACGACGTCCCCCGCCCTTCCGACCGATTCGTGACTATGTCCGTTTTCTTCCAGGATTACCTCCCCAGAAATGAAAATTTCAAAATGCACCTCAATTTTACAATGGGCTCCGGACTACCCTTCGGCTTGAGAGGCAATAATATCATTTACAGAAATACCTACCGCTTCGACCCATACCATCGGGTGGATATCGGCTTCTCCCTCCTGCTGTGGGGAAATACCGGCACCCCTTCCCAATCAGCCAGGCAGTGGACCCGGTTTGCCCGTTCTGCTTGGACCAGCCTCGAAATTTTTAACCTCATGCAAGTGAGAAACCAAGCCGGTAATACCTGGATAAAAACTGTTTTTTCACAGCAGTATGCTATTCCCAACTACCTGACTTCCAGACGAGTAAATTTAAGGTTTCGATTCGAGTTTTGACGGAATAGCCTGCCTTTTCCGTCGGTAATAGGCTATTTTAGCCCCCAAACATCCCGCTGATAAAAAATACACCTAGCCATGGCACCCACCCAACTACCCGCTGAGCCACCCCGAAACCGGAAGCCCTCCTGGTTCGAAAAATCGCTGCTCCTTATCGGAGTGGCCATACTTCTCGTACTACTGCTGCGGATGTTGGGAATCCCCGTCATTCATCGCACCGAACATATCGAGGTTCTGGAACACCCACATCGATAAAAACTTTATCGCGCAGTCTGGAGGGATTATGTTTTTTATAAAAAAGCCCCTATATTTGCCCTCCGTTACAAGCCCGTATAGTTTGCTTGCCAAAGTAAACGGGAATGGTTAAACTAAAATGTTAACACCAAAATGTCTGTAAAAATCAGATTACAACGCATGGGCCGCAAAAAAAGCCCATTCTACCAGATTGTAGTAGCTGACTCCCGTGCACCACGCGACGGCCGTTACATCGAGCGTCTTGGCACGTACAATCCAATGACCAAACCCGCCACGATTGATATCGATCGCGACAAGGCATTTGATTGGCTCATGAAAGGAGCACAACCAACCGATACTGCCCGTGCTATCCTTCGTTTCAAAGGTATTTACTACAAAAAACACCTGATGCGTGGCGTTCAGAAAGGAGCTATGACTCCAGAAGAAGCACAGGTAAAGCACCAGGAGTGGGTAGATACGAAAGAAGCACGGATTGCTGCCCGCTTCGCCCAAACGGCTGCCGAGAAAGCAGCGTTCAACGCGGCAGTAAACGGAATAGCTCCTCCGCCAAAACCAGTTGCCCCAGCACCTGCACCTGAAGCACCTGCTGCTGCAGAACCAACAGAAGCAAGTGCTGAAGAAGCATCTGCTGCTGGCGAAGAATAATGCGGATAAGCAAATTGAACTTCGTTCAATTTGTTTAATATACCATTTTATGGCCCTCTTGCAAACCTGGTAACGCCTGAAATGCGTTACCAGGTTTATCTTTAAAATAAAGCCGCTATGTACTACGATTTAGACCCGCAATACCTCGAAGAGCTGGAAGAGCTCGCCGGATCCATCCAGGAGTCTGAGGACTTAGCCAAATACCTGGAATCTGAAGAAGAGGAAGATTTTAACCGACTCAAAGAATCGTTTGAGCCAGCTATTGCGCTACTCTACCACAAAGTAGCCGCCGAGAATCCACTCCAACTGATTTCACTTGAGCTTGTATTACTCGACCCGGCATTCGAAGGGCTGTTCCTTCCCAAAATTCTGGGCTTTTCCGTGTTGAGAGGGGAGCTGAACGAATCCTATAAGTATATCCGGCCTCAGGAACATTTCAAAGAAATTCTGTTGGCCATTTGCAACTCCACGAATTTTGAAATAATAAAACAGCGCATCGGACAGTCCATCCAAATCGGATTTGCATTGAGCAGCGATATCTGGATCACTAATTTTATCAATAGTATCCCCAATAAAAGGATCCGAAATTTCCTGCAGAGCCAAAACCTGGAACGGTACCGCCGCGACAACGAACGCAAGGAAGGTTATCTACGTTACCGAAAACAGTTTAAACAGGATAACTATCAGACAGCCGAGTTTCCGCAAAACAAAGAGGATCTCTCTGTGCTGTTCACTTCGCTGAAAGCCTTCCTGCTCTACCGCGCACAAAGTGGATTCGACCACTCCAGCCTGCTGGAGCCGCTATCCAACTTCATATCCAATGATAGCTTCCACGGCAGCAAAGAACACCTGCAAATCATGATGATTTCTGCGATGTTCTATTCCAAGCCGGAAGCTCAGCAACAATCGCTGGCTCAGGTATTCCACGGGGTACGCAGTACCATGCCTTATTTCATTAATGCATTCCTGGAGTTTCTCCTCGAACTGCACCACCTGCCAAATCCAGCACTGGTACCTAAAGCTGCCGAAGACGAGCACCTGTCTGCCATTATCGATAAGTCGTATTCCGATGAGCTCAGTCGCTACTATCAGCTCACCGACCAGATCCACCACGAAGGATACCATGCGATCGAAACGCAGGATGCCATCCGCATTTTCTACAACGATCACCAGGGTCTTTCCGCTATCAACGAATGCGTCCGACTCACTATACGTCATTACTTCGAACAGGCTATCCGTTCGCTGGATGAAGCATCCTATCCCGAATTTTTTGAGCTTTCCAAGCTTTTCCCCATTTTCATGGGCATCTTTGTCAACCAGCAGTTCAACCAAGATCTCAAAGAGCTGTGCATGGAGTACCTACAGCGGCTCCTCTTGCATTTTACCGACAAACGCGGAAAGGATTATCAGGATATCAAGCGCTTCGTATCGTCTGCTTTCGTAGATTATGGCTTCCTGCGAGAAAAAGAAACACTGGAACTGTTCAAGACACGCCGGAAGAAAAAAGCGGAATAAACCGGACTTTCGCGACGTCTAGGTTTTACCTGACGCACCGAACGGCCAATAAACTGAGCGGCCTGGTTCTGCATTCGGTCAACGAATATAGAACCAGGCCGCTCAGTTTATACCCACGGGTGTACCCTATACCTACTAAAGCAAATCGCGTGGATCTACTTTGTCCATATCGGAGTATTCCAGGTTTTCGCCTCCCATTCCCCAAATGAAGGTGTATGCGCTGGTGCCCACCCCGGCATGGATAGACCACTCCGGAGAAATCACCGCCTCCTCATTGCGCATAATCAGGTGCCTTGTCTCCTGTGGCTCTCCCATCAGATGCACCACCAACTGGTCTTCGGGCAGGTTGAAATAAAAATAGACCTCGTTCCGGCGCAGGTGGGTATGAGGTGGAAAAGTATTCCAGGTACTCGGGGAAATCAATTCCGTCAAGCCCATAACCAACTGGCAGGTTTGTACCCGGGTGGATACAATGTACTGATAAATATTCCGACGATTTGCCGTATTGGGATCACCCAGCTCCACGGGCTGCACCGCATCGTGCGGAATCAGCACAGAAGGGTACACTGCGTGGGCACTCACCGAATTGAAATAGAACTTTGCCGGGCAAGACGGGTCATCACTTGAAAAAACGAGCGACTCGACCCCCCTGCCTACATACAGGGCATCCTTGAATTGCAGCCCAAACACCTGCCCGTCGGCCTGTACTTTTCCCGGCCCTCCAACATTGATAATACCTATTTCCCGGCGTTCCAAAAAATAGGAGGCCTTGGTTAGTGGCTGAAACGCAGGGAGTGCCAGGGCTTCCGATTGGGGTTGTGCGCCCCCCAGGATAAACCGATCCTGCATCGAGTAAGTAACGGCAATATGATCGGGTTGGAATAGCCCGGTTACCAGGAAATTTTCCCGAAATTGCCTGGTCTCAAATGTTTTGATTTCGTCAAAACTTCTGGAAAAACGAATAGCATATGAACTCGTCATAAAAAGTACATCAGCGATTTTATGCCCCTTCGGCAATTGGTTTGAAATCTTCGCCCAGCGGAGTCATCTTAGGCATCAGCAGATGGGCGATTCCAAGAACCACCAGGTACATCGACCCGGCAATCAGGAAAGCAAAGAAGTAAGTCCCCTTTCCGCTGCTGGTCAGCAATTCACCGAGGCTCAGGTGTGCAATCAGGCCTGCAAAAGCGCCCATCGCCCCGCCGATACCCACTACCGAAGCCGTTGCTTTTTTGGGGAAAACATCAGATACCAAGGTGAATATATTAGCCGACCAGGCCTGATGCCCTCCGGCGCCGATAGCGATTAGCATCACCGCTACCCACTTATTGTCGGTGAGCGTAACGAACATAACCGGCAGGATAATCAATGCACATATTAGGAGCGTAGTTTTCCGCGCTTTGTTTACCGACCATTTTTTGCCAATGAAATAACCGGAAAGCCAGCCACCGCCAATACTGCCAAAATCAGCGACGACATAAATCAGAATCAGCGGCAAACCAAGGCCTTTAATATTCAACTCAAATGTTTCTGCGATATACTTACCCCCCCAGAAAAGATAGAACCACCACACCGCATCGGTCAGCTTAGCAATGCCAAAGGCCCAGGTCTGACGCAGGGGCAATACAGCCCCCCAGGAAACGCGCTCTGTAGGAGCCGCTTCTGCATCCTGATCCTGCTTGATATAGGCCAGCTCTTCCGCTGAAAGCCTCGGATGTACTTCCGGTTTACGGTACATGCGTAGCCAAACGATCACCCATATTGCACTGAATACCCCCGTAGTAAGAAATGCCCACTGCCAATTATGGCCCGAATCCGATACAATCAACGGAATAGTTAAAGGAGCCATAATCGCTCCGACATTTGTTCCTGCATTGAAAATGCCGGTAGCAAACGCGCGCTCTTTCTTTGGAAACCACTCAGCTACCGTTTTGATACAGGCAGGAAAGTTGCCGGATTCTCCCAAACCCAGGCCAAAGCGTGCCAATAAGAACCCGACCAGACTAAACGCGGGTTGTACCAACGCATGCAGCATACCAAAAATACTCCATATACCGATAGACAGCGTGTAACCCGATTTTGTGCCAATTCGGTCAATCAACGCGCCCATCGCCAACATACCAATACCGTATGCCAGCTGAAAGGCGGCACTGATATAGCCATATTCCGCATCAGACCAGCCAAACACTTTATGCTGCAGCGTCGGTGCAAGTACACCGATAATGCTGCGATCCATATAGTTGATGGTCGTTGCTGCAAACAAGAGTGCCAGGATTCTCCATCGGTACCCTTTGATTGTTTTTGTTACTTCACTACTCATTCCCGGTTAGGTTTATTTGGTTTTTGATGTCTTTAACTCCGAATCTGGCGGATTAAACCCATGGTGGATTTAACTTTTTCTGCCAGCACATCAAACTGACGGCCCTGCAGAATTTCTTTGGTAATTAGCTGCGAACCCATGCCGACACAGGTCACACCGGCATCGAACCATTTTCGAAGGCTCTCCTCCGTGGGAGCTACTCCGCCGGTGGGCATAACGCTTGTCCATGGGCATGGGCCTTTGATATCCTTTACAAAAGCCGGGCCTACGACCCCTCCGGGAAATACCTTCACTACCTCTGCACCTAATTCCTCTGCACGGGCAATTTCCGTCAGCGTGCCGCAGCCGGAAGCCCATAGTATTTTCCGTCGGTTGCATACGATGGCTATGTCTTCCCGCAATACGGGCGTGACGATAAAGTTGGCGCCAAGTTGCAGGTACAAACTCGCTGTACCCCCATCTTGTATCGAACCGACCCCCAGCATCATTCCGGGTAACTCCCGCAGACAATACTTATTGAGCTCAGCAAATACTTCATGGGCAAAATCCCCCCGGTTGGTAAATTCCAGCAAACGGGCACCCCCATCGTAGCAGGCCTTCAGTACCCCTTTGCACAATTCGACATCCTCATGGTAGAACAAGGGTACCAAACCTGTTTCCTGCATAGCCTGCGCCACCTGAATGCGCGTATATTTTGCCATCGTTGGTTTCTTTTTTAGTGATTGGAATAATTAACGGGCAACGCGACCACTGGCATCCCCTTTCATCAAGGTCTCCACTTCCGATACCGTCGCCAGGTTGGCGTCGCCGTAAATCGTATGCTTCAGGCAAGAAGCAGCTACTGCAAAGTTCAGTGCCTGCTGATCGTCGCCCGCATACTGGATGAGGCCGTATATCAAGCCCCCCATAAAACTATCCCCTCCCCCTACGCGATCCACAATGTGCGTAATCTGATAGGTGGGAGATTCGTACAACTTCGTTCCATCAAACAGAACCCCCGACCAGGAATTGTGCGACGCACTAATAGACCCGCGCAACGTAGTGATTACTTTTTTAGCTCTGGGAAAACGCTTCATCATCTGGTCACATACGGATAAAAAGGCTTTCGCATCCATCGTATGGCCCTGCGTAACATCTACCCCTTCCGGATGAATGCCAAAATGCTTCTCCGCATCCTCCTCATTCCCCAGGATGATATCACAACCAGCTACTAAGGGAGCCATCACCTCCGATGATTTTTTTCCGTATTTCCAAAGGTTCTTGCGGTAGTTCAAATCGGTAGAAACGGTTACCCCGAGGCGGTTGGCCACTTCGATTGCTTCCTGACAGGCGTCGGCAGCACCTTGTGAAAGAGCGGGTGTAATACCCGTCCAGTGAAACCACTGCGCATCCTCGAAAACAGCTTCCCAGTTGACCATGCCCGGCTCAATGGACGCCATTCCCGAATGTGCCCGGTCGTAAATAACTTTACTCCCTCGACTGACGGCACCCATCTCCAGAAAATAAATCCCCAGGCGCTCTCCGCCGCGCAGAACATGACGTACCCCTACTCCCCGCTTGCGCATCTCCATCAACGCAGCGTCGCCCATATCGTTTTGGGGAAGCCGGGTCACGAATTCGGTAGGAAGCCCGTAGTTAGCCAGCGAAACCGCAACATTTGACTCCCCGCCGCCATAAGTGACATCAAAAGCATGCGCCTGGCTGAATCGCAAATACCCGGGAGGCGTAAGACGGAGCATGATCTCTCCAAAAGTTACAATCTTTTTCATATTTCAGCACCATTTGGGAAAACATCGCTGGGTTGCGGAAAGGTATGAATCCACAGCGGTGAAGTACACGAACAAATCGTCGTCTTCCGCAACCGCGATGCACCTAATTAAACTAGTTTTTTACCGTTTTCAGAAAATCAATGAATAGACGATATACCGCCTGCTTCTCCCCTAATGCGGCCGCAAAAACTATCTACCAGGTGCCAAAATAATTCCCACAGTGCCCAACTAGCCTTCCACGAGCTGGCCTTTACCTGGCCATATACCAATTCCCCACTGAATCGCCGCGGCAATACCCATTACCAGCACACAACCAATCAGGTTCAGCCATAGGTAAGCGACCTTTATCTGAACGCTGAGCCCTAGTAGCTGAATCGGAATATCATACTCGCTCAGCACAAATATCGCAATCACCAATACCTCCGAAATCAGCGCGGAAATAAACACCGCCCGGCCTCCTACCCGCTTCAGGAAAAAGGCGGTCAGAAAAATACCCAGAATCACCCCATAAAACAGCGAACCCAAAATATTTACCGCCTGAATCAAGTTTTCAAACTCCTGCGCCAACACCGCAAAGCCAAGCGCTACCCCACCCCAAAGTACCGTAAACCACCTGGATGCCTGCAAGTAATGCCTATCCGAAGCCTCCTTTACAAACAACCTCCGGTATAAATCTACGGAAGTGGTCGTGGACAACGCGTTCAGCTCAGATGAGCTGGAAGACCACGCGGCAGAAAATATCATGGCCAGCAACAATCCGATAACACCTATCGGCATATAGCGCAGCACATAGGTAATGAATACATAGTCCGTATCTTTTACATTGGCCGCCGCATCGTTGCGCTTGATTAGCTCTCGTATATCAGCCCGTACTTTTTTATCCGCTGCCTGTAGCGAAAGCGCACGCTGACGCGCGGCTTCCTCTCCTGCCGCGTCTCCTTGCCGGCCTGCTTCCAGCATGGTATGCAAAGCGTCCGTTCGCGCCTGAAATACTTCCTCCAACTTACCCTCCATGGCCTTATATTCCGACGCATAGACCGTACCTTCCAGCTTGGCCACGTTCGAATAATTGAAATGGGCCGGCGAAGGGTTAAATTGGTAAAATACAAATACCAGCACTCCTACGAATAAAATAGCAAACTGCATAGGCAGCTTCAGCAACCCGTTGAACATCAGTCCAAGCCGGCTTTCAGTAAGAGAACGCCCCGATAAATACCGGGATACCTGCGATTGATCCGTGCCAAAATATGACAGGAATAGAAAAACACCCCCCAGCATACCCGACCAAAAGTTGTATCGGTTCGATAGGTCAAACCGGAAATCAAGCAGATTGAGCTTCCCCATTTTGCCAGCTACCTGAATCCCTTCTCCCAGACTAATATCCTTCGGCAGGTTAAATACAATCAATACACAAGCCAATAGCAGACTAAATAAAATAACTGCCATCTGCTGTGTCTGGGTAACGCTAACCGCTTTAGTACCCCCCGACACGGTATAGACTATTACTATTACACCCATGAAAAGAATCGTGCCATTCAGCGGCCAGCCCATAATCTGGGAAAGGACAATAGACGGAGCCAGAATGGTCATCCCCGCCCCCAAACCGCGCTGAATCAGGAATAAAATAGCCGTCAATGCACGGGTATGTACCCCAAACCTCGACTCCAGAAACTCGTATGCCGTATAAACCTTTAGCCGATAATAATTGGGAATTACAAAGATGCTTAGGATGACCATCGCGAGCGGTAAGCCAAAATAAAACTGTATAAAAGACATACCGTCTTCATAAGCCTGTCCGGGAGTTGAAAGGAATGTAATAGCGCTGGCCTGTGTAGCCATAATCGACAGACCAATAGTCCACCATTTTAAATCCCGGTCGCCAAGCATATAACTCTGGGCACTGCGTACATCCCTGCTTTTCCAGATTCCATAAACCGAAATCCCAAGGAGGGTCAACAACAGAATAGTCCAGTCTAGTGCGTGCATAGGTAGGAAGTTCGCTGGTTAGGAAAAAAGACGCATAAACACATAAAAGGCGAGCATCAGCAATACCTGGCACAAAAGAAGTACCAAATACACCCTACGCCAGCTGCCCAGTATGGGGGGCTGATTATTATCCGGATTTATTGGGTTCGCTGCCATATCCTCAGGGTTTGATGGTTTTTCCAATGGAAATAATATTTGTAAACAAGCGGAACGCACCGGGTACTCCCGATGGAAGCTCCCGGAAGAAGGAAAGACCGGTATAGCAAAAATGACCTTTCCCGTAGGGTGCAATCAACAGCGCGCCGTTGAGGGCCGGCTCTCCCGGATCGTTGCAGGAAAGCGGTGCCGCAAACGCTGGATCCCATTGATCCGGAAAATATAGCCCGCGCTCCTGTATCCAGCCCTCAAAATCAGACGCACTGATTTTATTCGGTGTATTCAACACCGCATGGCCGGGAAGCAGAAAACGCATTTCCGCCTCTTCTACCGTCACCCGATCGCGGGATATCCTAAAAGAATACGGCCCTATTTCCGAAGAAGGTACCCGTAGCTCCGTGTTGGTATTGTACTGTACAATGAGGGTTCCCCCATTTTTGACGTATTCGAGTAGTTGCGCGTTTCCAAATCGTAGGTCGTCGTTGGTATTGTATGCCCGAACGCCCGTAATAACGGCATCGTATGAAGCCAGGCTACCCGCCTGCAAATCGCTACCGTCCAACATATCCACGTCATAGCCAATCGCCCGCAAACTGGCCGGAATATCGTCCCCTGCTCCGGCAATATATCCTACCTTGGAGCCGGCCCGCTCCAGGGCAATCCGAACCATCCGGCTCCGAGCCTCAGCCAGTACAGTCTGCACCGGAATGTGATCATACGCTATTTCTACCAGCGAACGAGCATAGGTTTTGCCTCCAATCTCCGCTACTGCCCGACAAAAGCCATCGCTCTGCCCATCAGGTGGGGTCACTTGAAACGAAAAAGTGGCCTCTTCGCCCATCCGACCAACCCGAAACGCATGGGCAGCCGGCGAAACCGACCATCCCTGTGGTACTTCCAACCGCACATTTCCTTCGATTCCAGGTTTTCCGGCACGCACTACCACCTGCACAGTCCGACTACCATCATCCGGGAAAAGATATACTTTGCTGTCCAGGCGCGTATATACCGGCGGAGTTACTTCAAAAGGCCGGTACACTTCTCCCGCCACCGGATCGGTTTTCTTGAACGAAATATCGCTGCTGATTGCTACCGATACCCCTTCGATGAGGTAATAAAAAACAGCCCTGCCCTGGCGGGGTGTTTCGGGCAGTCCTCTCAACAACTGCTCTTCCACGGAATACAGTCCCAGCGTACCCTGCTCATTGAGCCAGTAGGGATTCGTAAATGGTGTATTCTCCGGCAGCGTTACCCTGGCACTCCAGTTGAGGCGCTGGTTAACTGTCAACGACATATTAAACGCCGTGTCGCGACCAAACGGAATAAACGCTACGCGCTCCAGACGAACCGCCTTGCCCGTACGCTGGATTACCTCCATGCGCAGGGTCGTCTGCTGGCCGGGAGTAAGCGTAGGCTCTGCGACTACTACCTCCTGAAA
>Ga0172373_10001847_pt1 | contig 33580 bp, 23 predicted proteins | sample Lak10m_2_FD_114546 | JGI IMG/M metagenome (GOLD analysis project Ga0172373, IMG submission 114546) | Freshwater microbial communities from Kabuno Bay, South-Kivu, Congo - kab_092012_10m | ecosystem: Environmental > Aquatic > Freshwater > Lake | place: Democratic Republic of the Congo...
CAGCCGGCCCACCCCAAGAACATAGAGAGCTTCCGACGACCAACCTAATTGGCGCCGGGCGGCCTCGCGCCCGGGCAACCTCAATTCAGGCCTTGCGTGGGACACCACATGCCAATGTCGGGGCAGCGGTGTCACGGATAAATCCTCGGCCAGCTTAATCAAGGCCCGCCGGGTCGGAGCGATCACCCAATCAGCCGCCGAGAGCACACGCGACTCCAGAAGTCGCATCAGACGCTGTGTCCGGGGTCCCTGTATCAGACCATCTTCATGCGTCGCCCGGCTGTAACAACCGAACCCATGCTCAGTCACGCCCCAGCAAACCCCGACCAGTCGCCGCATTTTGGCGCCCAGCCAAAAACCGGCCCCCATCCACGGATCATGCAGATGGACGTGCGCATAGTGCTCACTTGCTGCCAAATCTGCGGCGAACCGCCCCATATCCAGTCTCTCCAGCCAGGCGAACAGCAGTCCCTGCAAATCCTGGCGCCGACGAATCACCGGCCACCTGACCAGAGATGCAAACATCCGTTGACGGCGCTGCACCCATTCGGCCGGCAGATCCTCCTGACAGAGATAACGAACGCGAACCCCCTGGCGCGATAACTCAGCAACCACCGGTGCAAGACTTCTGCCCAGACCATATCGGCGTTCGCCGGCCTTTTCCCGAGTCACCATCAGCAAACCCGATTGCATTGGCGACTCCACCTCAGGAGTAGCCGAGTGAACGCATGAAATCGGCATCAAGACAGTCCGGAAGGGCCTCACCATCCCCCGTGCCCTGCAGCCTCTGACTCAGCGGGAACCCCGCGGTATAACGTTCCACCAGACTGGCCCCCGTTGGCGGCAAGCCGATGAACTCCAGAACCCGATCCAGCACCTCCTCCGGTGACACCAGCAAGTCCTCGTAGCGGATTTCCATATAGGCATCCGGCGCATCTGCTGCTGACTGCCGAGACTGCTCAATCAATCCCTGCCACCAGAACGCGACTTCCTCAGGAGTAGCCCAACCCAACCGGGTTGCCGACCTGACCACTTCTCGCCCGTTACGAATCATCATCAAAATGCTCACCGGACCCAGACAGGCACGAAGTTCAGAACCAAACCGCGTCACTTCCGGAGTCTTGTTGATCCAGAAAGGCTTCCCTGACGCCTCGGCCTGCCGGTTACCCAAAGCACGGATCAACCGGCCGGTTGCCCGGGCAATCCTGCCTGATTCAGGTTCCCCCTGGACCTCGGCAAACCATTCACCTACTGCCCGCTCCGCAAACGGCAGGCCATACAGCACATGATCGTGGCCAATCGGATACCGCTCCTGGCTGCCCTTTCCGCTGGGGGCGGAACCGCTCAGACGATTTGCAGTATCACGGAAGTCGGACAACATCCTTTCTGCAACCGCTTCCGCGGAAAAGCCCTCTGGCCCCTGCAGCCTGATCATCCTCGACTCCAGTTCGAACGACTCCGGATGACTCAATACCCGCAACCAGCGCAACGGCTCACACAGTGCCTTGGTTTCGAACCAGGGCACCAAATGCTCATGGAGACCCAGCAAATTCACCAGCAGGGTGGTGCCGCTGCGAAAACCCCCTATGAATAAAGGCCGCATGGTCGGGACGCCGGTCATTGGGTTGATGATCAGAGAAAATCCGTATCGCCCATCATCAGCCACCACCGATTCCTGAGCGTTTCCACCGGTACACGTTCCACGAAGCAGTTCCCGGGAATCTTGATATCAAGCGGCTGCACCTCGGTTTCAGCCGATTGAAACCAATGGGCCTGTCCGGACGTGATCCACATCGCCAACCTGAGACATCCGGCATCCGCCGCAACCTGGCGGGCAGATCGAATGAGTTGGCTCATGCTCGCCACCGGACCAACCACATCGATCAGCCGACATAGCTCTCCCTCAAATCGCAATACCAACAGTCCGAGAGGGACGCCCCAACGCCGCTTGACCAGAAAAAACCGATAGTCAAATCTGGGGTGCGATTCATAGCGGTACCGCAGATATGCCACATCCCGCACGACCAGAATCGCCGCCGCCAGATCACTGGCCATGGCCTTCCAGAGGCGAGTAATCGCTGCCGTCTTTTTTGCAATGCGAACCGGGCGGGTTGTCGTCGAAATCGATGGTCGACGGCGACGGCACTCCCAGCTCAACTCCACCAGACTTTCGACCTCGGCGTAAAATCCAGCGCGCTCCCCGAGCAACACGTGCCGATGATTGGGGAATCCATAACCAAAAAGATGTCGATCATCGAGGCCAAAAATGTTTATCTGATAAGCGGCCGCAACCGATGCAAAGGCCCCTTTTTTGGTCATCACCGCTCTCTCCGCAGGGTCAACACCCACATCGCAAATTTCCACGGCACGGGCCGGGACCCCGAGAAACAGGATTCGCCTCGATACGCCACCGTAATGAGCAACCAGGCGTCCCTCGCGACGCGCAATGGTGGAAATCCCCCGGCCTTCACCATATTTCCATTGCCATACGTCGGGGTTGGGCGCTTCGCCAAAGGCTCTTTCAAAAAGCCTGAGGCAATCCTCCCGGTCATCCGAAGAGGCACTACTTACGCGATATCGCGGCCCGTTACCCAACCATCGAAACCGCATCATTTCCTCGTCGTCCTCGAATGGCTCCCAACCCAGGCGGATCAGCAGACTCCTCATGTGCGCCCTGCGCCATGCAGATTCGGTCGTTGACCGTCGAAACGCTTCCGATGGACCGGTGACAAGGACCGCCCCATCAGTCGCGTAATCACTGAGGCGAGACAGGGTCGACAGGGGACTTTCTCCACGAAATGGCAGCGAGAGATAGATCCAGGAATAACTTCTCTTCGGAGCGGGCCAATCATCGGTCATGCCCAGATGCAGAACCTGATGCCCCAAATCCCGTATTTGCCGGTCAGGTGGCTTGTCTGCCAGCCAGAGCAGAGGACCAGGCGAAGACGCCAGCAAGCAAGGCAGCTGCGCCATGGTCAGCCTTGAGGGGAAGTCACTATCCCGGGCATCGAATCGGACCACAGATGGGGCAGGGTCACCACCCCTTGCTCCAGGGTTTCCTGGCTAACCACCAGTTCGGCCACCATCCTGGCCTTGTCCAGAACCATCAGGCCTTGTTCACTGAGCAGGAATACATGAATCCAGTAACAGCCCTGCAGCAAGGGAAACCGCGCGAACCGCAGCCATACCTCACCATTGCCCCGCACATCGCGCCTGAGCGAGACACGATCATTCAAGGTCGATGCACTGGCCACCGGCCGACCACTGGCCGACACCAGCATGACCGCGACGCAGGGCGCATGACCACCGGCGTCCGAAGCGTATGCAACATGGATACTGACTTCCGACTGGCCACTTTTCACAGCCAATCGCGTACCTGAAACATCGTCGACACTCACCTCCACAGCCCGCAGCCGCGTGAGCTGCTCCTTGCCCGATGAGGATGCCGAAACCCCTTGCCGGGGGAGTGCCAACCCCTCGCTCCCCGCCTGTGCATTCTGGTTTTCCATGAATTCGTTGTAGGCCGCGATCACCTCCACCGGATCACCATCCATTCGCAAATGCCCCTGATCCAGCCACAGTGCCCGGTTACAGATGGCCTGTACCTGATACATCGAGTGAGAACAGAACAATATCGTCTTTCCTGCCTCCTTGAACCCCATGATGCGCTCGAATGACTTTCGGGCGAATACACCGTCACCGACGGATAACGTCTCATCAAGAATCAGAATATCGGGATCCACAGCCGTGGCCACGGAAAATGCGAGGCGCATCATCATGCCTGAAGAATAGGTCTTGACCGGCTGGTCAATCACGGCCCGCAGGCCCGCGAAATCCACGATCGAGTCGAACAGCCGCTCCGTATCGGCCGATTTCTGCCCACCAACGGCGGCAGCAAGATGGATATTCTCGCGACCCGTCATTTCCGGATGAAACCCCGCCCCCAGCTCCAGCAGGGCACAAAGACGCCCCTCGTGCGTGGCAACCCCGGTGCTCGGTCTCAACGTCCCTGCAATCAGCTTAAGCAGCGTACTCTTGCCGGCTCCGTTGACGCCGATGAGACCCACGACCTCACCGCGCCCGATGTCCAGAGTCAGCGGGGCCAGCACCTGCCGTTCCGAAGACTGCATTGATGAATGGAACAAGGCCCTGGCCCGGTCCCAGCCCGAGCGGTAATGCCGATACGATTTGCTCAGGTGCTCCAGCCGGATGCTCATCAAAGCTCCTCGCGCATCTGCGATTCGGCGCGTCGGAAAACCACCCAGGCCGGCGGCAGCAACAGCATCCACAGTGCACCGAGCCCCCACGCCTGGACAGGCTCCATGGGCAGACCATGAACTGCATACTGAATGACCGACAACCAGTCAGCGATGGGATTCCATATCATCAGCGACCGCAATCCCGGCGGCAGGGCCTCGGGCTGGTACAGGACCGGACTGAGGTACATCAGCAAAGTCAGCAGGAAGGGAAAAACCTGACGGGATTCACGAAAGAACAACCCCAACAACGCCAACAGATAGCAAAAGGGGATCAACCAGACAGCCAGCATCACCAGCAACCACTGACTTGAAACCGCCGCTTGCCATCCCGCCAGCAGCCAGACGACACCCCCCATGACCGGCAGATAAATCATCACGCCCATAAGCAGGGGCACCAGAGGCAATACCTGGACAGGAAAAACCGTGCGCTGGTAAATCGGCGAAAATTCACTCAACACATTCAGCGAGCGTGACAACACCTCGCTGATGAAGAGCCAGGCCAGCATGGCCGTCAGGAAATAATCAAGAAACGCGACCTGACCCGGTGAGCGAACCTTCAGGACAAAATCCAGCAGAAACCAGAAGGCCCCCATCTGCAAGGCCGGCTGCGCCACCAGCCATAGCCCCCCCAGCCAGGTTCCGCTGGTGCGGCTGACCACCTCACGCCGCAGGAGGCGATACACCAGATTTCGGTGATCGATGAGCGTAAGGAATGGGGCCGAGTAGGTCTTGAACACCCTTGAAAAAAAAGACCGCCCGTCGTGATTCATGGGGACTCAGTCAAAGGCGATGAGTACCTGCACCCCCGCAAAATCCCCCCGTGATCAGCGATTGGGACTGAAGGGATTCCAGGGTGCCGCATCCGGTTGTGGCGACTCATGGCGCCGCAGCAATGAGGTGCCCTCCTTCGGTATGCCGTGGTACCACTGGCCCTTCACGAAGGTCCAGAAATCCTTCTTGCCGGGTTTCTTCTTCGTCTTGCTATCGGAATCCGGAAGAGTGACCTCAACCGTCATGGGGATCTCGGCCTTGTCCCCGGTAATCACACCCGGTTCGAGACTGTAACCGACCACGCGCACTCCCCAGTCCCGGCGCAATTCCACCTCATGCGGTGCAAGCGTCCCCATGGCTGCCTCCGTTTCCATTTGATAGGCAGTTACCAAATCGTTGGCGCGAATGGCTTCCCAATAGGTATTGGCACGCTTCATCAGGGTCGCTTCGCTATGACGTGAATAACTGTCGTACCAGGCGTACCCTCCGGCAACGAGCACTGCCAGCAGAACCAACAATGATTTCTTCATGGTTATCTGATTACCCAAAACCTCAGTGAATTCCCATGGAACATACCGTCACAGACATAAGCCCACTCAGGGGAACATGCCCTGTGGAAACAAACCCTTCATGTCCGGCGTCAACAATTCGATTTTGGCATCCTTGGCCAGTGCATTGACGTAAACGTCACGCAATTTCTTCTGCTCCGCGTCACGCAATGCCTTGATGACCTGATCCCGGACATTGGGGTAGGGCGAGATCAATCCCGGGCGCACATCCGTCATGGCCAGAATGACGTAACCGACGGGAGATTCAACCACACCGGTCCTGGCTCCCGGCTTCATATCCTTCAGGGCCAGCTTCATCCATTCCTGCTCGTCCGCATTGACATAACCGATGTCTCCACCGACCACCTTGCCAATCGGGTTTTCCGTCAGCTCTGTGGCCACATCAGCGAATTTTTCACCCGACTCAAGCCGTTTCAATGCCTTTTCCGCGCGTTGCCTGGCCGCGTCACGCACCGCCTGATCGGCCCCTCTCGGGAACTTGAACAGGACCTGGCTCAACCTGACCATATCCGGAATTCCATATTCCGCCTGATGCGACTGGTAATAGGCCAGTCCCTCCTGATCCGTGGGATTGGGCGGCAAGGTAAAGTGTTTCTCTGCCAGCTTCTCATAGGCGACAGTGATGTCGTTGGTGCTAGGTGTCTTCTGCGGGTCCTTGAGAAGACCCTCGGCATACATGGCCTTGCGCAACAAATAAACCGTTACCAGTTCCCGCAGCGCGTCCATCTTGCCCTGCTTGCTGTTGGCCGCCCGACTGACAATGCTGGGGTGACTTTGCAGAAAGTTCGCATAATCGCGCGAGGTGACCGGCAGATTGTCCACCGTCAGCAAAGGCTGGTCCATGGGACCGGTGGCTGCCTCGTTTGTCGTGGCAGCTTTCTCGGCAGCCTGAGATTTTGGCTCGGCCGCCTTCTTCGCGTGCGCTGTGTCGATCATCCCATGACCGAGAAAAACCCAAACAGCAAATAACGCCCCGTTTTTCAGTGCAGATCTCATATACCCCTCAATCTCGCTTCCAATTCATTACTTCAGACTGAACCCGGCTGCAGCCAGGTCAGCAAACCGTTGCCACAATGGGCCATAGGCTATCCATACCGGCTTGTCGCTGTAAACCCTGCCCACCAGAGCATCCAGCCAACCGTCTCCGTCTACATCCACAAACTTGATGCTGCGGGAATAATCATCCGCCGCCCAGTCCAGACCCCGCACGGGAATTGCCGTCCCATCCTTCCAGCCTTCAGGTACCTGGTAAAGCGCCAAGCCCCCAAAGCCCACCGCAAAAATGTAATCCAGCCCATCCTGATCACGTCCAACACTCAGCTCCTGTACCCCATCAGGTTTTGGAAACGGAATTGACGCACCTTCCATGAATTTTCCCTTCCCCTGATTCAGCAACACATGGATTACCCCCTTGGGCGCCGGACCAATTTCATCCGGAATCAGCAAATCCTGGTCACCATCGCGATCAAGGTCGATCGCATGGGCCTCATTGGCTGCCCCCCAATGTTCATCCTGATAAATCCGCGTCGGTTGCGGGGGTGCCTTTGACTTGGGTCCCGGAAACTTTATCTGCAGCAGTTCGTTGGTTACCGAGATCACCAGCAGCAATTCGTCAATGCCGTCACCGTCGACATCAGCAACGGTCACTCGCTCCGCGGCGCGTATCGAGTGGGCCTTGCCGGAGAGTGGCACCACCACCCGTTCCTCAGCCTGCCCCTTGATCGGGTCATAATTCTTGAGCAGCACGACATACCCATTGGCGTAGGGCGACACCACCAAACTCTCTCCCCACCCCGGCCAACGGAACCGTTCGATATACCGCGGTGCCACCTCCTTCAGATTGGAAACGACCTTGAGGCCCTCTCCCGCATCCGGCAACAGCGCCCGAATCGCATTATCCCCCTCGGCTCCGAGAATCAGCGTTTTTGTCGTACCCGGCCAGTTCAGAATATTACCCGGATGAAACCCGACCCCCTTGTACTCCCGTTGCCCACCCCACTGCTGCGCTGCAGACTGCGTGATCAGTCGCGCCTGATTTCCGCCATGGTCGACGCTGATCAGATCCTTGCGACCATCTGCGTCAAGGTCTTCAAGCGACAAGTCGAATACCTGCCCCTCCCATGCCAAGCGGGTCTGACCAGGCAACTCGACCGGCACTGCCTGGGCGGCGCCAGATTCAGGCGGCTTCTGCTCCGGCTCCTTCGGTTGACAGCCCCATTCCAGGAATGCCAGCGTCACCAAAAGGAAACTGCGAACCAGAGTTTTCTGAATTTGTTTCATTAGCTTACTTATTCGGTGTCGGCGTTCCGTCGCCTGTGGCTGGCATTGCCCCCTCATGCCGGCTCACAAATAAAAACGGCCCAAACCAGAGGTTCGGGCCGTTCCACAAACCTTACAGCGACCGGAATAAACCGGCCGCTGGTGGTTATCGACTTCTCACACCTTACTGTGCGGTGGTGAAGAAGCCAGTGTCGATGGCATTGATCGGCGCATCGGTTTCAGGGTTCAGGACGTCAGCAGCAACCGGGATGTTGAAGATAACAACCGAGCTGTATGCGCCTGGCTCCAGTCCTGCACCTACCGGCAGAGCTTCGGTCGGCATGACCAACTTCAGGAAGCCATCGGTCAGGGTACGTGAGGAAGCGGAGGTCACGATGTTGGAGTAATCATCGCTGATACCCATCGCGCCTTCCAGACCGCCAATCAGTTCCCACGAATCGGTGCTTGCAGGAACGACAACGAAGTTCAGTTCGTTCGGAAGATCGAAGCCGGGGAAGGATACCGCCAGCTCATTATGATCGACCGCATACAGGGTCGGGATGTTCAGGCTGGCTGCATTGTTGCGGTCAGACCAGACAACCACAACGTTGTGATGCGATCCATAAATACCACCGGCCGTGAACATGGGGACATCCACTACGCGGAAGTTTGCACCAGGCAGGGTCGCACTGGTACGAATGCCCGAGAACAACGGAGATGCGTCCGGACCGTCAGAGACCAGCGCGGGCGCTTCGACAACCTGATTACCAGGAGTCGGTATGGCAATGGCGCTATCGGCCGCGTCGTTCATGCCCAGAACCGGCAGGCTCAGCTGGGAAGGCAGGCTGAGGTAAGCGTACTGGTCATTGTCGATGTAAGCATCGGCCGCAAACTGGAAGGTCGGCGCACCACCGAAGGCAGCTGAATCGTTCACCAGGATCAGGTAGCCCGGAACTCCGCTCAGCGAGCCCGTACCGATCGTGTTATCGATAGTTGCGGCACTCACCCATTCTTCATCGTCCGGGGTGACTGCGATGGTGCCATTCAGCATTTCGGTGCTCTGTGCAGACATCCAGAACCAGTGAATTGCAGCTCCGGAAACCAGAGCAGGATTGGCAACCGCCCACTTGGCGCTAGGCTTCAGACCACCATCCATCAGATCGATGACAGTGTCTGCACCGACTGACTTCGGCACTACGATGCGAACATCGGTGTCAATGCCGGCTTCGTTGTAGTAGAAGAGCGGAACCAGCTGTGCGGTCGCTGGGACTGACTCGATCTGCGCGCTGGCAGCCATGCTGCCAGCGGCCATCGCAGCGGCAATACCCGCCTGGACAGCCAATTTCTTGAAGTTAGTTTTCATAAATCCTCTTATCGATAATAAGGTTTTACTTTGCCATGAAAAACCCAGCCTATAGCTGGATGTTTCAAAACACCGGAAGAGCAGAAGCCTTTTTACAACCCCCGATTCCGCCCCCCTCAAGCCTCAACACACATCATGCGGATTGAAACAAGAGAGCGTGGTTGTAATGTAGACCACGCTCAGAATGCTTGTCAAGCAAATTTCGCTAAAAAGCCACAAACCGGAAGGCACCCTCCGATTCTTCCTCCGCCAGACCTCATCGCCCATCAACCGGAGCCCAGAAACCATGAGGGATTAGCACGCATGAGCCACATTTTAGGTGATTTTTCAACAGCGTTGCTTTCCCGCAACTTAGCTCCCGCCATCAGGTGACTGACCGAAAAATGACACCTCCAATCGCGGAATCACAAAGCAACCGCAACCAAATTGGAGACAACAGCACCGGGAGCACTCGGGAGAAAATCTCCCCGGCCTGCGTATCCGCCATCTTGATTGGTCAAATGCCCGCTACCCTATTCCCACCCCGCCGTGAGCCATGCCGGGCCGCCCTGAATCGGGCCCACTGAACATCCTGAACAAAGGGTTCGGGTGAGGAATCGCTGTCCGCAGGGACCCCGACTCGACCAAGACTGGCCGGAGTCAGCCCGGCGGGTTGACCCGTGGCAGACACAGGCCAGTGACGCCCCTGGCGGGGCGTCAGATCTGCGGGATCAATATCAAGGACAATCGCATCCTTGCAAGAGAGGGCTATCAATCCCTATCCTGAGCGCGAACAGGATTACTTCGGCAGTACCGTAATCGTTACCGGGGCAGACTTGACCGCGTTATACCCCGCGGACTTCGCCTTCTTGCCGACAAGGGTGCAGGTGCCGCCGGTGCCTGCCGTCCTGATCGTCACGCGCCCATCCACCAGCTTGCCAAGCTTGCATTTTGCACCCCGGGTCGCGCCCTGCTTGCTGATCGTCACCTTGCCGGCACCACTGCCACCCGTGACCTCCTCGATAATCTCGGCACCACTGGTGACACTGACATCCCCGGGCGACAAAACCAGGGGGGCCTGATTTTCACGCAGCCCCTTGGCCGTCAGGGTGTAGCACATGACACGCGACTCAGCCGTCGCGCAGGTCCAGTTGTAGCGCCCATCCCCCAGCTTGACGGGCTTGCTGGCAGCACCCACCTGGCAGAGCGAACCCTCGGCCGGGCGCTGGGACGTGGGCTGATTGTTGGCATCACCGCAGACCGCGACGACTGGCGTCGGCATCTGCTCGAAAATCCCCGCCACACTCCGATCCACCTCCATGGTGACCGTACACGGACCCGCCCCGGCACAATCCCCACCCCAGCCGGTGAACGAGTAGCCCTCAGCCGGCGTCGCATTCAGCGTCACCGACCGGCTCCGCTCAAAGGCAGCGCTGGCAGCAGAACAGGCAGGTCCGCAATCGATACCCGCCGGCGAACTGACCAGCGTCCCCATCCCGGTCTTGTTTACCTGCAAGGTAGCCTGATCCACCGGCACCGCTGCAAAGGTGGCGTACACTGACCGCGCGCCATTCATCACCACGGGACAAGTCGGGCTGGTGCCGGAACACTGGCCACCCCAGCCGGCCAGCAGATATCCGGCTTCCGGTTCGGCGGTCAGTACCACCGAAGTACCGGCCTCGAACGAGGACGAGCACACCGCACCACAGTCGATTCCCGCCGGGGCACTGCTGACTCGCCCATGTCCGCCATGGCTCACCGTCAACGCGTAGGCCGCCGGCGCCACAGGCGTGAAGGTCGCCGTCACCGATTTTTCATCGGTCATGGTCAGCGAGCAGCTGGCAGCGCTTCCCGAGCAGGCTCCACCCCACCCCTCAAAGCGGTAACCCGAATCAGCGGTCGCCGTCAGCGTCACCGCTGCCCCCTGCGTGAATGAATGGGTACATTGCGCGCCACAATTGATCCCTGTCGGACTGCTGGTCACCCGACCCTGTCCCGACCGGGTCACGGTCAGATCAACGCTGCCGACCGGCGTCTGACTGAAGCTTGCCGTCACCGATCGAGCCGCCGTCATGCTCACCACACAGGTTCCGCTACCGGAGCAATCTCCACCCCAGCCACTGAAGCTGTACCCGGCATTGGCGGTGGCCGTCAGCTCCACCACGGTTCCCGCCTGGAAGCTTGACGCGCAGGCCGCTCCGCAATTGATGCCGGCGGGTGCACTGGTCACGACACCATTGCCGCCGCCCGTCACGCTCAGAACATGGCTCGTCGGCGCCTGGGCCGAGAAACTTGCGGACACCGTCCGCGCGGCAGTCATGGCTACCTTGCAGCTTCCCGTCCCGGAACACGCGCCACCCCAGCCGCTGAAGCGATAGCCCGAAGCCGGATTGGCCGTCAGGGTCACCTGGGTGCCGCTGCTGTAGCTTGCCGAACAATTAGACCCGCAGTCGATGCCCGAAGGATTGCTGACCACCGAGCCATTGCCGCCATTGGTCACCGTCAGGGCATAGGTCACGGGGACAAAGCTGGCCGTGACCGACTTCGCCGCGCTCATGCTGACCGTGCAGGCTCCGGAGCCCGAGCACGCCCCGCCCCAGCCACTGAAGCTGTAACCCGCATTGGGCGTTGCCGACAGCGCAACCGTGGTCCCGCTGTCATAGTTCGCCGCGCAGGTGGCGCCGCAACTGATGCCTGCCGGGCTGCTGGTCACCGTCCCGTTGCCGCCATTGCTGACAGACAGCGCATACTGGGTACTCGAGCCCGAGGGTGAGGTGGTGAGCTGGACCTTGTATTGCCCGCCCGAGGATTTATTGCTGCCTACGGTTACAAATATCTCGTAATTGCCCGCCGCCAGCCTGGAGAAGCTCTTGGTGACCGAGCCACCCGCCACCGAACCCATGATGTCCCCCACATAGGTGAGGCCCGAGGTACCCAGCGGATTATTGCCGCCAAAAATGATCGTGGTATGGCGGGTCGCACCCTTGCCGCTATCCCAACCCTTATATAAGGCGAAGGCCGGAATGATGTTGGAGCCGTCGGCCGAAACCGACACCATCAGGTCCGACGCCTGACTCAGGGTCACCAGACCAAACCCCATGTCCATACCCCAGCAGTTGTCCGGCGCCACCCAGAGATTGGATCCCACCGGTGCGCCGCGACTGACCGCATCATCCCTGGAGATTGTCAGCGACTGGTTGTTGGTGGTCAGTCGCGCCAGCCAGTAGGCATCCAGCGAGCCGGTGTAGTTGACTGCCGGACTGGGTGTCGGCATCCAGGTCGCGGGAATCGATATCCGTACCGACGCATCCGACTCATAATCCGTGGCGTTGTAGAACGTCGTTCCTGCATCCCCCGCACCGGCGGGGCAGAAGGTATTCAGCACCTGTGTCTTGGTTTTGGTTGGGGGAGCGGCCAGATACCCGGCATACACCAACCCTTTGGGCGTACTGCTGATGTCCCCCGATCCCCGCGGGTCGGGATTGTTGTGGCAGCCCAGGCAATCAATGGTGGGGAAGGCGGGCTCCGGCCGCCCGTTCTGCACACACAGATCCCGCACATTGGTGCTGTAACCCTCCATGGCCCAGGCGTCGCCCACCACCCCGAGAGCCGCGAACACCATGCCTGCCAGCCACCCGACGCGGGTCACATTGAGTCTGTTGCCTTGATCTGATTGCGGCATCACCGCCTCCCGAAATAATTGTCTGAAATTACACTGTAAAGGAATCTGGCCCTTGAGCACCAACCCGGGCGGCCATAGCCAGTGAACCCCGGATAATCCTGCATGCGGACGGTGACTCGCGGGCCCTTCAGCAGAATTGCCCCTTCCTGCAAGATAGGGACCAACCCCTGACCCTCCCGAACATGAGGGGTACCGGTCAATTAGGTCAGTGAAACACTGCCGAACTGCGGCATTTCACACAGGGAAATGTGGCATATGACTCACTCCATCACCATAAATACCCCCCCTTTTGGCGGAAAGCCGGGGGTTTTCCGGAGTGGCACGGTATGTGCTGTTCATCTTTCCTGATGGTCCAAGGCTTTTTGGGCCACCCGGAAAACCACGCCGCCCCCGTGGCAGCATTTTTACCCTCCACTTTTTCAAGAAAGAAAATGAAAAAATCCACTGTACTCGCTTCAGCCCTCGTTGGTGCCATGGCCTTCGCCGGTGCCTCCCATGCCGCCACTAAGGTAGATGCTCCGATCATGACCTCTGGTGTACCGATCACCGCCAACGTGCAGATTCAGGGCTGGCTCAACGACGACTTCGGCATCCAGGGCTGGACCCACTTCTCCAAGTGGGGCCAGTTTGAAGCCCGCAAGGGTCAGCGCGTCACCGTGACCGTCATCTCCGGTCGCGCAGGCACCCATCCGGGCGTCTCGGTCTGGTGGCGCAACACCGGCCCCATGACTGCCCCGGCCGGCGGCAAGGGTAACTACTACCAGAACCACGCCTACAACCAGTACGACACCATCAAGACCGGCGTCATGACCGATGAAGTGACCGGCGCCGAAGTCGGTTATCTGGAAATGATCACCGCCACCAACGGCTATGATGCCGATGGCGCCACCCCCAAATATGCCGCCAACGCCAACCTGTTCAATCCGGTGTTCGACGGCATCCCGGGCACAATACAGTTGAGCTTCGTCGCCCCGCGCAACGGCACCTACCAACTGGTCACCGGCGGCGTCTTCCCCGACAGCAGCGTTTGCCAGATGAAACCGGTCAACAATTGCGGTGGATTCGCGCTGCAGGCTGCATTTACCTACCAGGTAGACATCCGCTAATCCGAGTTTTTCGGGCCCGCACCGGGCCGGATATACCGCGATATGGATTGGGGGGCTCACGCCCCCCTTTTGTTCCTGACCCCCCGTGATTCCTACTCCCATGGCACGATCCGCACCCACCCAAACAACCCTGCTCGCGCTATTGGTCCTGTTCGCCGTCCCTGGCCTCGCCGAGATCATACCGCCGATTCCTCTCCCTCAGGCGCCCATTCCGGAAACTGCCGGACTGACCTCCGGCAAGCAGCCGATCGTGGTCGACAAGGCGGCAGCCATCCAGCTGGGCAAGGCGCTGTTCTGGGACATGGCCGTCGGCAGCGATGGCGTGGCCTGTGGTACCTGTCATTTTCATGCCGGCGCCGACCGCCGCTCCCGCAATCAGCTCGACCCCGGCACCAAGCATGCCGGCGCGGCCACCGCCAGCACCTTCGAGGCCCTGCCCTCAGGAACCCCCGGCGGCCCCAATATCAGCCTCAAGGCCAGCGATTTCCCGTTGTTCCGTCTGGAAGATCCGGACAACAAAAAGTCGAAGATCAACTACAGCACCGACGATGTCGTATCGTCCTCCGGTACTTTCCTTGGGCAATTTCAGCAGGCCGCCCCCGAGGGAGAATCCCGCGATACCTGCGAGAGCCGCGCCGATGATCTTTTCCACCTCGGCAAGACCAATACCCGCCGGGTATCGGTTCGCAACGCACCGACCATCTTCAATACCGTCTACAACTACCGCAATTTCTGGGATGGTCGCGCCAATAACCTGTTCAACGGTCAGTCGGCCTACGGTCCACGCGACCCCAGCGCTGGCGTCTGGCAAGTGAGAAACGGCAAGACCGAGCGCACCTCGCTGCTGCTGCCCGATGCCTCGCTGGCGTCGCAGGCGGTCGCGCCGCCCCTGGACGATCGGGAAATGTCCTGCCAGCAGCGCCAGCTCCCGCAGGTGGGCCGCAAGCTGCTGAACCGGCGCCCACTGGAAAGCCAGACAGTCAGCGCGGATGACAGCGCCCTGGCCGCGTTGCGCCACCCCACCGAGAAGGGCCTGAACACCACTTACAAGGCATTGATCGAGAAAGCCTTCGACAAACGCTTCTGGTCCGGCCACGGCGACTTCGGCAAGCCTGCCGCCGCCGATGCCGCTCCCTACAGCCAGATGGAAGCCAACTTTGCCTTCTTCTTCGGCCTCGCCATTCAGTTGTACGAAAGCACCCTCATCAGTGACCAGACTCCCTTTGACGGCCCGCGCAACCAGGACGGCTTCCCGGCCACCTACACCGCCGAACAAAAACACGGGCTGGATATCTTCCTGGCGGAATGCCTGCTCTGCCACCTGGGCCCGACCTTCTCCGCCGCCGCCCACCCCGAGGTCTACATGGTCAAGGGTGCCCGTTGGCGCTGGGTCGATCGCCGCGTCATCAATGGCGACTTTGATGGCGAGGGCGTCATTTATGCCCTGCTGGACATCGGCTATACCAATACCAGCGTGACGCCGACCGACAATGATCCCGGCCTCGGCGGGACCGACCCCTATGGCAACCCGCTGTCCTTTACCCAGCAGTACTACGACACCCTGCTCGACCCCGCGAAAAAGATGATCGACCCGATCAGTGTCAAGGCCTGCGACTACACCACGGCGTTCGATTTCGACTTCAAGCCCGGCGAATTGATGGATGACCCCCGCGGCAAGGGCCAGTGCCCGCGCAAGGCCGACCGCTCCAGGGTGCCGACGCTGGCCACCATGAAAACCGAGGACAGCAAGTACGAGCACGGCCGCATCGTCACCGCCTACCGCGGCGCCTTCAAGATTCCCAGCCTGCGCAATGTCGAACTGACCGGTCCGTACATGCACAACGGCAGCATGAAGAGCCTGGAAGAGGTCGTCGAGTTCTACAGTCGCGGCGGCAACCATGCCAACACCCACCACATTGCCAACCTGGTGTTCCCTCACGGGTTCTCCGCCCAGGACAAGTCAGACCTGATCGCCTTCCTGAAGACGCTCACCGATGAACGGGTCCGCTGGGAAAGGGCCCCGTTTGATCATCCCGAGATTCGGGTGCCCCATGGACACGACCCGCAGAAGCCGGGCCTGAAACCCGACCAGGCCGCCGACGAATGGCTGGAAATTCCGGCAGTCGGGCAGGGTGGCCGTAGCCCGGAACAAGGCCCGCTCAAGTCGTTTGACACCTACCTGCCCTGAGGCAGGCGGAACAGCTCTCCCACCTGCCCCTCGCGCCCGCTCGCCAACCCCGGCGAACGGGCCGCCCTTTCCAGGTACTCACTCCGCCAGCAGGCGCCGGGGCAACCCCTGCATCTACCCGCATGCCGCCCCCCAGGGTGTGTGATATGCCGCATTTCGGGGGAATATCCCGCACTTCCCGAAGGGGCATAGCTGCTATCTCGTCGAAATACATAAGTATTTTATGATGGCACGCGCCTTGCTTTATCCCTGCCGACTTCTCACTTCAAGGTGACGTCATCAAACAGGCAAGTCGCGACATGACAAGGGCCTTGCCTTGATCAACAACGAAACTAGGGAATCGAAACATGAAAAGATTAAGCTTCATCACGGCTGCCGCCCTGGCGGGCATGCTCGGCATGGCCGGCAGCGCCAATGCTGCCACCTCCATCAAGGGCAGCAGCACCGACATGTCCTCCGGCGTCATTTATAACGCCAACAATGTCGAGCCACAGAGCTGGTACAACGTCAACTTCGGCAACAATGGCTGGACCCACTTCGGACGCTGGGGCAATTTCACTGCCCGCAGGGGACAACTGGTCACAGTCACGGTGCAAATGCCCACCAGCGGCCAGCACCCTGGCGTTTCGGTATGGTGGCGCAATACCGGCCCGCTGACCCTGCCGATCGGCTATTACCAGGGTCACAGCTACAACCAGTACGACGACATCAAGACCGGCATGCTGTCTGATGACAACACCGGCGCCGAACTGGGGTATCTGGAAATGATCAAGGCCGCTAACGGCTACGACAACGACGGCGTCATTCCGGCCAACTGCCCCGGTACCGGCGGCAATCACATCAACCGCGCACTGAACCCGATTGATGACGGCGTTCCCGGCCTGGTGGTGTTAACTTTCCGCGCCCCAAGGAACGGTCAGTACCAGCTGGCGGCTGGCGGCACCTGCCCGGGCATTGACCCGGCCACCGGCAAGCAATATGCCGGACGTGCCTGGCCGATGAACTATAGTGTAGACATTCGCTGATACCGGAGGCATCTCAGCCCCTCCGGGGTTGAGGAGACAAAAGAAAGGGGGCTTGTAGCCCCCTTTTTTATTCGCCCGGACATTATTAATCGCCACTAAGCAGCCAGCGAATCCGGGATATATTCCATGGCGCGGTTATAACGGCAGAGACCGAGCGCACCAGTTTTCCGGCACGCCCGGTCCTGAAACCGCTTCACGCCCCTGTTGCAGGGACGTGGTTCGCCATACCGCCCAGACTAGGGGCGGGTAGCGAAACCAGGGAAAGGCAGATTGCGGTTGATTTCGTGCTTGGTCGTCATGACCACCAGATCGTAATCACCATTCACCTGGTCGGTGCAGTTGGCCGGATAGGGGTTGACGCTGGTATCACGCACTGCCAGCACATAATTCAGCCAGAAGTTTTCGTGAATACCGTGACCATTGGTGAAGGTGGTCTTGGGGTCCGTACCGGTGGGGCCACCAAACCAGTAATTCACGGTGTGCCCATCGTTTTCCACCACTTTGGAAGAACTGATTTTGCAGATGTCGGCACCGGCCGGGCGAACCACCAGCTTGCGCGCACAACTCGTCGCCGAGAAAGCCAGCTTGCGGATATTGGTGGTGCTGCGGTCCACGGCGTACAGCACCTGGATGCCGTTATGGAACGGGGCACCCGCACTGCTGACGCCCATGGCGGCGATCTGCGCCGCGTTGTACTTGTTGTGACGGGCGTAGAACCCGGAGCCATTAGCCTTGAGCTGATTGGTCGCGAAGTAGCCGAGGTTGCCGGAGAAGTTCATGCGCCCACCGACGCTGGTGATCGGCACGCCGGTTGGTGAGCCGGTTGTAGTGCCTTCCACCAGCTCACTCACCAGTGAAGTAGCCGTTCCCTGGCCCTCTGGCAAATGGGCCTTCTTGGAGGAATCCTTGATCCGCGCCACTGCCGGCTGGCTGCCGCCCCCGGTACATTCTTTACCCGCAGCAGAACAGCCCGTACTCATCGGCGCCATGCCATCATCCAGGCCATTCGGCCCCTTGCCTTCCGGCCATACCCAGCTTACCGCGACCACCGGATCGGTATTGCCACCCACACCGTCAAGATCACATCCGTGACCAATCCGGATGGCGTCCTCGATAACCCCACGCACCGAGGCATTGACCGTGGTCTGATAGGCCGTCGGGGTGTTGTTCTTGAAACTGGACCCGTTCCACTGTCCTCCATTAAGGAAGGAGGGATGGGCGAAGGCGTTGGACCCCATCAGGGTTGCGACTGTCAGCGCCAGGCTGGCGCCTGCCGCCTTGCAATTGAATTGACTCATTTGTTTAGCTCCATAAATGCTTGGGATTGGCCGGTAAATAAACCGACTTTGTCTGTCGACCAAATCACTAGAGCAAACCATGTGCCAATAATGAGACAAGGGCCACGGAATAACCTTATTTAAGAAATAACTAATATTAATAGGTCCTTATATTCTATGGTTATTATCCACTGATAATGGCTTAATTCACTGGCCTCCAACCCTGCCGGCCAGCGTCAGGCGATGCCTGCACCCCGCTGACTGAAGGCCGCCATGTCACCCCGGCAGGTACCGCCGGCAACATCCCGTTGCGCCCTCGGCACGCCCGAACCGAGGAGAGCAAGCCGCATAAGTGCGGCATTTCACACAGCCCCTGCGTCATATCCCTCACCTTCCCGCCAGCGTGACCCTGCCCTGCTCCGCCCCACCCTAAAGACCCCAGTCTTCATGGGGTTGAAGACAGGCATGACCCGCGCTGGCACACATCATGCTTTTCTTATATGCCCTCGGATTGAGGGAATAAAAACAACACATCTCTCACCGAGGATCAATCATGACACCATTCATCCGGCTCATCCGGCTGGCTGCGCTGCTGCTGCCCGGCATCGCCGCGGCAGCCAGCGTGACCTTGCCCCAGGACCCTGGTAACCCCGCCTTTTACCTGCCTTCCGCACCCGGTGGCATTGCTCATTTTCTGGGCTCTGAAACCTGCGGCAGCTGCCACGACAGTACCGTCGGCCAGTGCAGCTACGTCAACAAGACGGCCGCTTGCAAACCCAACGGGAGCCCGCTGGCCTACATCGACAAGTACGACAAGGATGTCTCGATCCGGGAAGCCTGGAGCGCGACCATGATGGGCAACGCGGCGCGTGACCCCTACTGGAAGGCCAAGGTACGCAAGGAACTGAGTGTGCATCCGGAACATGCCGCCGAGCTCAACGATGCGTGTACCCGCTGCCACACGCCGATGGCGAATGTGGATGCCCATGCCGATGCGCAGACCTTCACCATTCTGGACCACAGCAACCCGCTGAGTTACGGGCTGCTCAACCCTCTCAACCTGCGTCATGACCAGGCCATGGACGGCGTCAGCTGTAGCGTCTGTCACCAGATCACCAACGATCCCTCGCTGGGCACCCCGGAGGGCGGCAGTGGCGGCTTCGTCATCGACACCAAATTGGTTGGCGCCAACCGCAAGATGTACGGCCCCTATCTGGACAAGGACCTTTTCCCCGGCCCCATGAAGAGCAACAAGGCCAATAATGGTGCCCTGCAATCGAACCCGGTCTATGGAACGCAAATCAGCCAGTCCAAGCTTTGCTCTTCCTGCCATGAGGTGAGAACCCCCAGACTGGATGGCAAGGGCCAGATCGTGAGCACCAGCGATCCCACCACGGAGTTCCCGGAGCAGATGCCTTTCTCCGAGTGGTCACACAGTACCTACAATCTTGGTACCGGCGCCGAAACCCAGACCTGCCAGCAGTGCCACATGCGCCGGACCGATGGCGTCTATATTTCCACCCAGCCACCGGATGCCGATGGCGTCGGCTTGAGCAAGCTGAAGAAGAAGGACAACTTCGCCATTCACGAATTCGTGGGCGGCAACAAGTTCATGCTGGATATCTTCAACAACAACAAGACGGCCCTGGGCGTGCTGTCCAACAACTTTGCCGCCACCATGAAGGCAACCGAGGACATGCTGCACAGCGCAGGAAGCATTCAGCTGAATGGCACACCCTCGGGCCAGAGAGGCGGTCTGGACTTCTCGCTCAAGGTCAGCAGCGGTACCGGCCACAAACTGCCCTCGGGCTATCCCTCACGTCGGGTCATCCTGCATGTGAAGGTGGCCAACGCCACGGGCAAGGTAGTCTGGGAATCCGGCAAGCCTGACACCGCGACCGGCCGGGTTGCCGGGGCGGATTCCGATGTCAATCCCGGCCTGGTGGAACCGCACTACGACGTGATCAGCAACGCTTCCGAAGTGCAGATCTACGAATCGGTGATGAGCGATGCCTACAACCGGGTGACCCATACGCTGCTGAACGGCTACGGTTATCGCAAGGACAACCGCCTGCTGCCCAAGGGCTTCAACAAGGCCACGGCCTCCAGCGATATCGCAGTCATTGGCGGCGCGCTGACCGACCCCAATTTTGTGGGCGGCAGCGACGACATCCGCTACGTGATCGACAAGCTGCCGGCAGGCAACTACAAGGTCACCGCAGAATTGCTCTATCAGGCCGTTTCCTACACGGCACTGACGGATCTGCTGCGCGGATCAGGCTCGACCTCCGGCGAAGTCCAGAGCTTCAGGACGATGTTCAACGCATCGAAGCAGAAGTTCCAGACGATTCACTCCACCACGTTCAACGCCAGCGTCAATTGATGGCTGTCGCCACCCGACGGTCGGCGCATCCCCCCGGGGTGCGCCGCAACGGGTAGGACGAACCGGACCAGAACCCGTGACCCGCAAAGGTCACGGGTTTTTTATTGTGCCGGGACCCGGCCCGAACTCAAGCTCTGAAGGTCCGAGCCGTCTCCTGTCCTTTTTCCGTGCGAAAATCCCGTTTGCCGTGTCCGGTGAGCACGGCGTTATCTGTCGATCTGGTTTTTCTTCCTGGAATTATTGTCCGTGAAAATCATCTTCTTCCGCCTGAGCCAATTCGTTCTGGTTGTCGCCCCATTAGTGGCGATGCCGCTGATGCTGACAGTCCACTGGGACGCCATGATCGCGCCCAACGAGGAACCCAAGTGGGCCATTTTCGTGGTTCTGGGGGCGTTACTGCTTTCTGCAGGACTGCTGCTGGGCTGGCTCCGATGCCGGGAAAGTGCTTCCAGCCCGCCGCGCCCCAGCCTGTCACTCCCTGCCGGCTTGCTGCTGCTGTTCCTGGTTGGCATGGCCGCTGGCGTGGCCTGGACCGTCAACCCGGGGGAAGGGCTCAATCGGCTGGCCTTCTGGTGTTCGGCCGGGGTGACGCTGGCCGCCGTGGCATGGGCCGCGAGGCATGTTCCGGGTTACACCCGCCGGCTTTCGTGGACGATAGTTCTCTCCGCCACGCTGCTGAGCGGAATGTTTTGGGCAGCTTATTTTCTTGATTTTTCTCGACCGGACTTCAACAAGTTCGTCCAGTTCTCTCCCGTCGGCCATTTCAATTTCACCGCCGACGTGCTGATGACCCTCATCCCCCTGCTGGCATGGAGCTTCATGATTGGCTCGCCGACCTTGCGATGGCTGGCGGGTTTCTCGCTGGCCTCGTCGGCCTTCATGCTGCTGACCAGCGGCAGCCTGGGCGGCATGGGCGGCATGGCAGTGGGTGCGCTGGTGACCTCCGTGCTCGCCTTGTCCAGAAGCCTGTCGACAGGCCAGTTTGGCCACTGGCGTCCGGGCCGGCGAGCGCTCCTCGCGGGTCTGGCCGTCCTTGGCTTGTTGCTGATGGCCTCACAGTTCGCGTTCGAGCACATGCCCAGGGAATATCGGGAGCAGATGTTTGTTCGTGGCGAGTGGGGAGAGCCTCCCCAGGCCAGCGATCTGGATCAGGCGCAATCCCTGCCGCCACTGGTCCCGCTGTGGGTGAGGATTCTGCCCTATCTGGGTTCGCGCACTCCCATGTGGGCCGCCACCACCGGCATGGTGGCCGAGCACCCCTGGCGCGGCTTTGGCACCGGCAGTTATGTTTTTGAATACCCGGGTTACAGCAAGCGCTACGATTTGTTTGGTGATTTCGAAACCCGCGGCGTCAGGGCCAAAACCAACCCCCATAACGTTCTGCTGCAGATTTCCTCGGAAAACGGGATTCCGCTGACCCTGCTGTTTCTCGGGCTTTATGGTTGGCTGACTGTCCGCGTCATGCGTCAGGCCTGGCGGGAACCCTCGGCCTTGTGGCTCTCCGGGACCTGGGCCCTGTGGGCCGTGTTTCTGGACGCCCAGGTGAATCATGTGTTCTTCAACCCCGCCAGCCTGTTCATGGCCGCCATCGGGCTGGGGCTATGGGCGGGGCACCTGCCGGCCCCTGCCACCGCCGCATGGCCGCTTTGCCGGGTGTTCCGCTGGCCACTGGTCCCCGCCGTGATTGCCGGCGCCGGCTTCTGGCTTGCCGCCCAACCCCTCCAATGGGTGGTCTCGGAGTATTTTGTGGCCGAAGCGATGCGATCGTCGGCGGCAAGCCCGCCAGCCTCACCCCGCGAGATTCTGACTACCTGGGTCAAGGCCAGGGTCTGGTCACCCACCAACGTGCAAGCGCTGTACGGATTGGCAACGGCGACCATGAAACTGAACCAGACCGAAAGCGCCGAAGCCTACCTGCACGCATTCCTGAAGCTGGCTCCCAACCACAGTGCCGGCCTGAACCTGCTGGCGACCCTCCAGGCCAAATCCGGTCGTCTGGATGAGGCTGAAAAAACCCTTGAACGTGCCCTGCAACTGGAGCCGGACGCCACCACCCTGAGGGAAAATTTGCAGGCACTTCGCCAGACCAAAGACGAGAGCCGGGGAACTGGGGCCACCCGAAACCCCTGATAACCCGGTCAAACCCACCTCCAGTGTACTGCTGTAGTTAAACTTAGCCTCATGTGTCAAGAAAACCTGATTACCTTTGTCTGCAACCTCTGCGGCGCACCCAATACCGACGTTCCTCTGAGCCTGGTGGGTGAGCGGGAGGGCAATTCGTGTTCGGTCTGTGGCTCGAGCCTGCGGGTTCGTTCGGTGATTCATGCGCTGACCTCGGAATTGCTGGGTCAAAGCGTCCCCCTGACCGAGATTGCTGAATCCAAGTCCATTCGGGGCCTGGGCATGAGCGACTGGGAAGGCTACGCCGCGCCATTGGCCAGGCTGTTTGATTACACCAACACCTTCTACCATCAGGACCCCCGGCTGGATATCACCGACGTTCCGGCGTCAGAGCATGGCCAGTACGACTTCCTGATTTCGAGCGATGTGATGGAGCATGTCCCCGCCGGGGTAGAAGAGGCCTTTGCCAATATGTCGCGGATGCTGAAGCCGGGCGGCTGCCTGGTGCTGACCGTGCCTTACAAGCCGGACGGCGAACATGAAGAGTTTTTCCCTGATCTGCATGACTACCGGCTGATTACAACGGACGGCAAGACTTTCCTCTACAACCGGACCGCCGAGGGAATCGAGCAGATCTACGGTGATCTGGTTTTTCACGGTGGTGAGGGTTTCACGTTATTCATGCGCCTGTTTACCGAAGCTGGTCTGCTGGCCCTGCTGGAGAAGAGCGGCTTTGACGGCGGCATCCGGATTTACCGGGAAGATGAGCCCCGCTATGGGGTGATCTGGCCAATTTCCTGGTGTCTTGCCATCGTTGCCCGCAAGGCAGCCTGAGCCTCCCGCTGCGGTTTTCCCCCGATGCCTGCGGGCTAACTGATCCATATCCTTCACTCATGAGTACCCGCCCGCTTCCCCTCGTCAGCCTGATTATTCGCAGCATGAACCGGCCTACCCTGACGGCGGCGATGACGTCCATTGCCCGTCAGGATTACGGTTCGATCGAGATCGTGGTGGTGGCAGCCAGCGGCGCCGATCACCCGATCCTGCCTGATGTGTTTTCCGGGCGCGCGGTGACGTTTCTCCCGTCTGACCACCCACTGGGTCGCAGTGCCGCTGCCAACGCAGGTCTACTGGCGGCTGGAGGGGACCTGCTGGGTTTCCTGGATGACGACGACATGCTGCTGCCTCAGCATGTGTCCGCCCTGGTCGAAACGCTTCAGTTGAACCCGCAGGCCATCGCCGCCTATGGACGGGTGCGGGCCGAGAATGCAGGCGGCGAGGTGTTGCGCGAATTCGGCCAGCCGTTTGATGCGGTCGCGCTGCAGCTGGAAAACTTTTTGCCCATCCATTCCGTCCTGTTCCGCCGCCGGGTGCGGGAGGTGGGGGTGCGATTCGATCCGGCGCTGGATCTTTGCGAAGACTGGGACTTCTGGCAACAGGTCGCGCTGCTGGGTGATTTCGTGTTCCATGACGATGTCACGGCGATTTACCGTATCGATGGCGCATCAGGCTTTGCCCTCCAGGGTAATCCGGAGGCGGCTCGCGTGGCAGAGGCCCGCGTCACCGAAAAGTCCCTGACGCGTCTACCGCAAGCCCTGGCCTATGAAATTGTGGTTCGGGCCCGCGCCTTTTCGGCTCTGGAGGCAGCCCAGACAAGGGCAGACACCAATGAATTTCGGGTCCAGGATCTCAAGCGAATGCTCGAGGAACTCAATCAGGCCCACTCCAGCCTCTGCTCGGACTTCGAACAATCCGAGTTTCAGGTACAGGATCTCAGGCGGATGCTTGAGGAGCTCAATCAGGTCCACTCCAGCCTCTGCTCGGACTTCGAACAATCCGAGTTTCAGGTCCAGGATCTCAGGCGGATGCAGACCGAATTGCATCAGACACATTTGCAGCTCTGTGAGGAACATGAGCGTATCGGTCATGAACATCGCCATATGGCTGATCGGCACACGCAGCTCCTGCTGCAGCATCGCGACGCGAGCAGGGCAAGAGAATGGCTGGAGGCCGAGCGACAGCGCCTGGAAGCTGCGCTCACGCACACGGTTGCCATTTATGAAAACTCGCTGTCGATGCGGCTGACCCGCCCCCTGCGCCGCGGCGCACGGCTGGCCCGATTGCTCCGACGCGCCTTGCGCGGTTTCATGGCGCTGGACTGGAAATCTCGCCGCCAGGTGCTGGGCTGGTTGATGCGCGGACAGTCCGCACCGGCGCGGCGCAAGCTGTCGCTGGCGTCGCAAATCGCTGAGGTCAGCAGCAGCCCGGCGCATCGGCTGGCGGCCGCGCCTGAAACCTGGCCGACCCCCCCTATCCCTGAACCGCTGCCCGACAGCATTGATGTCCTTCTGCCGGTTTATGACGGGGTCGAATTTCTCGAGCCCCTGTTCGACAGTCTGGCACGCGCCACCAGCACCCCATTCCGGCTGCTGATCTGTGATGACGCCAGCCCGGATGCCCGGGTCTGGCCACTGCTGGAAAGACAGGCGGCCCGCTTTCCGAATTCGTTGCTGCTGAGAAATGCCGACAATCTGGGATTTGTCGGCACGGTCAACCGCCTGTTCGAGCAGGTTGAGCATGACTTTGTTCTGCTGAATTCGGATGTGCAGGTCCCGCGATTGTGGCTGGAACGCCTGCTGGCGCCGATTCAGGCCGATCCGACGGTCGCCAGTGTCACCCCCTTCACCAATGCCGGGGCCATCTGCAGTTTCCCGCGCTTCTTTGAGGACTGTGCACTCCCCGAGGGCATGGATGTTGATGCCGTTGATGCCGTTCTTGCCCGGCTGAAGAACTTGCCGCCGCCGGAATTGAGTTCGGGCGTGGGCTTCTGCATGGCGATCCGACTGTCCGTTGCGCAGAAAATCGGGCTGTTTGATTCCGCGTTCGGTCGCGGCTACCGGGAGGAAAACGACTGGTGTCGCCGAGCCCAGCTGGCGGGTTATCGGCATGTTCTGGCACCCAATCTGTTCGTGCATCACAAGCATGGAGGCTCCTTCCCCAGCGCCGAGCGCCAGGCACTGGCCGATCGCAATGAGGTGATCCTGCGCCGGCGCTATCCCGACCTGTTTGACTATTACATCGATTACATCCGGCGCGATCCGCTGTGGCCCCTGCGCGAGTTCCTTGACCTGCAGGTGCTGGCTGCACAGGCGGGCAGGCCGGTATTCGTGATGATCGACAATGTCATCGAAGGCGGTGCCCAGGCTTACAGCCGCGAACTGACGGCCAGCAAGCTGGCAGCCGGGATACCGGTGCTGAAACTGATCGACGACTTCCGCAGCGGCGAGTTGCGCGCGCAATGGCTGCACGCAGGCGAAGAACGGGTGCTCCATTACGAGAATTACCGGGAGTGGGGCCGGGTGCTGGCCGGAATGCAGGTGGCCGAGGTATTTCTCGAGAACATCTACTCGTTCCGTCAGCCGCTGGAATTACTGGGCTGGCTGGCCGAGCTGCCCTCGACGCAGGGGCTGGCGGTGACTGTGGCCATTCATGACTATTTCATGCTCTGCCCCAGCCTGTTCCTGATTGATGCACAGCAGCGCTATTGCGACCTGCCGCCCCCGGAGGCGTGCGAACGCTGCCGGACCCGGCTGCATACGGATTTTCCAACCGGCGCCGACACCATTGCCGACTGGCGCGCCGTGTGGGGCACCCTGCTGCGCCGCTCCCAACGGATTCTGGCCTTTTCCAGCGCTTCGGCGGCCCTGGTGACCCGGGTGTATCCGGACTGCGCTGAAAAGATCGATGTCCAGCCGCATTCTCTGGCCCTTTTCCAGCCACGCCCCCTGACACCGCCGCTGGACACCCCGCTGCACATCGGAGTGGTCGGCTCCATTTCCTGGCACAAGGGGTGGGAGGTCGTAAAAGGGCTGTGCGACGCCATTGAGCGACGCGGCCTGCCGTACAGGGTCACCGTCATTGGTTCGCTGATCCCGGAATTTTCCTCGCCCTGCCTGACGATCACCGGGCCTTATGGCCGGGGGGAACTGGCTGACCGCATGCGGATGTCCGGCGCCAACCTGTTTTTCTTTGCGTCGATCTGGCCGGAAACCTTCTCCTATGTGGCCCATGAAATCATGGCCTGTGGCGTCCCGTTCTGCTGTTTCGACCTGGGTGCCCCCGCCACCTCGGCAAAGGCCTATCCGCAGGGCTGTGTCCTGCCTCTGGATGCTTCCCCGACAGAGTTGCTGGACAGGATGGACGCATTCCGGCGGTCACTGGCCACCGCTGCGTCTCCGGATTTCAACCAGACAGACGGGGCAGCCATGACGGAAAATGACACGTCACCCTCAGCGAGGTAGGAAGGTCGCAAAATGGACGATTCCCATCCCGCAATAGTGGTCATCCGTGGCGATGTTGTAGATCGCCTGACGCTCTGATTCGGCGGCGCCTTCCCAGAAGTCGGCAAACAGTCCCTCTGCCAGCTTCGGGTCAATTCCTAGCGGGCCCAGACCGGCGTCACGCAGCATCCGGTAATCCCGCACGAATGCGAGGGCTCCTTCGCGCAATTCCTGTCGCATGGGATTGGACTGGATTTCATCGTCGCTCAGTTCGTGGAATTCGCCCGTGATCCTGTCGCCCTCCCGCCGATAGCAGCGTATCTGCGGGTCGTCCGACCCCATCAACATCTCCAGCGGCACGTTGTAACGCAGGGTTGGCGGAGAAGTCTGTCCCTCCTGTTCCTGACCGAAGCAGCCCCGGATGGTGACACCGAATCGATCGCGAACCTGCTGGGCCGCAGCCCGCGTCACCATGTAATAGCCGTTGACCGGCCGCTGCACCATTTCGCAGAGCCGGGCCTGAATACTGCCGCTGTAGCCGACATCAACCACGGCGATCGTGCCGGGCGCCTTCAGGCCGATCTCTTCGAGGTAACCCCGCATGGCAGGTTCCTCGTGTCTGGCGATGGCGAGAATCTCCGGTGCCAGCGCATCCAGCAGCGGAATCAGGTGGTCAATCCTGCCGCCGCTGACGGCCACTTTCCTGCCCTGAGGCCAGAGGCTGTCCAGTTCAGCCAATCGCGCGGCATCAAGCCGCAGACCATAGCGGCGATAGATGAATTCCTCGACAGAGTTCGGAAGATAGGTCGCGCGGGCGATGTCATGAATGTCCTCCCGCGTTTGCACCATGGGAACCGTCATGGCACGCCGGGAGACCACCAGATAGTGGGTGGAGGGGGTGTTCTGACCACCATAAAGCAACTCGAACACGGCTTGCATCAGCTGACCTTCGCGGGACAGGAAGTACAGCCGGTCGATCTGGTCGGCGATCAGTTGGTCGTGAAGCCATTCACTGAAGGCGACCAGCAGGGGCCCGGTAATCGCATAGCCAATATTTGCTCGACCCCCCTGGGTCAAGGCCGCCCGATCAAGGGACAGCCCATGCCCGGCAGCCCCGAAGAATCGCTGGGCAATAAGACCAATCCACAATTCGGTGGCGGCATCCTCGGCCAGCGCGCGGGCCTGCCAGGGCGCAAAGCGCGGCGACTGCTCGGCCAGCGCACGCAGGCCCTCCAGTCCCATCACATTCATGCCAAGCCCGGATGGAATTTGCTGATCCGAAACCGGATGATCACCCACCATCAGGGCCTGCTGTGGCATTACCTGCTCCCGCTTCAGAATATGGTGATACATCCCCCCGCCGGATTTGCGCACCCCGACCTCGGAGGAAACATACAAACCGTCGAAATCGGTGATGCCGCATTGCTGGAGCATTCGCCGCAAATGCGCCTCCGACAGAAACATGTCGCTGGCCAGAACCACCCGCTTGCCGGCGCGGCGGGCGAGAGACGGAAGTTCGGCATAGCCCGCCCGAGGCCCCGCCAAAGCCTGTTCCACCGCCTCCTCAGTTGACTGCAGGGTCGTCGCATCTCCATCCTGATCACCAAACAGCCGGACGTATTCGGCACATATGGCTGCCAGACCGACATCGCGCTCACTCCGCGCCCGAAGCTCTGCCTCGGCGGCATGGCGACGAGTCGGATACTCCGGCCGGCCCAACCGGATGGCCACCCAGCGCTTGGTGCTCTCCGGATCAATGAGCGGGCGGGTAATCAGGGTATCGAAGATATCGAAGACCACGAGCCGGATTGCGGGATTTTGCAAATGTGCCGAAAACTGGTCGGGATCAAAGGCATGACCATATAACTCGGGATCTCCTCGCCGTCTCAGGCGCAGCGCCAACTCGTCGCGAATGCGAAGCAGGGTTGCCCGGGTACCGTAGTTTCTGTAGTAGGCGAGGGCCTGATGAATAAGCTTGGGTCTACTGATCATGGCATGAAAAAATTGAGGCCATCAGGACAAGGCGGGGCAGGCTGATTCTGCCGTACTCCGGCAAGGGTAATTGCAAGGGCGAGCCCTTGTCATTGAAAAGACGGTGTTTACCGCGAAGACAAATCCCGGGAACGAGGGGCAACCGTATCAGCCACCGGCGCCTTGCCCATATCCAGCAGCCATTGCCGGCACAGCGAAAAAATTTGCGGCAATTCCCCGAGATCGGGCTGCTGGCGGTAGGGTCCTTGCCACAGCAGGCGTCCGACTCCGCGTGTGAATCTGGCCTCTCCCGGCCAGGCCTCATCCAGCCACTCCAGCCACTCGTCACCTGCCAATCCGGCAACGGTTGTCCGGCCTTTCATGCTCATCGCGGTTCGTTTCATCAGGATGGACAACGCCCGCAGTTTCTCGCGCGCGGGCACCGTTTCATCGGCCTCCAGCCGATCCAGTTCGGCAAGGGCTGCTTTCAATGGGGTTGAGCTCGGGTGATTTTTTTTGTGCCGCCACCAGAAAATTCCGGCTAGGGTGAGCACCAGCAAGCCTGACACCCCCCACCAACCCGGCGCCAGCGGCCACCAGCCGATGGGGTCGGGCAAATGGATGTCTCTCAGCGGCAGGGTTTCCATGGGCAATCAGGCGGCGGGCGCGGGTGGGTGGCGACGACTGCCTCGGGTCAGCACGGTCAACGGGGATTCGGCGGTGCTGCAGGCGACGAAACGCAGGCCATGCCGACGCGCCAGATTTTTTACCTGATCCTCGCGAACCTGGAATTGCTGGGCATAATCGGCCTGGGTACGGCGGTCGCCATGGATGAGCCGCTCGGTGACGCCGTCGCCATAGCGATGCCAGCCGGACGGCAGGTGTTGCTCCAGCGGGTCAGAGATCATCACCAGCGCCCCATCGCAATGCCGGGACAAGCGGCTGATGGCCGCCTCTCCTGCGGGGGTCAATTCGCGAAAATCGCTGAAGATGAACACCAGGCTGCCGGGCCGGGCGTGGCGCGGGAGGTGAATCAAGGCCTCATCCAGTGCCTGCGCGGGAGAATGAGTCCCCGTGGCGGGTTGCGATTGCTCCACCAGGGCCTTGAGCAGGCGAAGGACGGCGGCCTGGCCATGGTCGGGCTTGAGTTCGGTGCTGCCGGCCTCGGAAAAGATCTGCCCGCCGATGCGGTCGTCGTGGCGGCGTGCACTCCAGGCAATCAGCGCGGCGAGCCGGGCGGCCATGGCCGATTTGTACATGCCGCGGGTGGCGAAAAACATCGAGGCGCGATAGTCGACGCTGAGAAACACCGGCCGCTCCCGCTCTTCGCGAAACAGTTTGGTATGAGCCTTGCCCGTTCGCGCGGTTACCCGCCAATCGAGGCTGCGCACGTCATCGCCGGGCGTGTAGAGCCGGGTCTCGTCAAACTCCATGCCACGCCCCTTGAATCGGGCCAGATACTGGCCACTCTGCAGTGCCTTGGCGGTGGGGCGGGCCAGCGCGATGCCGGCGGCGGGTTGACTAAGAGCGATGAGCTCGTCCAGCGTGGGGCGAATGACGTAATCACGCGCGGCCTGCGGCGCGGTGGGTACCCGGTCAGCCTTCCTGAGTAATCGCATCAGGGCAGGAACCGCTGCAGGACGGTGTCGAGAAAATTGAAGCCATGGGCGCTGCAACGGATTTTCTGGCCATCTCGCTCCAGCAGCCCGTCTTCCAGACAGGCAGAAAGTTCCGGCTCCAGGGTGTTGATCGGCAGTCCGGTGTGCGCGGTAAGCAACCCCTGCTCGAAGCCCTCACGCAACCGCAAGGCATTCATCAGAAATTCAAACCGCAGCGATTCCCTTGGGATTACCTCACACGCGCCCTGCCGCGCCGGGTCGCCGGACGCCTGCAGGTAATGCTGGGGGTGCTTGATGCGGGTGGTGCGAGTGACGGTTCCGGTCTGCATGTCGGTTATTTTGCCATGAGCGCCGGCCCCAATGCCGAGATAATCTCCGAAGCGCCAATAGTTGAGGTTATGCCGGCAGGACATGCCCGGCCGGGCGTAGGCCGACACCTCATATTGGCGAAACCCCTGTTCCGCCAGACGGGCTTGCGCCGCCTGCTGGATTGCCCAGAGGGAGTCGTCCTCCGGCAACGATGGCGGGTATTTGTGGAATACCGTGTTGGGCTCCAGTGTCAGCTGATAGAAGGAGAGGTGGGTGGGATTCAGGTCGATGGCGGTCTGCAGGTCGGCCAGTGCCTGCTCAATGGTTTGCTGGGGCAAGCCGAACATGAGGTCCAAATTGAAGTTGTCAAAACCCGCCTCATGCGCCATTTGCGCCGCCAGCAGCGCTTCTTCACGTCCATGAATCCTCCCCAACGCCTTCAAATGCGCAGGGTTGAAACTCTGGATGCCGATGGACAGCCGGTTGACCCCGGCCTGCCGAAACCCTCGAAACTTGTCGCTTTCAGCGGTGCCGGGGTTGGCCTCCAGTGTTATTTCCGCAGCTGGCACCACCGGCAGTCGATCTCGCACGCCCTGCAGCAATGCGTGAATGGACTCGGCGCTGAACAGGCTGGGCGTGCCGCCACCGATGAAGATCGTCTCGATCTCGCGGCCAGCCACCGAGCCGAGCTGGCCCTCGAGATCCTCTAGCAATGCCTTGATGTAATCAGCCTCAGGCAAACCCGGCTCTGCCCGATGCGAGTTGAAGTCGCAGTACGGACATTTGCGAACACACCAGGGGATGTGGATGTAGAGGCTGAGGGGTAGATTGGGAGCCATGCTGGCAAATAGTGTAACCCGCCGGGTTGCTATACTCGCGGCCACTTTGCTCGGCGCGAACGGGCCATCATCTCCTCATCCCATGCTCAGCTACCGACACGCCTACCATGCCGGCAACCATGCCGATGTCTTCAAACATCTGGTGCTCACCTTGCTGATGCAGTCGCTGCTAAAGAAGGAGAAGCCCTTTTTTATTCTGGACACACATGCCGGCGCCGGCCGCTATCACCTGGGGTCGGAGATGGCCCGCAAGAATCGGGAGTTTGCCAGCGGGATCGAGCGGCTATGGGAGGTTGCGAACGCACCCGAGGCGATTGGGCAGTATCTGGACGCAGTGCGAACGACCAACCCGGGCCGTGAATTACGCTGGTATCCGGGCTCGCCGCGCATTTTTCGCCATTTTCTCAGACCACAAGACCGTCTGGTGCTGTCGGAGCTCCACCCCAACGAAGCCCGGGAGATTTCCCGTGAATTTGCCGGTGATCGGCAAGTCCGGGTCGAGGCGGCCGACGGTTATCAAACGCTGAAAGCGCAGCTACCGCCCAAGGAGCGCCGGGGGTTGGTCCATATCGATCCGGCATACGAATTGAAGGACGAGCGACGGCGGGTACTGGAGGCGCTTGCTGATGCCCATCGGCGCTGGGCGACGGGGATCTTTGCAGTCTGGCATCCGATTCAGGACCGGGCCACCGCCGACGATTTCCTGCGTCGACTGAAGAAGCTCGGACTCCCTGAAGTGCTGGTGACCGAATTTTGCGTGATGCCGGAGGAAGCTTTCCGACTGACCGGCAGCAGCATGATTATCGTCAATCCACCCTGGCAACTGGACGAGCAACTGCGCCAGGTCCTGCCCTGGCTATCGACGCAACTGGGTGTGGGTGGCCAAAATTCTTGGCGAGTGGAGGGGTTGGTCAGTGGTAAAGCGCAAGGTTGATCGAGGAATTAGCCTACCGTCAGCCAATTTTCTACCATCAAATGCGGCACGCGGGAAAACTCCCGCAGATTATCGGTAACTAGAATTGCACCCAGCGCCAAGCCTTGAGCCGCGATCCAACAATCATTGGCCCCTATCGGTGTTCCTCGCTTCTCCAAGCAAGCCCGAATCAGAGCATATTCACGACTGATCTCGCCATTCAATGGCACTAATTCAAATGCTTCGATCAAGCTGTCCAAACATGCGGCATTGCGGGCACGCTGGGCACTTTTATCAACACCCAACTGCAGTTCCCCCAACACGATTGGCGAAATCAAAATTTGGTTGACAGGAGTTAATTCTAATCGCAACCGCACATTATCATTGCCCTTCATCGCCGCAATCAGGATGTTGGTGTCCAGCAAATAACGCATTTAGAGCGGCGCGACAGGTTCGACGGGTAAATCCGAAGGCGCACTCAAATCGGCATCCTCAAATGCGTCATTCCAGAATGGCCGAAAAACATCTGCTGCCATTCGAGGCGGGTCCGGGACAAGACGGGCGACAATTCGACCATGTCGAGTAATGGCAATCGTTTCACCGCCTTCGACCGCTTCCAGCAAAGCCGAAAATCTGGCTTTGGCTTCGACCACTTGTACACTGCGCA
>Ga0172373_10001848_pt1 | contig 33579 bp, 26 predicted proteins | sample Lak10m_2_FD_114546 | JGI IMG/M metagenome (GOLD analysis project Ga0172373, IMG submission 114546) | Freshwater microbial communities from Kabuno Bay, South-Kivu, Congo - kab_092012_10m | ecosystem: Environmental > Aquatic > Freshwater > Lake | place: Democratic Republic of the Congo...
AGTATGTTGGAACGCATATCGGGCGCGTGTCTTGCCGCGCAACAGGCAGTTTCGACATCACAACTGCCACTGGAAAAGTAACCGTATCGCACAAACATATCAAGACTATCCATCATTCCGATGAGTACAGCTATACGAAAGGATTAGGCGCTATCCCTCCCCGCACCTAAAGGTGGGGGTATCTCGCGCCGTTTTTTGATGAAGATCGTTTTTATGGGCAACAGTCTGGTCGAAGGGCGCTATGGCGGCAATTTCGTGACCGAGGCCGCCCGCCTGCTACCGGATTGCACAATCGTGAACGCTGGACGCAGCGGCACAACCGTCCTCAACCTGCTGGACAGTCTGGAGGATGTGCTGGAGCAAGAGCCGGACGGCGTGTTCATCCTCACGGGCGGGAACGACGCAATTTCGTATTCACAGCCGGACACGCGCCGTTACTACCAGCAGACGCACGGCATTCCGGGCGGTGTGGTGACGCCGGAAGCCTTCGTGCAGGCTTACGACAGCCTGCTCATGATCTTGCAAGCCTCGCACATCTTAACATGGGTGGGGCTGGGCGTGCTGGAGCATAACCCGACGGCGGCGGCGGCGCTGAAACGCTACAACGCATTGGCGCGGGAATCGGCGCGGCGGCAGCGCATTCCAGTGTTCGATCTGGCGGAAAAGCTGCCAACCGGCGAAGTGCCGCAGCGCCCTCCGCTGGGGCTGCGCGATATTCAGCTCATCGGGCAGCGCATGGCGAACGGTTGGGCGGATTACGAGGCGGCACAGGCCGAAGGCGGCTACCGCTTCACCTTCGACGGGCTGCATTTCACGCCGGAGACAGCCCGACAGGTGGGGGCGTGGGTGGCGGCGTTCATCCAGCAGAATCGCTAGGCGTTGCAACTTTTCCTGTGCCCGTTCGTATTTAGGAATATATGATCGTAGCGCATAGAGGAGGTTAAAATGGGCTGCGGACGCGCATTGTTGTGCATCGTTTTCCCGCCGCTGGCGGTGATTGATCGCGGTTGCGGCACGGTGGTGATCGTGCTGGCGCTGACGCTGGCAGGATGGGTTCCGGGCGCGATTGCCGCGCTGGTATTGAACTACACCGCCGCGCAGAAATGAGCTTCCTCACGCCTGCTCATGCAGTTGGGCAGGCGTGAGTCCTTCCCCTCAGATTTGTTCGTAAGTTTGTCCCCAATGCACGATCGTTTCAGCCACGATGGACTGTGTTCCCACAATGAGAACCGTTCCCCCTGTGCCCGCCAGCGTTTTGGCGCGTTCGGCGGCTTCCGGCAGGTTCGGGCTGTAGCTTACCTGCGGGTGATAGCTGCGCGCCGCTGCTAACGCTTCGTCCTGCGGGAGAAAGTGCAGGCTGGGGTTGCGGCTGGTTTCGGTGAGAATGAGCGAGTTGCTGATGGGCGCGAGGGATTCATACACGCCGCGATAATCTTTGTCATCCGGCACGCCGATCACAGTGATAACGGGTTGCTGAAGGTGTTCGCGCAGGCTTTCAACCAGCAGCGCGGCAGATTCGGCGTTGATCGCGCCATCCACGTATACCGCCGGTGCGGATTGCAACTTCTGGCAGCGCCCCGGCCAGACTACGCTGGATAGGCCAGCGCGGATGCAAGCGGCATATTCCGGCGTGCCGTGCAGCACGCCTCGCAAGCGCCCGTGTACATTGCCCGCGCCCATCATGGCGAGGGTGGCGTTGGCGATCTGATAGCGCCCCAGCAGCGACAGGGTGATTTCACCATAGCGCCCGATGTCCACGCGCTGACCTTCGGGAGCCGTGCCGAGATAGAGGCCAATGTCTTTGGGGGCGATCCAGTTAAAATCCGCGCCGAGCAGGTCGGATTCGGCTTGCAGCACGTCCATCACGCTAGGCTGTTGCGGCAGGCTGTAGGCGGTGCTGTAGGCTTTGATAATGCCGGCTTTGTGCCACGCGATGCGCTCAATGGTCGGCCCCATATAGTCCGGGTGTTCCAGCATGATCGGCGTGAACAGCGACAGTTTGTTGGGCGCGACGGAAATATCATCATAGCGTCCACCGCGCCCCACTTCCAGCACCGCCGCGTTGACGCCCTGCTCATCGAACCAGCGCAGCGCCACCGCGAGGAAAATCCCCTGCGGACTGAAATAGGTGTGGTCGGGCAGGCTGGCTTCAATGGCGTCAATTTCGGCTTCATACTCGCCCAGAATGCGCAGCAGATCGGGTTCGGGGATGGCGCGTCCGTTCACGCGGATGCGTTCGCGCCAGCTCACCAGATGCGGGCTGGTGATCGTCCCGACGGTATGACCGAGATGTTGCAACAGTTTGGCGGTGATGATCGTCGTGGAGCCTTTGCCCTTGCTGCCTGTGACGATGGCGTATTCCCGCGACTGATCCAGCAGGCCAACCGCCATGAGCAGGCGGCGCGTGGGGGCAAGGTTGCGTGTGACATCATCATAGCCGCGCTGCTGCCCGCGCAGCTTACGCATGGAACGGAAAACGTAGGTAATCGCTTCGGATTCGGTTGCAAAGGGCATTTGTGCCTATCCGTGAGTCCACACTAAACGAGCAGGAATGTGCAGGGTGACTTCGTTTCATTGTCTATTTTTTGCGGATGGATGCTAGGCTGGATTTGGGCGGTGCGGGTGGATTGGTTCGCGCACTTGTGGGCGGTGCGCGTTACAATTCGGGTGTGTGTGAGATTACTTTAGAGGAGGCTAATCATGCCAAAATTCGGCGCTCATGCGTTTGGATGGGTGGGCGATTGGACGACTGAAACCGGCAATTTTGCCATCGCGCAGGCGGGAAAAGTCGGGTTTGATTTTATCGAAATTCCGCTGCTCAAGCCGTCCACATTTGACGCGGCTTCGCACCGTAAGGCGCTGAAAGAGGCCGGAATCGGCGTGGTGGCTTCCACCGTGCTGCCGCGTAACGCGCATATTCCGGTTGAGCCGGAGAAGGCCAAAGCGTTTTTGATTGACTGCCTCGACAAGCTGGAAGCCGTCGGCGGCACGTACCTGTGCGGTTGCATCGGCTTCGCGCACGGCTACATGACTGGCGCGCCGCCCCGCCCGGAAGAACGCGAAAAAGTGGTGGAAGTCATCACCGAAGTGGCGTTCAATGCCGGCAAGCGCGGCATGTCGTTAGGCTTTGAATGCTGCAACCGCTACGAAACCTATATGTTCAATACGCTGGCAGATGGTGCAGCCATCGTGAAGGCGGTGCGTGCCAACGGCGCTCCGAACATCGAACTGCACGGTGACACCTACCAGATGACCACCGAAGAAGAAGGCTTCTACCAGCCGATTGTGAATGTGGCGGATACGCTGGGCTATATGCACATGAGCGAGAGCCATCGCGGGCTGGTGGGAACGGGCACGATTCAGTGGGACGCGGTGTTTAAGGCGCTGGCCGATTCCAAGTACAAGGGGCCGTTGGCGCTGGAATCGTTCGCAGCCATCAACGCTGATCTGGTCGCGGCCACCTGCCTGTGGCGTCCGCCGAATGCGCCGCCCGGAAAACTGGCGGAAGAAGGGCTGAAGTTTATGCGGGCAGGTGCGGAAAAGGCCGGCATGATCTGATCGAAGAAAGTGGGTCAGGTGGGATTCGAACCCACATGGGTGTTACCCGATTGATTTTAAGTCAATTGCGTCGGCCGTTGCGCCACTGCCCCGTAGCAGTTTGTTGTAGTCTATCAATTTCCGAGGGGGGCGTCAACCCGTCCCCCCGAATTCCGAATAGGTGTTAGTTGCCGGCGCTGGTCACGGTGATAAGGCCGCGAGGCACGGTTAAGGTGTAGCGCAGTTTCGTTTCGGCGCTGTCGAAGTTACGCGCTTCCAGCACGCCATCGCCTTCCGCCAGCAGGTTATACACCGTCGGGTCAAATTCCGGCCTCATTCCGCTGCCGCCCCGGTTCAACTCCAGACGTGCGGCGACGGTCAGCGGGATTTGCAGCGTGAGCGCCCCTTCGCGGGTGACGAGCGTCCCTAGCGAAGCATTTGCCGGCGATCCTAGCGGACGGTATTCCGGCAGCGTGACCACCACATCGCCGTTGCGCTGGTCGAAGTTCAGCCGTTCCAGCGACAGGCCGCTTAAATTCAGGCTGGAATCGCCAGCAGTCCCGTTGAAATTCAGGTCAATCGGGATGCTTGCAGGCAGTTCCAGCCGCAGCCGTCCGCGTCCGACGGCTTCCAGCAGCGGGAAGGGGTTCGGTTGGGTTTCGGTCAATACCAGTGTGGCGCTGCCGTCGCTGGCTTCTTCGTAGGTCACGGTGAACTGGCTTTCGGCGCTGCCCACGAATTGACCGCCAGCCTGTGCCGGAGTCAGGGCGCGGACGATTTCGACATCGCTATCCAGCGTGACCACCTGCACACGCAGCAGCGTGACCGCCGCGCCGATGGGCTGGTTGATGGCGATTTGCGTGGCATCCCGCGATTGAGTGGCGCGGCTGGAATAGGCCACCGCCGCCAGCCCGCCCGCCAACCCCAACCCGATGAGCAGCGCCAACAGGCTGCCTAGCGGAACTCGATCCCGCAGCAGGAGCGAAAGCCCGCCGATGATGAGCAGGGCAGGCCATGCGCGTCCTAGCAAATCCGCCGCGCCGGTGGGCAGCAGCCCCAGACTATTCGACAGCCAAGCGCCGGCTGTGACCAGCGCCAGAAATCCCCACAATAAATTGGTGCGGCGCTGCATTTTCACCGGATCACCTGCTTGATAAAAAAGACCAGCGCCAGTATCGAAAGGATGATCGGCCACAGCAGTTCTGTGCCATTCGCTCCGCGCAGCCCGCCGCCGAGGTGAACCGCCCAGAGCGCTAGCGCACCGATGCTGATGAGCAGCGTGAACAGGAACAGACCCGCCCCCCCGCGCCGCCGGACGTAGATCGAGTCTTGCGGGAGCAGCCACCACAGGAGGACATAGACGGCTGCGAACAGGCCGCCCGTGAGCAGGGTGAGAATGGCTACCGCGCCGCGAATCCACCACGCGCTGAACGGCAGCACCGCCGCCAGCCCGCCGCATACACCCCCAAAAACCCGATCGCTAAAACTGCGTACCATGCTTATCCTAAGTTCTCGAACCTCATCCACTGCACAGCCGAGGTGAGGCGAAAGATCATGCTTTGCCCGATACTCACGCTACTATAATCGTCTCTGCTTGTACTGGCAAGCCATGCCGATCAAAAGCGCGAGAACCGCACCACCACCCGCACTTGCCCCAGTTCCAGTTCGTCGCCATCCCGCAGGCGGTAGGCGCGGTTGGGAACCAGCGACAGCCCGTTGATACGGGTTCCACTGGTGCTATCCAAGTCTTCCAAGTAGAGCGTATCATCTTCAAAGGTAATCACCGCATGAACACGCGATACCCCCCATGTCGCTCCCCCGTAAGGGGTGAGGTCGAGCGAGGGTTGGGCGCCGCCATCGGAATCGGCGCGACCAATCACGATCCGGCTGAGGATGGGCAGGTGTAAACTGCCGTTGGACTGACCTTCGATGTGAAATAAGACTTCGCGCATAAGTTCTCACGGTGACTGGCTATAACACAACACGATCATTCGATTCTCACCTCATAACTGAAAATTGGCAATAGTCGCCGTGTGCCGTAGAATCAGAAGGAATGCAAGGAGTATGCTATGCGAAGGTTAGGATTGAGCATCGTCCTCGTCTTTGGGTTTCTTTTGCTCGGCGGCAGCGGTGTAGCCGGGGCGCGGGAAATTCGTCAGGGCGACCAATGTGTGATTTTGCCCGGTGAGGAAATTACTGGCGATCTGTTCGCGCTGTGCCGGACGCTGGATATTCAGGGCAAGGTGAATGGGAATGTATTCGCGGCTGCCACCGATGCCGAGATTCGTGGCACGGTCAGCGGCGATGTGTATGTGGCTGCCGGTCAACTGCTGGTCAGCGGCGAGGTGGGCGACGATTTACACTTCGCAGGCGCGGTGCTGCATATTCGTTCCGGTGCCAGCTTTCCTGACCCAAGCGCCCATCTGGTCAGCATTAGCCTGAGTACGACGATTGATTCGGGCGTGGACATATCGGACGGGATCGTGGCTTTGGGCTACCAGATGGTGCTGAGTGGCACGGTCGAGAACGGCGTGAGCTTCTGGGGATCGGCGCTGCGGATCACCGATCAGATTGTGGGCGATGTGGATGCCACTGTGGGCGACCCCAATTCAGCGGGTATTTCGCAGTTGCAAACGCTGCTTGTCCCGTTCTCGTGGGATGTGGAATTGTTCGAGCCGGGGTTGACCATGACCGAAGGCAGCCGCATCGAAGGCATCCTGCGCTATTCCGGTTCGGCGGAAGGCGATTTGAAGGGGACGGTCACAGGCGAGACGAGTTTCACGCCGATGGTGGTGCAGCCGGATTTGACCCAGATTATCAACACGCAGGATCAAAGCGGGTTTGCGATTTACGGCATGTCGGTGCTGCGCGAGTTCTTCGTGCTGGCGCTCATCGGTGTGATCGGGTTACTGCTGGTGCCGCGCCTGTTGCAACAGCCGATTAAGGCCATCAATACCCGCCCGCTTCCCAGTCTGGGGGTTGGCCTGCTGACTTTCGTGATTTCGTTCCCGATCACGCTGATGGTGATGATTTTCATTTTGCTGGCGATTTTCATTTTGCTCGCGCTGCAACTCGACGGGCTGGTGATCGGGTTGCTAGGCGGAACGCTGTTAGGCGCGTGGGTGGGCGGAACCAGCGTGTTCTATTTCGTGACCATTTTCATCAGCCGGGTGCTGGTGTGCTTGGTGGTGGGGCGGGGGATTACGCGCACGGTGGTCGGTGATGACGGCAGTATGCGGATTACCTACCTGAGCCTGTTCACAGGCGCGGCGCTGGTCGGCATTTTAGCCATGCTGCCCACAGTGGGCTTGTTTATCAGCGCGTTCGCAGCGTTCCTCGGTCTGGGCGCGATTCTGATCTTGATTCAGTCGCAGATGCGGACGTTCCGCCAACGGGGTACTGCAATGCCGCAACCGCGCATTTTCTACGCACGCCGTTCGGAATCGGGTAGGCCGTTGCCCCCGCCCATGCTGGATGATGGTAATCTGCCGCTGGGCATGGACAACCTGCCGGATGGCTTTGAATGGTGGAATGAGGATCGGTAGGATTGCATCGGCGCTGTTGGGAGGGTACACTTATCCCAAGTTATCCCTGATTTATCCCAAAGCGAGCGAGGCAGCCGATGGCGTGGCGTGTACATTTGACCAATCAGGCCATTCAAGGCGTGGACATTCTTCCCGGAAAATCGCCTCTGCTGATCGTTTGGACGCAGCGGGATCGTGCGACTTATTTTGACCTCGACAGCGGCGCACAGGTGGGCGAACACCTGCACAGCGCGGTTGCCCGTCAGAGCGACAAATGGGCGGCGTTCGCGGCCAGTCTGGTTGCGCCCAACGGCGCGTATTTGCCGCTGGTACGCACCGCGCAAGCCCGTATTTTGACAACGGATGATGGCCGGTTGCGCCTGTTTTGGCCTTCTAGCGGCGAACTGCTGCTGGAACTGGAAAGCAAGGAAGTGAAGCTGGAGATGCCCGCCCGCGCTGCCGATCTGGTGGCGGTGGGTCTGGATCGGTTCATGGGGCTGGTGGCTGCGCTGGATGCTAAAGGTAAACTGCACCTGTTCCAGCAGCATATCCGCGTGGGGTCGTTCGATCTGAAATTGCGGGTGGAGGATGATTATCAACCGCTGCTGGCGGTGGCGAACGGCGGCGCGGCGATCTACGCTTCCGACGGGCATGATATTGTCTCCGCCGACACCAGCGGCAAGGTGCGTAAACGCCTCGCCACGCACTATTACATCGGGCGGATGGTGTGTTCGCCGGATGGCAAGCTGCTGATGACCAGTGATCCTGAAACGGGCGTCATCCGGGTGTACGATGGGCAAGAACTATCGCCCACCCACCAGCGTCATACACTGGATTTGTTGCAAGATGCCGACCAACTGCAACTGATCGCGGATTTGCCGCCTTTTGGCGCGGCGGCTGGCACGATGGCGATTGATAACCGGGGCGCGATTGCCTTCAACATTTCCGGGGTGGTGTGCGGGACAACGCTCAAGCAGTTGGACGCGCTGCCCCGCCCGCAACCGCTTCTGTGAGGGTCAAATGAGATTATTTGCCTCCGTCTTACTCCCCTTCGCCATGAGGGAGAAGGGGGTGGGGGATGAGGGTTATCAGAGGGGGCGCAGCGCACCGCGCCCCCACCACGCAGGTTAGCGGGCGATCAGTTTCCAGATATTCCCGCCGTGATTGACCACGTAGAGTTCACCGGATTCGTCTTCGCCAAAGGAGCTGATGATCTGTCCGCTTTCGAGGAAGCGGTTGGTTTGCCATGCGCCGCTGCCGTCGCGGTAGGTTGACCAGATCGTGCCGGTGCAGTAGTCCCCGAAGAAGTACACGCCCTGCAAATCGGGGAGTGCCGCGCCGCGATAGACGTAGCCGCCGGTGATCGAGCAGCCTTCGGCGTGGCTGTACTCGGTAATCGGGTCAGTCAGCCCTTTGATGACCGGTTCACCCGAATAACGGTGGGTGGCTTCCATAATGTTCCAGCCGTAATTTACGCCACCCTCCGTACCCGCCGCTTGAAAATTCACTTCTTCCCACTGATTCTGCCCGACATCCCCGATGTACAGATCACCTGTTAGGCGGTCAAACGAGAAACGCCAAGGATTGCGGATGCCCAGCGCCCAGATTTCGGGCGCTAAGTCCGGGTTGGTCGCCACTGGATTATCGGCGGGGATGCCATAGGGCTGTGGCGCGTTTACATCGAGGCGCAGGATTTTCCCCAGTAGCGAGGCCGGATTCTGACCGTTGCGTTCGGGGTCGCCTGCCGAACCGCCGTCACCCATGCCGATATACAGGTAGCCGTCCGCGCCAAAGGCAATATCGCCGCCGTTGTGGTTCTCATAAGGCTGGGCGATATGTAGAATAACCTGGGCGCTGTTCGGGTCGGCTACATTCGGGTCGGACGAGACACGGTAGCGCACCACATTGGTGTCCCCGTTCAGATCGGTGTAGTTGATGAAGAATGTGCCGTTGGTGGCATAATCCGGGTGGAAGGCCAGCCCTAGCAGGCCGCGTTCGTTGGCGCTGGTGCTGACCAGCGCCGACACATCGAGGAAGGGGGTGGGAAGCTGCTGCCCGCCTTCGAGTATGTAGATGTGTCCGCCTTGTTCGACCACGAACAGGCGGTTGCTGCCATCGCCCGCGTGGGTGAGAAATAGGGGGCGGGTGTAGCCGCCGATGTACTGTGCGAGGGTGTACTGGCTGCCATCGGGTGCGCTGGTGCGGGGTGCTGTTTCTTGCGCGGCGGCGAAGTGGACGGCGGTGAGCAGCATCGCCAGTAGGACAACAAAGGTTCGTTGCTTCATGAGTGTCTGGGTATCTCCTGAATGGTCAACTTCCTATAGAGCGGGTTTCACGGTTGTGAGAGAGGGTGGACACGATCTGCGTCGTGCCTTTTTTATGGGGACACGGCCTGCGCCATGTCCCCGCTTGCATCACGTTTATTCACCCCAAGAACCTGTACCGCTGCACATCGCACGCGGCGCATATCGTCTGCTCAGGCTTCGGGGCCAGCGACTGCGATAATCAACGCCTGCGGGTTCAGGTAGTTGCGGGCGGCGGCCAACAAGTCCTCCTGCGTGAGCGCCATGATGCGGTTGCGAAACAGCAGCAGATTATCGAGGCCGAGCTGATAGGTTTCCATGTGCATGATCGAGGCGGCCAGCCCTTCGTTGCTTTCCAGTTGCAGCGGTAGATGGCCGGTGAAATACGATTGGTTGTCGCTCAAGTCCTCGGCGCTGACGGGTTCGGTGATAATCCGTTCGATTTCGTGCAGGATGCTGTTCACGGCTTTATCCACGTTGGCGGGGTTCACACCGGCGTTCACGCTCCAAGGCCCCGGCCCGTGTCCGCCTTCAATCCCGCTGTAAGCGTAATAGGCCAAGCCCTGCTTCTCGCGCACTTCATCCCCGATGCGCCCCATCATCCCGAATTGACCGAGGACGCTGTTCACCAGCGCAGCGGCGCGATAGTCCTCCGCTTTGCGGGCTGGCCCTATCGTCCCCATCACGATGTCCGACTGGGTTTTGCCGGGGATGGGAACCGAGACGCGGCGGGTTTCCTGCGGAGGCCGCAGGGCGGGCAGAGCCGGCACCGGCGGTTGATCCGGGTTGCGCCAATCGCTGAGATGCTGGCGCACGATGCTCACTGCATCGGCGGCCTGCACCGCCCCCACAATCGTGATAACCATGCCACGCGGGCCATAGTGCCGCGTATGGAACTGCGCTAGATCAGCGGTGGTCAGGAGGGGGAGCGTGTCCAGTGTGCCGCGTGAGCTGTAGTGATAGGGATGCGAGTCGGGATACAGCGCCTCCTGAAAGGCGCGGTTGGCGCGGTAGCGGGTGTCCTGCTGGCGGTACTGCAAGCCGGTCAAGATTTCGCCGCGCAGCCGTTCGACGGGCGCTTGTGGGAATGCCGGATGGCGCAACACATCCGCCAGCAGTTCGATCAGGGTGGGCAAATCTTCCGCCAGCGCCTTGCCGCTGAAACTGGTCTGGTGGACGCCAGCCCCTACATCCAGATCAGCGCCAATGTCTTCGAGGGCGGTGTGAATCGCGTTGAAATCGCGGGAGTGCGTGCCGCGCATCAGGGCGCTGGCGGTCAGGGCGGCCAGACCGGACTGTGCGGGCGTTTCGTACAGGCTGCCCGCTGCCAGTGAACCGCCGATGACGACAGACTGCGCGGCATCGTTTTCATAGACGAGGACGACGATGCCGTTTTCCAGTTCCACGCGGGTGATATTGTGCGGGCCGGGCAGGGAGATTCCGTTGCTCATTCCTCGTCCTCCATGTCATCCATGTCTTCATCCCCGTCACCTGCGAGGGGGACGAACCAGCCCACTGTTCGATTCTGCGGACGCAGATAACGCTGCGCGACTTCGCGCACATCTTCCACCGTCACCGCTTCCAGCCGCGAAACATAGTTCTCGAACCATGTGTAGCGGTCGAAGTTTTCCGCGAAGGCCAGCCAGTACGCCTGCGAACTGACGCGCTCGGTGCTATAGGCGAACAGGGCGCGTGCCTGCTTCTTGGCTTTGTCGAGTTCTTGCTGGCTGATGTTCTCGTTCCTCACGAGGTTAATCTGCTCGTCCAGCGCGGCTTCCACTTCTTCGTGGGTGCGCCCCGGACGGATAGTAGCGACCAGATCGTAGAGATACGGGTCAATCGAGGCCATCAACCCGCCGTCCACATCAGCGGTTAGCTCGGTTTCCACCAGTGCTTTGTACAGGCGGCTGGTCTTGTTATCAATGCTGCCCCCGCCCATGCCGGAAGGGCCGGTGAGGACGCTGTTGAGAATCGCCAGTTTGAACCAGTCATCGTGCGAGGACGCCGGAACATGATAGGCGATTTCGAGGAAGGCGGTGCTGTGCGGGCGCTCGACAATCACGCGGCGCTCGCCGGCCTGTTCGGGTTCGGGGCGGGCGAACAGCTTGGGCGCGTCGCCTGCCGGAATGCTGCCGTACAGTTCTTCGATGCGCTTGAGCATGGCTTCGGTCTGGAAGTCGCCCACTGCAACCGCAATCGCGTTGTTCGGCATATAGTGGCGGCGGTAGTGGTTATACAGATCATCACGGGTCATGGTTTCGAGGTCAGCCATATCGCCGATGATTTCATGGTGATAGCCATGCACGCGGAAGGCGGCGGCGCGCACTTCTTCGCTCAACCAGAACAGGGGCGAATTTTCTGCGCCCTGCCGTTCGGAAATAATCACCGTGCGCTCAGACTCGACTTCGGCTTCGGTGAAGCGGGCGTTCACCATGCGGTCGGCTTCCAGCCGCAGGCCGAGGTCAATCTGGTCGGCGGGCATGGTTTCGTAGTACACCGTGTAGTCCATCGAGGTCATGGCGTTCCACGAACCGCCCTCGCGGCTGATGAGCTTGTCGAGGACGCTGCCGGGGAACTGCTCGGTTCCCTTGAACATCATATGTTCGACCCAGTGCGAGATGCCGGTTTGACCGGTGCGCTCGTTGCGGCTGCCGATGCGGTACATCACCCACCAGCTTATCAGTGGCGCGTTGTGCTGTTCTTTTAGTAGGACGGTTAAGCCGTTGCTCAGTTGATGGCGGGTCACACCTGCCATACGCTCTCCTTCACACTCTCGGACGCAGTTGCGCGTCCCCATTGTAAACGGGCTAAACGACAAAAAAAGGACGTTCTATGATGCTCGTCCCCCGTGCCTTTAGTCTAGCAGTATTCAAAATTGGATGCTACCGGCGTGGTCTTTTCTCGTGGAAGTCTCATCTATAAACAAACATCCCCTTTCCAAAGGTCGGAAAGGGGATGCGGATAGATGACTCCGGTGCGTGCTTTAGCTCTTGGGCGCGAGGTAGGGCGAACCGACCGCGATGTAGCCGTAGCCGCGTGTGACCATTTCGGTGTAGTCGGGGATCATGCGGCGACCATCCATGATGAGGAAGGGCGGCTTGACGACCTGTTCAATCGTCCCCGACAGACCGCGAAATTCTTCCCAGTCGGTAGAGATAAAGACCATATCGCTGCCCACCAGTGCTTCTTTCACGGTGTCGAAGTAGCTGATCTTTTCAAACAGGTGATTCTTGTCCGGGTTGAAGTAGTGCTTGGCTTCGGGGATCGCCAGCGGGTCGTAAGCGCGAACTTCTTTCACGCCCCGCGCCAGCAGCGATTCGACCACTTTCAGCGAGGACGAGTCGCGCATGTCGTTGGTCTGCTTCTTGAACGACAGACCGAGCAGCGCCACCGTTTTGTGATTGAACTTGGCGCCGGCTTCGTGAATGGCGCGGTCAATCAGGTAGGTTTTCTGGTATTCGTTGATCTGGTAGACCGATTCGAGCAGGCCGGTGGGCTGGTTGGCGGTCTTGAACTGGTAGATCAGCGATTGAATGTCTTTGCCGAAGCACGAACCGCCCGCGCCGTTGGAGACATACGAACCCCATTTGCTGATGCGGTTGTCGGCAGTCACGCCGCGCTTCAGGTCTTCCATGCGGACGTTGGGGAAGGCTTCGCCCAAGCGGGCGCCGATGCCGTTCCAGAACGAGATATAGGTCAGCAGCAGGGTGTTCGCCACATACTTGATCGCTTCAGCCGTTTCCGGCGTGGTTTCGATGAAGGCGATGCGAACATGATTCACGAACTGCGAATAGACGCGGCGCAGGATGCGCATGTCGTCTTCGGTATCCGCGCCCACCACCACGCGATCCGGGCGGCGCGACCGTTCGACTGCATCCCCTTCCGGCAGAAATTCCGGGTTGGAGGCGATGCCGAAGTTGGGCACGTTATGACGCTTGAGAATCGATTCCAGATGACGGGCTGTTCCCACCGGAACGGTACTCTTGTTGATGATGACAATGCGCCGGCCATCCTGCCGTTTCGCCAGCAGCGGGGCGATGTAATCCAGCGCCTTGTCGTAGTAGCTCAGGTCGGAGGAGCCGTTCGGACGCGGTGGGGTGGGCAGGCACATGAAAATGGCGTCTGTGCCTTCGATGATCGCTTCGATGTTGGTGGTGAAGAACAGGTAGCGGTTGATCGTTTCGTTGATGAGTGCAGCCAGACCGGGTTCATTCACATAATGGTTGATCTGCGCCGGATCACCGCTGTTGTAGGCGGCGATTTTCTTGGCATCTACATCGTAGGCATAGACCTCATGCCCCGATTCGGATAGAACAGCGGCGTGAGTTAATCCCACGAACCCGGTTCCAGCGACGATAATTTTCATCAGTTTTCCCTCAAGCCGATTGATTGATAAGCGCATCCGTCGGAACGGAAAGGTAATGTAGAGTGTACCACGATCTGAGTGTTTCAATGCACGATTTTAGGATGATCGTAAGGCTCTCTGAAACCTGAACCTAACAATACGTACTTTGCCTTGCAGCATCCTCAATTGCGCCTGTGAGTTTATGCGGGGGGAGTGCAAGGGTGGTCGGATGTTACAAATCGGTTTGTGCCAACGCTGCCACGCGCCGCCCGATTTCGACGGCGAAATTTGTGCCGCGATCATACGGGTAAACCTGACTCATGCTGGCCCAGTACACACCGGGCAGCGGCGTTTGCAGCGCCGGAACGCGGGCGCTGTGATGGACACCCGGCAAAGGTTGGGCATACGGGGCACGCCATACCCATGTTTTGCGTATCCAGTCCGGCTTGAACTGCGGATTGACCTGTGCCAGCGCGGGCATAAATCGCTCGGTCAGGGCTTGATCGGAAAGCTGGAAGTATTCGTGATTGGTGGGGACGTAATCGCCACAGTAGACCAGCACATCCCCGCCGTAGTGCGCCTTATCCATATAGTTCGTGTGTTCGACCAGCGCGAGGAACGGGAACGGGTTGGCGCGTTTGTCGGCGCTGGTGGCGGGCAGGTTCAGCCAGTATGTGCCGTCGGTGAGCAAGGATTGTTTGAGCGCGAACACCACGCACAGGCCGCCGATGCTTTCCAGCGAGGCGATCTGCTGACCGTAAGGGGTGTCGCGCAGCGCGGGAGCTAGTTTGAGCATGATCTGGGGGGAGGTGGTGCTAATCACGCGGTCATAGGTGCGGGTTTCGCCGTTTAGGGTGAGCGTGGGCTTGCCGTTTTGCTGACCGATGGCCTCGACGGGCGTATTTAGATGAATACGTGCGCCGCGTTCGCGGATTGCGTTCGCCAGCGCGTTCAGGAAGGCTTGAAAGCCGCCCTCGAATGTGCCGAGGCGGATGCTGCGGGTGTAGATGCGCGCCCACAGCCACGCCATATTGACTTCGGCATAGCGTTCGCTGAATTTGCCGATCAACAGCGGCTTCCACAGGCGGGCATAGGCTTCCTCGCCCATCCAGCGCCGCATCCACGAGTCGGCGGTCACTTGTTCCAGCGCCCGCCAGTTGCGCGTGAGGAACTTCAGGTACACGCCCGCCAGCCCCATGCGGAGGATGCTCACCCACGACAGCGGCAGTTTGAATACCGAGGAGTTCATTTCGGAACGGTAGATGTTGCCGTCCATCCAGTAGCTCGTCTTGGGGCGGGGGAAGATCACTTTTTGCGATTGACCGATTTCGTCAATCAGGCGCAGCATGTCGCTGTCGGTCTGAAACCAGTGATGGTAGAACTTTTCTAGCGACCAGTCCCAGCCGTCATCGTGGAATCCGGCGGCTAACCCGCCCACTTCGCTGCCGGTTTCGTACAGGTCAACTGAATGTCCTTGCCGAACCATATCCCATGCGGCGGTCATGCCGGCCACGCCAGCGCCGATAATCGCTATTCGTTTGGAAGGCGGTGTTGTTGTGGTCATGGTGCTGTTTGCTGCTCCAGATCGCGGGCGCGGGTGATGGCGCCCCATCCCATCCCTTGCCGTGCGAGGAATAGAAAACCGAGTAAGGTCACTGGCAGCCAGATCACCACATGGACGACCAGTGCGTAAACGTGCGCCTGCGAGTCTGCCACGCCCACCGCGATCAAGACGGTGGAAACGAAGAACTCGAACACGCCGATTTGACCGGGGGAAGCCGGAATCAGCCCCGCCAGATTGACCACGCCGACTGTCAGCAGCATGGCCGGATAACTCACATGCAGGTCAAACGCGAATGACACGATCCAGTACACACTGGCTTCCACCATCCAGCTTGCGAACGAGAAAAAGACCGTACCAGCCAGATCAGCCGGGGTACGCAGCCCTTCCAGGCCGCCGATCACATCCTCGCCAAGCCGTTCAGCCAGCCGGTACAGGCGGGCGGGCAGCAGATGTTGCAACCGACCGAGTAAATGGCGGAGAATCTTGGGGTGGCGTGCCAGCACGAAAAAGACGCCCATCGCAATCAGGAAAATCGGCGCGGCGAACATTGCCACGCGGCGCACTTCCGGCGAAGCAATATCTATGAACAGGAGCGATACCACGATGAAGGTGAGCATCACCAGCCCATCGAACACACGCTCGACAATGACGGTGGTGGTGGCTTTGGTCATGGGGACGTGGTACTGCCGTTGCAAAAGCAAAATGCGCAGCACTTCGCCGCTGCGGAACGGATAGACGTTGTTGCCCATGTAGCCAATGGTGACTAACGGGAACAGGTGGCGCGGCGCGATGCGCTGGATGGTATTTAGCAGGTATGACCAGCGAATCGTGATGAGCGCCACTGCTGCGAAATACACCACGCTGCCGACCAGCAACCAGATGACATTGGCTTGTTGAATGGTCAGCCAGACGGTTTCGGGCTTGAGATTGCGAAACGCGAACCACAGGAATACTGCGCTGATGGCGATTCCTATTCCTGCGACTAACCACTTCCCATATTTCATGCCGACTATCGCAATCTGCCCGTGAGCCGTAACAAAACACGCTTGTGATGAGGATTATGTTGATTGTAGCAGGGTTTTCCGGTGCTGATAGGTATGAACCCTTGTGCTTCTTGGCCTTTATACACCCATCCTGTAGACTTATGCGCAGTCGGGCAGCAGCGAAGGAGAACCCTAATGAGCGATGCGGCACAGCCCCCGGATGATCGCGGGTCACACTGGTGGGATGAGTTTGAAGACCTTGCGGATGAAACGTTAGAAGCCGGTGCGTCGTGCGAGCAGGTTCATCCGGTGGTGGAACGATGGTTCGAGCGTTTGATGTCCACCGAGCCGCCGGTTTCGCGCCCTTCTGTCGAGCAGGCGGTGGCCTGTTTGACCACCGAAATCCTGAACAGCGCCCCGGATGACATTTTCCAGCAGCTTCTGGAAGTGGTTAGCGAGGACGAAGTGGCGGGATTTGTGGAACAAATGCTGCACATCGGGCGGGCATTTGAACGGGCGCTCCAAAACGGAGAACTGGACGATTTGTAAATGAAACGGGGGCGCGACACGCCCCCGTTTCATTCGTAGGGTTGTGGGCTGTTAGCCGCCGATGGCGAATGTCACCGAAACCTGTACGCTCACGCTGAGTTCCCCGGCGTTGATCTGCGGCGCGGCCCCGGAGGCCATGACCGCATCGGCGCGGAACAGCGGTTGACCGGAACCGCTGCTGTATGACTCGCTGACGGTGATGACTTCGCCAACGCTCACACCGAAGGCAGCAGCCAACTGTTCGGCACGGGCGCGGGCATCGGCAACAGCGTTCAACCGCGCCTGTTCTTCCAGTTTCTTCATGTCGGCGATACCAAAGCTCAGGCTGCCCACGCTGTTCGCGCCCGCGCTCAGACCCGACTGAATGACCGCCGCGACCTGCTGAATATCGCGCAGGGTGACATTGGCTGCCGTCGAGACGTGGAACACGCGCTGTCCGGTGGATGCGCCGGTATTCGGATCATATTGATCTTCCGGGTACACGTTGAAGTAGGCCGTCTGGATGTCCTTTTCAGCCACGCCAGCGGCTTTCAGGGCTTCCACGATGCGCGCCAGTGTGCTGTTCGCGTTGTTCAGCGCAACGCTGATGTCCGCATCGCTCACGTCCACGCCCATGCTGATGCTGGCAATGTCCGGTGTGCCAAAGGCTTCGCCGCTGCCGTTCACGCTGATGGTGCGCGAAATGCTGCCAGTATCCTGTGCGCTGACGGGACGGACTGCCGTACCGACGAGCAGCACAACCGCCAACAGCGCCAGTGCTGCGCCGAAAATTCCAAACTGTGTCATCTTTCGCATGATATGCTCCCTAATGTGACTGATTGTAGATAGTTAATCGCGTGTTCGTCACGCTGTCAATCCTAAGACGTTGCCTGTTTCTAAAAAGTTCCCGGATGGCCGAACGCACTTTTAGGTGCGCTGGTCGTTGTTGTTGCGGGCATCGCGCAGCCAACCGCGCTGGATGGCACGCGCTTCTTCTACCGAAACGAACGCATTGGGATTGATCCGGTGTACAGTTCCCATGAAATCGCTCACCTCGCGGCGCAGGATGACGCTTCGTAGCATGTTCACGGTGCCATCTTTGCCCTCGCCCAGTGTTTCGGTGACGCCGAAACCGTGTTCGCGCAGGCCGTTGGCGATGTCGCGGTTGGTTCCCGGCGCGATGATGGTGGCGACCGCATAACTGGTGATGAACCGCGCCTCAATCGCCATCCCCACATAGCCCCCGATGGCGAATCCACCGCAGTAGGCCATCAGGTTCATGAAGTTGGACAGGTCTTTGACTACGCTGGAAATAACCACCGCGAAGGTGAGCGCCTCGATGAAGGCGAGGGTTGCCGACCAGAAGCGCATGTCGCGGGTAATCATCACCACGCGCACTGTGCCGATGGCATTGTTGAACACGCGCAGCGCGAAAATCACCAACGCCAGCAGCAGCGCGTTCATGGAAAAATCAAACGTCATGGACTGTTCCTCTATGTTTGTGTTCGATTACGTTCGATGAAGTGGATATAGGCGGTTTCAAGCTGTTCAGCGACTGCATCCCATGTGAAGTGCTGGTTCACCAGTTGACGGGCTGCCGCGCCCATCGTTTGTCGCCGCGTCGCATCGCTGAACAGCGTGTGAAGCGCCTGCGCGAGGGGGGCGACGGCGGGCAGCACTTCGAGTCCTGCACCTGCGGCTGCGGCTTCGGGCAAGTGACATTCGGGCGAGAGAATGACGGGCAGCCCCGCCGCCATTGCTTCCAGCGCGGCCATCGGCAGCCCTTCACCGACGGCAGGCAGCGCGAACAGGTCGGCGGCGGCCATCGCAGCCAGCCGATCCGCCCCGCCCAGATAGCCGGTGAGGACGACTCGCTCTCCGGCGAAGGTTCGTAGCTGTTCCAGCAGCCCTTCATCCGGCCCGACGATCACGAGGCGGGCATCCGGCAGGTCGAGTTGCGTGAAGGCTTCCGCCAGCACAGCCGCCCCTTTGCGGGGATGCAGCCGCCCCATGAACAGGCATACCGGCCCGTTGCCCAGCCCGAAATGTTCGCGGAAGGACTCGCGCCCGGAGAGTGCCGCGAACTCCTGCGGATTCACGCCGTTCGGCACAATCCTTTCGAGGGCAGGCGGCTGTCCGATAGATTGCCAGCAGGCGCGGGCTTCGGTTGCTTCGTCTTGCGTGAGGCCGATTAACGCCCCGATGTGCGGCGCGATGCGCGGGCTGATCCAGCGATCCCACAGCGTTTTGAAGGCGCTGCGGCCTGTCGTTAGTGGCAGCGTGCCGTGTGGCGAGAGTGCCACTGGCAGGCCAAGCTGTGCGGCAAGTGGCACAACCAGCAGGTTTTCGACGGTGCGAAACTCGTGAACGTGCAGTATATCGGCGGCGGGCAGCACATCAGCCGCCAAGCCTCGCAACCCGAAGGGCGTGCTGAGGTTCAACCGTCCGCGTAGAATCGTGGACTGGTTGCGCGCCCGCAGCACCCGCACGCCATCGCGCAGGGTGTCGGCAGAGTCGGCGCAGCGGGTGACGGTATCCAGCGCGTCGGTGGTAAGGACGGTGACGGTATGCCCGCGCCGGGTCAGCGCCCGCGCCATGCCTTCTACCGAGCGCACCACGCCGCCAAAGGCGAAGGCCGGGGCATAGTAAGGGGTGAGGTGGACAATATTCAAACTGCGCCCATCCTTCGATAAAGCGGTGACGGGTTAGAGGATTAGCCGAACAATCCGCGCCGTGCGGCCTGCCCGTGTGAAAGCGTGGTCAGCCCGCCCATGTACGGATTGTTGAAGGGGCGCAGTTCGTCCATGAGCAGTTGAATATCGCGCAGGCGGGTGCGGCGGTGGGCAATTTCGATGAACCCGCCCCACTCGCGGAACAGCGGTTTGGCCTGCTCTTCGCTCATGGTGTCCCAGCGCCACTGGGTCGGGTAATAGAAATAGTACAGGCTGTACGAGGCGGCGGTGATGGCTGAAATCCCCCGCGACTCGACATTCCACAGGTCAACATCCACATGGGCGGCGGCTTCCGCCATTAGGGTGAGCGCCCCGGCGGACAGAATTTGCCGCCACAGGCTGCCGCCATCCCCGCCTTCCACAGCGCGGGGCAAGTAACCCTCCGGGCGCACTTCATCGCGGATCGTTTGCCGAAAAACGGTTTCGCCCATCCCGAAGCGCGTATCGTCTTGCAAGACGATGCCGGTCAGCAGGTTCACCAGCCCCAGCCAGAGGCTTTCCACAAACCCCGTTCCTGCGGGCGGCAGATTGAGCAATGCGACCCGTTCCGAGAATGTGTGCAGCCAGCTTTCCGCATGGGGGGCGAACGCCGGATGGTCGCGCACCAGTTCGGCGGCCTGTGCCAGTGCTACCGCTTCCATGAGCGCCGTCAGGTAGTCCCCGCCGCCCGATAGTCCGGTGCCGTTGAGCAGAGTCGCGGCGGCAGTCTCGCCCGCCGCATCCTGAAACCGCCAGCGCAGCCCGTCCGCTACTGCTGCCGCCAGCGGTTCGGCGGGATGCAGGTTGTTCAGCGCCGCCCATGCGCCAGCCAGCGGTTCGCGGGACTGATTCTTACGGGCGGATTGAACCTGTTCAGGGGTGAAATACAAACCAAAGTGCGAGTAACGGGGCATGTTGCCTATCCAGCCACTGTTAGAGATGCAAGCGCCATTATGGGTGTATTTCAATTTTTAGGCAGGTATTCAAGAACCTCACCCCCTACCCCTCTCCATAACGCGGAGTACCGCTAAGAGAGGGGAGTAAGAGTTTCCTTCTTATTCCCCTTCGCCATGAGGGAGAAGGGGTTGGGGGATGAGGGTAAGTCCTAAAACTTGAAATGCACCTCGCCATTATAGCCTATTTCCGCGCTTGAAAATTGTGTGATAGGATAAAATGATTAGCAATTTTCAGGAGCCTTTTGGGGAAGCGACTGTGAATAATTTGCCGGATAATACGCCTGCCCCTGAGCCGACAAACGATATGGATGTCACGCTGAAATCGCCTATTCGTCCGGTGAACCCGAGCGCGGATGCCGCGCCGCGCCCCGGTTTGCTGGCGCGGGCGATGCAGCAGGACGCACCGCAGCCCGCGCCGCCTGCTGAACCCGCCGCCGAAGGGCATGATGCTAACCCGGCGCAAGCACTGGAGGCGCTGCGTAGCAAGATGGAAGTGGTGGCGACCGAGTTCGGGCAGGGCAAGATTAACCGGGCGCAGTTCAACGCCATCTACGGACGCTACAGCGAACAGCGCACGATCATCGAAAAGCTTATGCAGCGCAACCCCTCATCCGATGCGTGGAAACATGCGGCTGCTCCCGGACACACCTCCTTCCTGCGCGACCATTTCGAGAGCAAGTTGCTGTTCTATCTGGTCTATCAGCACAATATTCCCACGCCGTTGATGATGGGCGGCAGTCAGCAGCCGAGTATGGATCGCATCAGTGGCGTGCTTAAATCGCTGTGGGGCATGACGAATCGCCCGAAGGGTGGGCTGGCGCGTAAGGAGATGGGCAACGGTCAATGGCTGGTGCTGGCACTGGGGGAGTATGCGGTGACGATGGTGCTGTTCCAGTTGGAACCTTCCACCGAACAGACCAACCTTGTCCGCGATCTGCATGGCGACTTCGAGCGTGCCAATCGCAGGGCATTGGAACGCGGCACACGCTCCCTTGATCGGTTTGTATTCCCGCAGCGCGCTCTGACGGAAAAGACCTTTAGCTAGGTGCTACACGCGCCTTCCGTCCGGCTGCAATCATCCTGTTTTTCCCTATAGTTTAGCTTCCGCATTCGGAGGTTCTGATGGCGACTCAGCCGATTTCTCATGCTCTGGTTCTGCCCGACAGCGATTTCATGACATGGTACAAATCCGCCGAAGCCTATACCAAAGCGTTTGAACGGGTTGCCATCATCCGGTCGCCTTCGGGCAACGATCTGAACCGTTTTCGGAATGTGACCGCCGTACAAGCTCCCGGCGTATGGCAAAACAACGAAGCCGTGACCCATATCCGCCGTGTGTACCCGATGGTGGTGCGCGTGGATTTGATCCGCGCCAGCACGCCGACGGAACTGGGGCGCATTTTGCAGGAACGGGTGCGCCTGAACGATCGCTACGGCGATACGATCACACCCGGCAATTTGTACGATCGCTTCACGCTGGATTGGCCTTCGGATGCACGTCCGGCGCGGTTGACGCGGGCGTTCAACGATACCAGCAGCGGACGGCGCAACGAGGGCGTGGATGTTCACGCGCCGCAGGGGACTCCGATCCGTGCTGCGGTGGTCGGAACGGTGGTGACGATCATCCGTCAGCCCACGTCACTCGGTTACGGGCAGTATATACAGGTGTCGTGCGTCCTTGCCGGACAGACTTATCTGGTGACTTATGCTCAACTTCAGAATATTCGCGTGAGCATGGGGCAGAAGGTGCAGGCGGGGGATGTGATGGCCGAGTCCGCGTGGGACTCGATCAAACTGGTGGTACAGCAGCCGGGATCGGGCTTGACCGGGTATATTTTGCCGGATGTGGTTGACCCGACCATGATGATCTACTGGCAGGCGTTGCGGCTGCGGCCTTCGGATACGGGACTGCGCATCCGCGAGAAACCGGCGACGGATTTCCGCGTGCTAGGGCAGCTTCGTCTGTATGACCGTTCCGAACCGCTAGAACCACACGGGCGCACCTTGCTGAAGGTCGGGCAGAAGAATCAGTGGATTAAACTGCGTTCGCCCGCTGGTGTGGAAGGCTATTCGGCGGCGGAATTTTTGCTGGCGGACGAAACCAGCGGCATACAGGCGTTGAATATGTCCGGCCTGAACCTCGACATCCTGCACCGCTTGGGCAAGCCGGACGCGGCGCGAATGAAGGGGGCGGGCTGGGTGCGCTTCCCGTATAACGTGTCTATGGATCGCGGTTCGACGGATTTGGACGCGGCCTACAACCTTTACGCGCCTTACATCGAACGGTATGCCGCCGCCGGACTCAAGGTGATTCTCGTCCTGACGCATCAGACTTTCGGGGAAGGGCAGGCCTACGTTTGGCCGAATATGAACACCGGCTCGTGGCGCGAACTGACCACCCGTTATGTGGATTTCGCCCGCCGGATTGCAGCGCGATTTGCGGGGCGCAATCTGGTGACGGCTTATCAAATCTGGAATGAGCAGGATACCGCGCCCAGTGTGGCACATGCGGCGGTTCCGCTGCCATTTGCGGATTACGCCTACATGCTGACCGAGGCCATCAAAGCGATCCGCAGCGCCGATAGCGCAGTGAGCATCATCACGGGCGGGCATGTGGGCGGCCCCGGCAACGGCGCGACTTACGCCCGCAACACGCTGGCGGCTATGCCTTCTAACGTGCGCCCGGATGGAATTGCCTGTCATTCGTATGGGCGCGGGCCAGTGGGGAATAAGTTCAGCCCGTTCGGGAGCATTGACGAGGATGTGGATGCTTACGGGGCGCTGCTGCCCGGTGCGCCGGTGTGGATTACCGAGTGGGGCGTGCTGGATGTGCCGAACGCCAGCGCGACGGAAGTGGCGGATTATGCGACAGGGTTCATCAGTCGCTTGAAAGGAATCTACAGCGGCAAGGTGGCGACCTGCTGCTGGTACGGTTGGGCGGACAGTATGCACAACGGTTACGGTCTGGTGAACGTGAGCGACCAGCCCAAGCAACCGTTGTACGATCGCTTCCTACGGGCGTAGGGGGAGCATTCTCACCCCGCTGCGCTTTTCACAGCGGGGTGAGGGTTTCGAGGCTTGGTTTAGAACACCAGCTTGGCGAAGCCGAGGATGCCCTGCTTCCAGGGGACGCGGTGCGATACGCCGGACTGCCCCTCAAACTGGTGCAGATGTTCCAGATACCACTTGTAGTTGCGGATGAGCGCGTCCTTGTTGGAATACTTGGGCGCGTAGCCGATCACGCGCTCCGCTTTCTCGATGGACACGAACGAGTCCTTGCTGGCAGTTTCATAGACCCACTTGTACAGCGGGGATATTTTGAGCGCCTCCAGCACGCGCAGGGTGAAGATGGCCGGGCCAGCCGGCAGCGGGCGGATTTTGCGCCCGAAGCCCGCGTAATCCAGCACCGCCTGATAATCCTCTTTCATGGTCGTGAACTGCTTCGCGCCGATGTTGAAGGTGTCGTTGACGATGGCCTTATCCAGCGTGGCGCTGAGGTAGATCGCGTCGCACAGGTCTTCCACGTCGAGCAGTTGATAGCGGTTGTTGCCGCTGCCGAGCATCGGGAAGCCGTGACCATCTTTCGCCCAATCATAGAACAGCGCGAACACGCCCAACCGTTCTGGGCCGATGAACGATTTGGGGCGGATGACCGGGACGCACAACCCCTTCTGGCGATAACCGAAGCACACTTCTTCGGCGGCGATTTTGGCTTTCCCGTAAGGACCAACGCCGTCCAACTTGTCGGTTTCGATCAGCGGGTGATGATCAGGAATGCCATAAACCGCTGTGGACGAGATGTGGATGAAGCGTTCAACGCCGTGCTGCAAGGCCGAGTCCAGCACATTGCGCGTGCCGTCAATATCGGTGGAGAAGATGTCGGCTTCGCTGTACAGGGGCAGCGCCGCCGCCGTGTGGACGACGATATGGACGCCCTGCATGGCGCGATCCACCGCAGCGCGGTCGCGGATGTCGCCCTTAATTTCGGTGATCTGGTCGCGTTCGGGGTAAGTGAAATCGGCGATGTCCAGAGTGGTGACTTTGTGACCGCGTGCCAGCAGATAACGGGTGAGGTTGATCCCCAGAAAGCCCGCCCCGCCGGTGATGAGATAAGACCGCGAATCGCTCATGAAAGTTGCTCCCTGCTGCACAGGATTGCAGCCTACTGTCGGAATCCATGCCAGTGTAGTGCATCGTTTGTCAGGCCGTCAATGACGGATTGAGACAACAAAACAGGGGACTCGCGTCCCCTGCTGCACTCTGTTTGTGGGTGGTCGGCGCTTATTCGCCGCCCATGTGGTTGCTGCCGATGTCCATCAAGCCGGTGGGCAGTTTGGGCATACGCGCCCGTTCTTCGTCCTTGCCGAACTTGATAACCTCGCCCGATTCGGAAATGGCTTCCACCGCCAGACCGAGGCTTTGGAGTTCCTTCACCAGCACGCGGAAGCTGGTGGGGATGCCCGGTTCTTCGATGGGTTCGCCCTTCACGATGGCTTCGTAAGTCTTTACGCGCCCCTGCACATCGTCCGATTTGACGGTGAGCATTTCCTGAAGGGTATAGGCCGCGCCGTAGGCTTCCAGCGCCCACACTTCCATTTCGCCGAACCGCTGACCGCCGAACTGTGCCTTACCGCCCAACGGTTGCTGGGTGACGAGGCTGTACGGGCCAGTGGAACGGGCGTGAACTTTGTCTTCGACCAGATGCGCCAGCTTGAGCATGTGAATGAGGCCGACTGTTACAGCGCGGTCAAAGCGTTCGCCGGTGCGCCCGTCGTACAGGCTGACTTTGCCGTAAATCGGCACCGGATGCCCGCTTTTGAACATGGCTTGATCGGCTACATCGCGCAGTTCTTTGCCGGTCATTTCCATCGGGATGCTGAGATCGGGGTCTGCCCACAGTGACCACTCGCGCAGGGCGGCGTCCAGAGCTTCCTGATCGCGTTCCTGCCGTTCGTCCAGCGAGAGGCCGGTCGGGTCCCAGAGCAGGACTCTGTCGGCGTTGTAACCCTTTTCGCGCAACCACTCCGCCAGCACTGTGCGGCGGGCATAGGTGTTGTCGGTGTTCAGCTTATCGAGATCATAGAGTTCGTTGGAGCCAAGCGTTTCGGACAGGTACAGACGGCGCACTTCGTCGTCGTCTTCCACTTCGTCCGGGTTGAATTCATCGTAAGCCTGAATCCAGTCCCATGCCCGCTGGCTGATGTCGTGCCATGCGCGGTCAATCATCCACGCACGACCTTGTTCCGCCTGAATTTCGATTTCTTTGGCACCGTCGAACACCGGGGTGATGGCGCGGAAGCCGAGGCGATCCGCCGCCCAACCGAGGTGAATTTCGAGTACCTGACCGATGTTCATACGACCGGGGACGCCTAGCGGGTTCAGGATGATTTCCACCGGACGACCATCCGAAAGGTAGGGCATATCTTCGATGGGGACGATCTTGGAGATCACACCCTTGTTCCCGTGACGGCCTGCCATCTTGTCGCCGACGGTCAGCTTACGCTTCTGTGCCACGCTCACGCGCACCATTTTTTCCACGCCCGCCGGCAGATCGGGGTGTTCTTCGCGGGTGAAGGTTTTCACATCCACGACTTTACCCTTCTCGCCATGCGGCAGCCGCAGCGAGGAGTCTTTCACTTCACGCGCCTGCTCACCGAAGATGGCACGCAGCAGCTTTTCTTCCGGGCTGAGTTCTTTTTCGCCCTTCGGCGTAATCTTGCCGACCAGAATATCGTTCGGGCCGACTTCCGCGCCGATGCGGACGATACCGAATTCGTCGAGGTCTTTCAGCGCGTCTTCGCCCACGTTGGGAATGTCGTAAGTGATTTCTTCCGGCCCCAGCTTGGTGTCGCGGGCTTCCAGTTCGTGCTTTTCGATGTGGATGCTGGTGAACTTGTCCTGACGCAGCATTTCCTCGCTGATGAGCAGCGCGTCTTCGTAGTTACCGCCGTCCCACGACAGGAATGCGCCCAGTACGTCATGACCGAGCGCGATATGCCCGTGAAACGTGGACGAGCTATCCGCGATGACATCACCTTGCTTGAGGTATTGCCCCTTGTAGACAATCGGGCGTTGGTCAATGCAGGTGCTCTGGTTAGAGCGATTGAATTTACGCAGGCGGTAGATGTGTTCTTCGCCTTTTTCGTCGCGCAGGATGATGCGGTCGCCCTGTACGCTCAGAACTTCGCCCGCACGATCTGCCACCAGTACCTGACCGCTGTCATACGCGGCTTGGCTTTCCATGCCGGTGCTGACAATCGGCACATCCGGGCGCAGCAGCGGAACGGCCTGACGCTGCATGTTGGAACCCATCAGCGCACGATTGGCGTCGTCATGCTCAAGGAAGGGGATGAGCGCCGCACTGATACCCACGATCTGCCGAGGTGCTACGTCCATGTAGTCCACACGGCGCGAGGTCATCACCATGAACTTCTGGTTGAAACGCACCGAAACGCGATCGTTCACAAACTGACCGCGCTCATCTACGGGCGAATTGGCCTGCGCCACGATGTAGCCGTCTTCCACATCCGCCGACATGTAGATGATGCCTTTGCCGACGAACGGCATGACCGGCACTTTTTCGACGCCGGCTTTTTCCAGCTTGGCGGCGATGTCTTCGGTGATGGGGTTGCCATCTTCAATGATGGCCTTGCCCTTGCTGTCTTCGATGTCCTCACGGACGATGCGCCCGATCAAGTCGGGGTCATTCACGGCGAGGAACTTGATAATTTCGCGGTAGGGGGTTTCGACAAACCCGTAGGTATTCACCCGTGCATAGCTGGCGAGACGACCAATTAGACCGATGTTCGGGCCTTCCGGCGTTTCAATCGGGCAGATACGTCCGTAATGGCTGTGATGCACGTCACGGACATCGAAACCGGCGCGTTCACGGCGCAGACCGCCGGGGCCGAGCGCGGACAGTGTGCGCTTGTGCGTGAGTTCCGCCAGCGGGTTAGTCTGTTCCATGAACTGCGACAACTGCGACGAGCCGAAGAATTCACGGATGGCAGCCACCACCGGACGGATGTTCACCAGCGTGACCGGCGACAGGTTATCCGCCTCGCGGATGGACATACGTTCTTTCACCACGCGCTCGGTGCGGCGTAAACCCACGCGCAGCTTGTTCTGGATCAACTCGCCCACCGTCTTGACGCGGCGGTTGCCCAGATGGTCAATATCGTCTTTCTTGGCCTCACCGTTGTTGATGAGGATCATACGCTCGATCAGCTTCACAATATCGGACTTGGTGACGGTACGCACCCGCTGCGGGATGGTGGTCGCCAGACCGAGACGCTGATTGAGCTTATAACGACCGACGCGCTCCAGATCGTAGCGGCGCTGGTCGAACAACTGGCTGTACAGATATTCGCGGGCGTTGTCCAGCGTGGGCGGGTCGCCGGGGCGCATGCGACGGTAGAATTCCAGCAGCGCGGCTTCTGCGACGGTCTGTTCCTTCTTCAGTTCCCACGCGGGTTCCATCTTCAAGGTGCTGGCGATATAGGTGTGATCCGGGTTGTTATCCACCCCGGCGTACAGTGCCAGCAGTTCTTCATCGGAACCGGTCTGAATCGGCGATTGTTCGGCGGGCATTCCGTCGTTGACCGCTGCCAGTGCGCGCAGCAGAATGGTGACGGGAATGGTGCGCTTGCGGTTGAACTTAATCGTCAGGTAATCGGTCTTGCGCGTTTCAAATTCCATCCACGCGCCGCGATCGGGAATGAGTTTGGAGTTGGAGAGCAAGCGCCCGGTGGTACGGTCTTCTTCGGCATCAAAATACACGCCGGGGGAGCGAATGAGCTGGCTGACCACCACGCGCTCGGTGCCGTTGATGATGAACGTGCCTTTGGCCGTCATCAGCGGGAAGTCGCCCATGAAGATGTCGGAGATCATCACCTCGTCGCCAGCTTCGCGGTTGACCAGCGCCACGCGGGCGTACAGGGGCGCCGAGAACGACATGTCGCGTTCGAGGCAAATTTCTTCGCTGTACTTGGGTTCCTCGAACCAGTAGCGGAGGCCGAGTTCTTGCGCCTCTTTGCTGGTTCCCGGCAAATACAACTTCAGGTTGTGGTTGAAGCTCTCGATCGGGCTGATCTCGTCAAAGAGTTCAGCCAGTCCATGCTCCTGAAACCACTTGAAGGACTGCAACTGCACATCAATGAGGGACGGCAGTTCTTGCACGTCGGGCGTGCGGGCGTAGTTCTTCACATGGGTTAGACGTTGCAATTGCGTCACTCCTTATTCCAACCGCTTCTGAACAGGACGTGCGAATCCGTAGGTTCGTTTCGGAGTTGAATATGTCGGGGAAGGGTCATGGTTGCTGGTTTTGGCTGCCCATGCCGACGGCGAATCACAATAAAAAACGGGAATACCGCGAAAGAGCATTCTACGAAAATATAGGCCGACTGTCAACTATCGAAAAACGATTTTGTCAGAGGTGGCACTATACCAGCCCCCTCGCTCGATACCATGCATAGGTGTCGCGCAGGCTGGTTTCCATCGCCACCTGCGGCTGTGTCAGTTCCGCCCATGCCTTTGCGCCGTCGAAATAGATGTTTCGTGCGCCCAAACGGGTCTGGTCGCTGTCTACCGGCGTTTCGATGCCCAGTTTGCGGGCGAGTTCGACCAGCGTGGCGGCGGCGGGCAGCACCGCACCGGGCAGCGGCAGGAACGGACGGCGCACCCCGACTACATCCGCGATCATCCCCAACCATTCGCGGTGGGTGTAATTGGCGGTACACAGGATGTAGCGTTCGCCCGTTCGCCCGCGTTCCGCCGCCGCGAGGTGCATCCGCGCCACATCGCGCACGTCAATCACGGCGATTCCGCCCGGTGTGACGGGAACCAGCGCCCCCAACCGCTTGACTTGCACGATGTACGAGCCGGAAATCATGTTCAAATCGCCCGGCCCCATCACCACCACCGGATTGACCGTGACCACATCCTGCCCGTTGGCGACGGCTTCCTGTGCCACTTTTTCCGCCAGCACTTTGCTATAGCCGTAAGGGAAGCGTTCGGGCGACAGGTTGAACGGTTCGCTTTCGGGGGCGGGTGTGCCATCGGCACGCAGCCCGACGGCGGCGGCGCTGCTGGTGAACACCACGCGCTTCACGCCGGTTGCTCGCGCTGCTTCCAGCACCCGCCGCGTGCCTTCCACGTTGGCCTCGAACATGCGGCTGTGGTCGGCGCGCCAGTAATCGGCGACGGCAGCCACATGGAACACCCAGTCGCAGCCTGCACAGGCGGCACGCAGCGAGTCCGCGTCCAGAATGTCGCCGATAGCGGACTCGTAATCTGTGCTTTCCAGCGCGTCCAGTTTGGATGAACGGCGGTGCAGTACCCGCGCCCGGTGTCCGGCTTCGTTCAATGCGCGGACGATGTGAGAGCCGACGAATCCTGTGCCGCCCGTGACCAGCGCCAGAGCCATTGTGTTAGCCTTTCCATTCCAGCGGCAGCAGCACGCAGGATTTGCCGCCTGCAACCGTGTTTAAGTTTTCGTTCAGATAGGCCAGCGCCGCCGCCGGATTTGCTTTGTCCGCCAGTTGAGGCGGCAGCGGTTTGTCGGCATCGCCCATGATGACTAGCGGCGCATCGTCCGGCAGATTGGCAAGGTTGCGGGCTTTGCGGAGCGCCGTCCACAGGTCGCCTAGCTCGTCCACAAGGCCGTGTTCTTTGGCCTGCACGCCCGTCCACACCCGTCCGCCGCCCACTGCGTCCACCGCTGCCGCGTCCATGCGCCGCGCCCGTGCCACATGCCCGACGAACTGGCGGTAGATGCGTTCGATGGACTGGCGGGATCGTTCGCGCTGCGCCGGCGTGAAGGGCGCGAAATCGCTCTGATAGGCGGCGTTGGTTCCGCGTGTAAATTCGAGGCGGTGAATGCTCAAGCGTTCATACAGGCCACTGGTGACGGCTTTGGCGTTGATGACGCCGATTGAGCCGGTGATCGTCCCCGGTTGCGCCACGATCCACTGCGCGGGCGTGGCGACGTAATAGCCGCCGGAAGCCGCCACCGCGTTCATATAGACCACGACGGGACGGCTGGCGGCCAGTTCCAGCAGGGCGGAGGTCATGGCTTCGGCGGCATCCGCCGCGCCGCCGCCGCTGTCCACATACACAATGACCGCCCCAACACGGTCGTCGTTCATCAGTTCGCGCACCTGTGCCACCACTGTCAGGTCGCCCGCCCGTTCGCCGCCGATGAAGGGGATGGGTAGCTCGATAGGCGGCTTGCCGCTGGTTCCCGCCACCATCAATCCCTCAATCCGCAGCAGACCTACCACTTTGTCGGCAGGTTTGCGCCACTTCTTCAGCAGCTTTTTGTTGGCGGTTTCCCATGTCAGCCAGTGTTCGGCCTTCAGGCGGCGGAACAGGGACTCTTCTGTTTCGGCGGCATCCACATAGCCGTTTTGCAAGGCTTCCTCGTCCAGATAAGGGGCGGCATCAATCATCGCTCGCACCGCGTCGGCGCTCAACTTGCGCCCTTCAGCGATACCCTGCACCCACTGGTTGAATTGCGAGTCCAGCAGCCATTCCAACTGTTCGCGGCCTTCGGGCGAAATGTCATTGCGGGTGAACTGGTCGAACGCGCCTTTGTAGGGGCTGATGGCGACGCTTTCCAGTTCCACGCCCACGCGGGACAGTGCATCTTTCAGGAAGGTGGCTTCGCGGCGCATCCCAATGGTATTCAGTTCGCCGCCCGGTTGCAGCACGATCTCATCGGTGGCGCTGGCGAGGTAGTAGGTGGCGTTGTCGTAGCCGAGCGCGAAACAGATTACGCGCTTGCCTTTGGCGCGTAAGCGCAGCAGGCTGCCGCGCAGGGTTTGCAAATCTGCCAGCGAGAGCGTCAGCCCGCGCAGGTGCAGGATAACGCCTTTGGGACGGGGGTCGTTGCCGATGCGTTCTAGCAGGCGATCTAGCTCCACGAGGCTGATGGGCGGCGCACCCAGCACGCGCTTGCGCAGCCAACTGCGCCGTTCCGGTAACAGCGGCATTTGCGCGGGCAGCAAGATAGTGATGTAATCTATTTTGGCACGCTGTCGTCGCCAATTACTCAGCCAAAATGCTGCCCACCGAATGCCCCGGATGGGATTGAGCCGTTTGAGCATTCGCTGAAGTTTGGTGCTGAACATGGGTCGCCACTTTCGCTGGATATTGAGATCAATGCGTTTTGTGATTGTTTATTGCGGTGATGATAGTAGAGAAGCATGTATTTGCCTATGCCTCGCCTTTTTATGCGGTCAGTCGTACATGGGTGTTTTGAACCGCACCATCCACCACGTTGTGTTTGTGTAAGGAGATAAAGGTTGATGGAAGTGACCATCAATACGGGTATGAAGTCCTATCTGGCGGCCTTAGCGCGGCATCTGGTCGCGCCGTTGGTTCCAATCACCCCTTCCGACCATACCCGCCGCGCACAGTTCATGCTCACTTTTTTCGGGTTGCTGGCTCCGCTGGTCATCCTCGGAGAATGGATGACTTCGGCAATTTCGATGAAGGATGGGTGGAGGCATCACCCCAGCTTTGTGCCGTTGGCGATTGTGTTTACTGTCGTGATGCTGGTGATTCTCATTCGCACTTCGTATTACCGGATTGCGGCGGGGATTACCATCGGGGTGCTGGTGATCGCCGCTTTGTTGTCTATTGCGCTGGATACGCCGCCGGTGAACTTTTCCTCCTCCTCCTATCTCATTATGAGTATGTTGCTTGCCAGTGTGATGTTCTCGGTGCGCGGCGCGGCGCTGCTGGGTGTTTCACAAAATCTGGCGTTGTTCGTGCTGGCGCTGGCGATTCCTGCCGGACAGCGCGGGCCACTGATGTTCGATTATATTTTCGCGCATTTGCTGGTTTCTATACTGGCGTTTTTGATTCTGCTGCATCAGCGGGTGCTGGATACGGACTGGAAAATCCGGCTTTCGGTACGTGAAGATGAATTGCGTTCTGATAACGCGGATATGGAACAGCGGGTGATGCAGCGCACGCAGGATTGGGCGCAGGCCAACGCCGATTTGATTCAGCAAATCGCCGAACGCGAACATGCGGAACACCGTCTGGCGGAGGAACGCAACCTGTTGCGCACGCTGCTGGATAATCTGCCTGATCCGGTCTTTGTGGTTAATCGAGAGAGCCGTTACATCCTCTCGAATGCGGCACATGCGTTTATGGTGAGCAGCACTGGCAACCAAGAGGCCGTCATCAGCAAATATGTGCATGAGGTGTTCGCGCAGAAGTTGGCGGACGAGTATAACCGCGAAGAACAAGAGATGATGCGGACAGGCGTTTCGAGCATCAATGCTTTGCAGGAGATTCAGGACTGGCAGGGTGTGATGCACTACTACCTGATGAGCAAAATTCCCCTGCGGGATGCTGCGGGTCAGGTGATTGGTCTGGTCGGAATAGGCCATGACATCACCGAACGTAAGCAGGCCGAAGACAAACTCACGACGGAGCGCAACCTGCTGACCACGCTGATTAACAACCTGCCGGATATGATTTTTATCCTTGACCGGGAGCGCCGCTACCTGATGACCAATCCCGCGCACAGCGAGATTATCAATGGTCGCTCGCCCGAATCGCTGGTGGGCAAAACCGTTTTCGATGTGATGCCCGCAGCCATTGCGCGGAATCTTGATGACGGTGATCGGTTCGTGATTGAAAGCGGACAGCAGATGCTTTCCGACGAAGAATTGTTTGTGGACAAGTCTGGCGAAAATCGCTGGCTGTTGACCAGCAAAATCCCGTTGAGGGATGCCGATGGTCAGGTGAACGGACTGGTGGGCATTTCGCACGACATCACCGAGCGAAAAAAGTACGAGATGTCGTTGCAACAGGCGAACGCCACGCTGGAACAGCGCGTGGTGGAACGTACTATCGAATTGCAACAGGCGAACGTGTCGCTGCAACAACAGATCGAGGAACGTCAGCAGGCCGAAGCCGCCGAACGCGAACAACGGGTGCTGGCGGAGGCGCTGCGCGATACCGCTGCTGCCATTAACAGCACCTTGAATTTAGATGAAGTGTTGGATCGGATTCTGGTGTCCATCGGGCAGATTTTGCCATACGATACGGCCTCGATCATGCTGGTGGAAGGCGATATGGCACGGGTGGTGCATGGTCGGGGGTTCGCAAAGC
>Ga0172373_10001851_pt1 | contig 33544 bp, 35 predicted proteins | sample Lak10m_2_FD_114546 | JGI IMG/M metagenome (GOLD analysis project Ga0172373, IMG submission 114546) | Freshwater microbial communities from Kabuno Bay, South-Kivu, Congo - kab_092012_10m | ecosystem: Environmental > Aquatic > Freshwater > Lake | place: Democratic Republic of the Congo...
AGTGTGTTTGCGATCATCTCAAGCACATCCTCGCCGGCATCGGCCCGCCTTCGGCACTCCGCTTGATCGAAAATCATGCATAACGCATCGGCCAACTACGGTTTTTAGGATGAACGATCAGGCCGGAGAGTGGTTCTTGAGCCAATCCTTTAGCGCGGCGTTCAGGCGCGTCTGCCAGCCGCGGCCGGTGGCGCGGAAGGCGGCCACGACATCGGGATCTAGGCGCAGATTGACATGCGCCTTGGGGTTGGCAGACACGGGCCGGCCGCGCTTGGGCCGCAGCATCTCCGCTGCCGTCGCCTTGCCGACCAGCTTGGGCAAGACCTCGGAGGCTGGCCTGGCCCGGGCAAAGTCCTCCGCCGTCCATTCCGGGTTTTCGTTGTCGATCGACGCGGGTTGTTTGCGACGTTCAGCCATGGTGTTTGACCTCTCTGCTGTTGGCTTTGCGCAGGCTGATGACATGGATGGCATCGCTGCGAGGCGTGAATACGGCGGCGTAAAGCCGGTCGCCGATGTAGCCGAAGACGCGGTAGCGGGGCTCGCCGTAATCCCTGTGCGTGTCTTCGACGATCACCGCCGAGCTCCAGTCCAGATCCGCAATACGGTCGAACGGCAGGTCGCGCTGTTCTACGTTGGCGGAATTCTTGGCCGGATCGTAGGTGATCTTCACCAAAATATTGTATCCACAATAATTTATCGGGACAAGGGGCAAGGCGCTTGGTGGCCTGCCTGCACAGCGTCGGGCAACAAGCCCCACGAAGCTGATCTGGAGATACTTGCCGGGTCGATCCCGAAAAGCCTTCACCGTCAAGTTAAGGCAGGTCGGCGTTCCATTCAGCGTCGAAAAATCTATGTCGCCTTTCCGCCCGGTGCTGGCCTTTTAAATGACGGGTGGCAAGTGTCGGCGGCAAGGGGGGCAACTCCGGGCAGGCGCGGCGGCGGCTGCGAACTGGTTGCGGGCAGACGTGCGAGTCGGCCCTGGTGGGGCGGCAAGCTGCACACGAAATTACGTAACGATATGGCAGGGAGGAAGGCGGCATGAATATTCAACGAATCCGACACTTCTGGGTCGCGATGCTGGCAGTAGGGGCGGTGATGGCTTAGCACGCCACGGTGCAGGTCGAGGACAAAACGGTGAACCTGACCGCCGGCATGGCGGTGACCCTGGAAATCAAGACCGGCAAGCGGCGGGTGATCGAGTATTTCCTCAGCCCGCTGCTGCAGCGGGGCAGCGAGAGTTTGAGGGAGCGTTGAACGCGAAAGCAAGCAGAAAGGACGGGAAATGACGAGCATTGAGAAAAGTCGGCGCTGGCAGTACGGCGACGCAGTCAATGAAACGAGTTGGAGGGCGGCGGCATGGGCGGGCGCAACGACCTTTGTCGGCTCGCACCCGGCGCTACTTCTTCGGCGACGGGCAGACCAACGCGCTTGACGGACGCGCCGGCAACGGCAACAGCGTGGCGGATCATCTGTACGGCATGGCGGGGAACGATGTCCTGATCGGCGGCCAAGGTGACGATCTTCTGGACGGTGGTACGGGCTTCGACAGTTACGTGTGGACCAGTACCAGCGGCTTCTTCGGGTCGAACGACGGCGACGACCGCATCGTCGATGCCGATAAAAAGGGTCGCCTGCTGATCAACGGCAGCGCCGCGAAACTGCTGATCCAGAAAACCGATACCACCTGGGTCAGCGCCGACGAGAAACTTACACTGACCCAGCCAGCGGACAGCTCCAGCGGCTGGGTGCTCTCCATTGCCGACGGCGGCAGCCTCGACCTGGGCAGCAGTTTCACGGACGGCGACTATGGCGTCTATCGGCTGGACGGGCCGGCGACATATTCCGAAACACCGACCCTCCTCGGCGACAAGGCGCCCAAGGAGTTCAGCGCCGACTTCACCGGGCCGGTGAATGCCGCCAACCATGGCGCGGACTGGGTCGAGCCCACCATTACGGTCACCGCGCAGCATACGGACGAAGGCGGCGTAAGCGTGGTCGATGCCTACACCGTGACCTACAAGAAGCGCGATGCGCTGGGCAACTTGGTGACAGAGGGGCCCTCGCCCGACCGGGCGGATACGCTCAAGGGCGGCGATTCGGCCGACTACATCAGCGCCGGCGGCGGGGATGACGAGATCGACGCCGAAGGCGGCAACGACCGCATCGACGCCGGCGCGGGCAGCGACAGGCTCACTGCCGGCGACGGACGGGACCTGCTGGAAGGCGGGGCGGGGGCCGACATCCTGTTTGGCGAAGGTGACGCCGACACCCTCTGGGGCGATACCGCCCCGGGCGGAGCAGCGCCGCTGGCTGCGGCGATCGCCGCCGGCAACGCCGACGACAGCATCAATGCCACGGGTGACTGGATCGACGGCGGTACGGGCGACGACGTCCTGATCGGCAGCGCCGCCAAGGACGTGATCGTCGCCGGGCTGGAGAACGACCTGCTGATCGGCGGCGCATGACAATAGGGGACAGACCACGGTTATTTGTGACTATTCAACGACTACTGACAATAGTGGAAAGACCACGCCTATTCGCAGAGCCATTGTGGTCAGAGTCATTTGACTTTCTGAGCATCCGACATGCGACGCCGCCTGCGCTTGCTGCTTCCCGACAAGCCGTTGCGCCCGGTTCCTTGCCGCGTCGCAAAAGTCGGCGCCGGCGGTACGGCGAATCACGGCGTGTATCGGGGTAAGATCCCCGAAAACACAGGGAGGATCGCATGAGTCTTGATCAGGAAAGCCGCTGGAACAAGCGTTACGCGGATGCCGGCGACGATTATCTGTTCGGTACCGAGCCGAACCGTTTTCTGGCCCATCGCGTCGAGCTGTTGCGCAACGGGCGCACGGCATTGTGCGTGGCGGATGGCGAGGGGCGCAATTCGGTCTGGCTGGCGGAGCAGGGGCTGGAGGTGACGGCGGTGGAAATCTCGCCGGTTGCCGTGGAGAAGGCGCGCCGCCTGGCCGCGGGGCGTGGCGTGCGGATTTCCTTCGAGCTTGCCAACATGCTGGCGCCGGACTGGCCGCCGCCGCCGCTGCACGGCGTCTTCGACTGGGTGATCGGGGTCTTCATCCAGTTTGCCGGGCCGCAGGAACGCAGCCACCAGTTCGCGGCAATGAAACAGCTGACGCGGCGGGGCGGTCGTGTGCTGTTGCAGGGCTATACGCCCCGGCAGCTCGATTACGGCACCGGCGGGCCCGGCGTGCTGGAGAACCTTTACACACCGGAGCTGCTGCGCGAGGCCTTTGGCGACTGGGAGATCGAGGAACTCGTTGCCTACGAGGAGGACGTCAACGAAGGCCGCGGCCATAGCGGGCGTTCGGCGCTGATCGGCCTGGTGGCGCGCAAGCCCTGACGAGCGCGCGAATGGGGCGCATCGTCCACTGGTTGCGGCGGGCGTTCGGCGTGGCGGCCCTGGCCCTGGCGGCCGCGCTTGTCGTTGGCATCGGCGGCACCGCGTTGCAGGCATTGCGCGAGGGAGAGCGAATGCTTGCGCTGCTGCCGATGCTGGGCGTGTCGCTGGTCTTTGTCCTGCCGCTGTTGCTGCTTGCGCGTCGCTGCCTGCAGGTACGCGCCGAGCCGCCGGCGGCAGCGGCCAGCCGCGCGCCGGCTGCCGGCAGCTGGAAGAAGGGCGCGCTCGTGCTGCTGGCGCTGGTGGCATTGGTACTGGGGGCGCGCCAGTGGTTCCTGGTGGCGAATGAAGATCTGATCGCGCTGCACTCGGCGCGCCTGGGCGATCTGGCAGCGATACGACCGGCGGTGCAGCGCTACCGCGCGGAGCAGGGGCGCTATCCGCCGCGCCTGGAGAATCTGGTGCCGGGATACCTGCCGCAGCTGCCGGCGTCGCTGGTCAACCGGGCGGAGTCCGAAAGCGTGACGCGGCTGAGCTACCACGCGGATCGCGCTGGCGCCCGGGCCGCCTTCAATCGCCACCGCGGGCCGGATTCGCGCGTCGAGTACGACTTTGCCAGTGGCGCAGTAAAGTACAACGACTAGCTTCCCCGGGAGGGCGCGATGTTCGATCTTGGCAAGCTGTTCTCCCGCACGCCGGACCATCCGATGAATTCGGCGGCGGCGGCGCGGGCCCTGCTCGCCGCCATGGATGTTTCGAAGCCGGTCGAGGCGCTGGTCGAGATCGGCACCTGGGCGAATTCGCTGGCACTGACGGACGGCTTTTCCTGCGCCGACCGGTTTGCCGTGGTCAGCGAGATCGAGGGGTACGGCCGTCGTGTCCTGGGCAAGGTATTCGCGGACTTCCTGCGGCACATCCACAGGCGCGACCAGGAGCAACGCAGGATCTTCGAATCCCTGCACGGCTTCTGGACAGCCCTGGCCGAGGCCTATGGCCGTTGCGTGTTCGATCACGAAGCCGGGGCGCCCGGTGCGGCAGCATTCGAGCGTCATCTCGCGGTCGCCATTGCGCGCGGGCTGCGTGCCTGCGAGCGCGCGGAGCGTACCCGGCAGATGCGCTACATCGGCTCGGGGCCGGATCTCTGGCGGCTGCCTTGCAGGCTGTATGCCTATGGCGAGACGCGTGCGCTGGGCGAGGTTCCGGTGGTGGTCCAGGAGCGTGAGGCGCGCTCGACGGTGCGTGCCGAATTCCTCTGCCTGGCCGGCATGAGCCTCGCCGCATTGCACGAACTCCCGCCCGAGCAGGTGGAGCTGGCGGGGCGTGTTCTGGAGCGGTTCGCGATTTCCTTTGCGTGGTCGGAGACGCCCGCGCCGGACTGCAATTTCGTCATCGATCTGGCCGGCAGGGCGCCGCCACAGCAGGCCGGCGGCAACGAGCCGACATCGCCGACATGGCGCTTTTTCGGTGGTGGCCGTGCCCTTGCGAAACTGCAGGAGATAGACGCCATGATCGCCCGCGACCTGCTGGCCGATGAGGCGCGTTTCGGCAAGGAGTTCTCCCAGGCCCAGATCGTCAGCGTGATCCACCATCTGCTGATCTATCTCGGCACCGACCCGCCGCGGCGCCGTTTCGAGCGCATGGCAGTGTCGCAGCCGGTGATGATTGCCCACGGCTTCGGTTCGGTGGCGCCGCGCGTGGCGATCCTGGAGGCGGGGTCCGGCGTGGCGATCGACGAGAAGCTGAACGTTCGCCGGCAGTCCGGGAGCGGGATGCAGCTGACGGCGGAGACACCCGATGAGGCGCCGGAGATCTGGACCCTGCGCGACCGCAGCGAGTGGGGTGTCGGCGTCGATGTTCCCCAGGGCCTAGGCGTCTGGGCCGAGCCGGGGGTCCTGTGCGGAATTCGCGAAGGCGAGAACGGGCCCTGGTGGGTCGGCATCATCCGGCGGGTCGATGCGCCGGAGTTCGGGCGCGTGCACTGCGGCCTCTGGATCATGTCGAAGCGCCCGCTCGCCACCCATTTGCGCGTGCTCGGCAACGACATCGCCCAGGCCGCCAATTGGGAAACCTCCAGCGGCGGCTTTCGCTATCGCTACATGCGGGCGCTGCTGCTGCCGGATACCGTGAAGGCGCATGACAGGCCGGTCATGCTGATCGAGCGGCAGCCGATCTGGATCGGGGAAATCTGCGAAATCATGGCCGGCGAACAGACTCGTCATATCCAGCTGATGGAAATGATCGAGGAGGGTGTCGATTACATGCGCGTCGGATTCGCCTGGATGAAACCGGATGCCGCGGCACCGGGCACCTGAGCGGGGTCGGCTACTCTCGCCGGCATCAGGCCCTGCGGCTTGCCCCCGCGGCGGCCGGCGTGCGGGCCGGAATGCCGCGGGGTGGGGCGGCGGATGCCTTATTCCATGGGCAACTTGCGTGATTTCCAGTCAGGTACGCCGGCGCGGTACCAGCTGACATTCTTGTAGCCGGCCTTGGCCATCACGACCGCTGCCTTGTAGGATTTCCAGCAGGTGCCGGAGTTGCAGAAGAGGACATAGGCCTTGTTCTTGTCGGCCAGCTTGGCCAGATTGAACTTGTCCTGGCTGGCATCGAAATCAGCACTCTTCTTGCTCTTCTCCGGATCGTAAGGGACGGAGATCGCCCCCTTGATGGTGCCATCGGAATACTCGCTGGGCTTGCGCGCATCGACCAGGATGGCGCCGCCCGCCTGCAGCTTCTGTACCGCGGGGGCATCGACAAGCGTTACGCCGCCGGGGGCGGTGGTCGGGGTTTCCTGGGCGGCGGCGAGGCCGGCGCTCAGCAACAGGCTGGCGCCGATGGTGGCGAGCAGGGCGTGTTTGACTGGATTCATGGGTGGGTCTCCTCGAAAAATGGGAACGGGTCGTGCCGTTCCCTCCAGTCAGGACGACCCCGTGCCAGGAATGCTAGCACCGGCTATGTCACCAAAGTAATAAGTAGAAACCGCAGTTTGCTGCGCAAAGCACGGATACCGCGCCGGCGCCGGTTTGTGGATGATTGCGCCCCATTAGCCTCGGGGGATTCCGCAACCGATGAAACTCATACAACTGGCACGATCAATGACGATACGGGTGCGCCTGATATTCGTCGGTGCGCTCAGCGTCGGCCTGCTGGTACTGCAGGCCGGCCTGGGCATCTACAGCGAACATACGACCCAGACGGCGATGCACGTTGTCAGGGAGCACGCGGTCACGCCCCTGCTCAAGATCGGCGAGATCGACGCCATGCTGAAGGAGATGCGCTTCAACATGGCCGGTGTCGGCCTGGAACTGATCTCGGGGCCGGGGGCGCTGCAGCACCTGAAAAAGGTACGTGCCGAACTGCCGGCGAAATGGCGCGATTTTCTCGACGGCTATGCCCCGCGAAGTGAACAGGAGCGCAGCCAGATCGATGCCATCGGCAAGCAGATCGGCGGCATGGGGGCGATCTTCGATGCGCTGGAAGTGGCCTACGCCAAGGACGACATACCGGCGGTGGTCGAGGTGCTGAACAGCCAGTGGCCACAGGTGCACAAGCACGTGATCCGGCCGTTGGCGGAACTGATTCCGGCGCAGGAGAAATTTCTCGACGTCATCTATGCGGAGAACGAAGCGGAAGGCAAACGCCTGAACCAGATCCTGATCGCGGCCAGCGTCGTCGGCGTGCTGGTCCTCAGCATGGTCCTGTTGCAGGTCATTCCCTCGCTCACCCGCGGCATGCTCGGCGTGCGCGAGGTACTGTCGCAGGTCGAGGCCGGCCACCTGGATGTTGCGGTGGACACGCGGCGCCGTGACGAACTCGGCGATATGGCGCGCTCGCTCGATGCCACGGTCAGGAGCCTGCATCAGATCATCGCCGGCGTGAGCGAGGCCGCCGACAATCTTGGCGGCGCTTCCGGCCAGGTGTCGGCGACGGCGCAATCCCTGTCGCAATCCTCTTCCGCCCAGGCGGCGCTGATCGGCGATACCGCGTCGTCGATGGAAGACATGACGGCGTCAATTGCCGCCAACAACAGCAACGCCGACCTGACGGCGACGACCGCCTCGCGGGCGGCCGGGCTGGCCGCCGAAGGTGGCGAATCGGTGGACCAGACCGTCGAGGCGATGAAGCGCATTGCCGACCGCATCAAGATCATCGACGACATTGCCTACCAGACCAATCTGCTGGCGCTCAATGCAGCGATCGAGGCGGCGCGCGCCGGCGAACACGGCAAGGGCTTTGCCGTGGTGGCGGCCGAGGTGCGCAAGCTGGCCGAGCGTTCCCAGGTTGCGGCACAGGAGATCGGCAGTGTTGCCGAGCGCTCGGTGGCGCTGGCAGAGCGCGCCGGCAGGCTGCTGGGCGAGATCGTGCCGGCGATCCGCAAGACGGCCGATCTCGTCACCGAGATCGCCGAGGCGTCGCGCAAGCAGTCGTCCGGCGTGGCCCAGATCAATGGTGCCATCGGCAAGCTGAACGCAGCCACGCAGCAGAATGCCTCGGCATCGGAGCAGCTCGCCGCCACGGCCGAGGAAATGAGCGGCCAGGCGGCGCAACTTCAGGAGCTGATGGGCTTCTTCGAGCCCCGCGAAGCGCGCGGCTGATCGGCCGGCGGGCCTAGCGCCGCGCGTTGCCGCGCGCGGCGGGCAGCTCTTCGCGGGTCAGCAGGAAAACCTTGCCTTCGGCATTCGGCGTATCCAGCCAGACCGCCGGCAGGTCGGGGAAAGCGGCGTTGACCAGGTCCTGGTTGTGGCCGACCTCGATGGCGAGGACGCCGCCGGGCTTGAGGTGGCGGGCGGCTTCGGCGAGGATGCGGCGCACGATGTCGAGGCCATCGTCGCCGGCGGCGAGCGCCAGCGCCGGTTCGTGGCGGTATTCGGCGGGCAGGTCCGCCATCGCCGCACTCGTGACATAGGGCGGGTTGCAGATGATCAGGTCGTAGCGCGCCTTCTTCACCGCGGCGAAGAGGTCGGACTCGATGGGAAAGACGCGCCCGGCGAGGCCGTAATCGGCAACATTGCGGCGGGCGACCTCAAGGGCTTCCGCCGAGATGTCGATGGCATCGATGCGGGCGTTGGCAAAGCGGTGCGCCATCAGGATCGCCAGGCAGCCCGAGCCGGTGCACAGGTCGAGCGCCGACCCGACCGCGTCGGCATCGGCGATCCAGGGTTCGAAGCCGTCTTCCAGCAGCTCGGCGAAGTAGGAACGCGGCACGATCACGCGCGGATCGACATGGAAGCGGAATTCGCCGAGCCAGGCTTCCTGCAGCAGGTAGGCGGCGGGCAGGCGGTGCAGCACGCGGCGTTGCAGGCGGTCGAGCAGCGCCTGGCGCTCGCTGACCGTAAGGCGCGCGTCGAGCCAGGGATCGAGCGTGTCGCGCGGCAGGTGCAGGGTGGCCAGCACGATCCAGACCGCTTCGTCCCAGGCGTTGGTGGTGCCGTGGCCGTAATGCAGCCCGGCCTCGTTGAAGCGGCTGACGGCCCAGCGCAGCCAGTCGCGAACGGTGACCAGGTCTTCGGTGGCGCCGTGGATCATCGGGTCAGCAGACGTTCGAAACAGAGTTCATAGATCCTGGAGAGGGGCTCCAGGTCGGCGACGGCGACATGTTCGTCCACCTTGTGGATGCTGGCGTTGACCGGGCCGAATTCGACCAGCTGCGGGCAGATGTCGGCAATGAAGCGGCCATCCGAGGTGCCGCCGGTGGTGGATAGCCGTGCCGCGACACCGTTGGTGGCGGCGATCGCGGCGGTCAGGGCGTCGCAGAGTTCGCCGCGCGGGGTCAGGAAGGGCTTGGCACCCAGGGTCCAGGCGAGGTCGTACTCCAGGCCGTGGCGATCGAGCAGGGCATGAACGCGGGCTTGCAGGCCATCGACCGTGCTGGCGGTCGAAAAGCGGAAGTTGAAATCGATGACGAAGCTGCCCGGCACCACATTGCCGGCGCCGGTGCCGGCGTGGGCGTTGGAAATCTGGAAGCTGGTCGGCGGGAAATACTCGTTGCCGCTGTCCCAGGTGGTGGCGGCCAGTTCGGCCAGCGCCGGCGCGGCGAGATGCACCGGATTCTTCACCTGCTCGGGATAGGCGACATGGCCCTGCACGCCGCGCACCGTCAGCCTGGCCGAAAGCGAGCCGCGCCGGCCGTTCTTCATGGTATCGCCCAGCGCTGTGACGCAGGTGGGTTCGCCGACGATGCAGAAATCAATGGTTTCGCCGCGCGCCTTGAGCGCCTCGACGACGCGTACCGTGCCGTCGATGGCGTCGCCTTCCTCGTCCGAGGTCAGCAGCAGGGCCAGGGAATGGGAGTCGGCGCTGGTGGCACGGCGATGCAGCAGGTTTTCCATGGCCGTGACGCAGGCGGCAATGGAGGATTTCATGTCGGCCGCGCCGCGCCCGTGGAGCATGCCGTCGCGGATCGTCGGTTCGAAGGGCGGCGAAGTCCATTGCGCCAGCGGGCCGGTGGGCACCACGTCGGTATGGCCGGCAAAGCAGATCAGCCTGCCGCCGCTGCCGCGCCGCGCCCATAAATTGGAGACGCCGCCGGCATCGATGCGCTCGATGCTGAAGCCGAGCGGCACCAGCCAGGACGCGATCAGGTCGAGGCAGCCGGCGTCGTCGGGGGTGATCGAGGGCCGTGCGATCAGCGCCTGGACCCTTGCCAGCACGCTCATTCTGATGGCATGTCCAGCTTGAAGTCGCTGAAGGAGCCGGGCGCGACCGACTTGGTCATGTCCTGCGGCGCGGCGGCACCGTCGCCGGTCGGTTTGGGCGCCGCCGCATTGTTGATCACCTGCTGCAGGTTGTTGGCCGAGTCGGCGTTGTTGAGCGCTTCTTCCAGCGTGATGATGCCCGAGGCATAGAGCTGGTAGAGGCACTGCTCGAAGGTCTGGCTGCCGGGCACCATCGACTTCTCCATGGCGTCCTTGATCTCGCCGAGTTCGCCCTTTTCGATAAGTTCGGCGATGTAGCGCGAATTGAGCAGCACTTCCACGGCCGGGGCGCGACCGCCGTCGGGCTTCTTCACCAGGCGCTGCGAGATCACGCACTTCAGCGTCACGCCGAGGTCGGCCAGCAGCGAGGGGCGGTTTTCCAGCGGGTAGAAGCTGATGATGCGGCTCATCGCGTGGTAGCTGTTGTTGGCGTGCAGCGTGGCGATGCACAAGTGGCCGGACTGGGCGTAGGCGATGGACTGGCTCATGGTGTCCTTGTCGCGGATCTCGCCGATGAAGATCACGTCCGGCGCCTGACGCAGGGCGTTCTTCAGCGCGATGTGGAAGGCCTTGGTGTCGGAGCCGACCTCGCGCTGATTGACGATGGATTTCTTGTTCTGGAAGATGAATTCGACCGGATCTTCCAGGGTCAGGATGTGGCCGGACTTGCGCGCGTTGCGGAAGTCGAGCATCGAGGTCAGCGTGGTCGACTTGCCCGAGCCGGTGGCGCCCACCATCAGGATCAGGCCGCGCTTTTCCATGATCACGTCGGTCAGCACCGGCGGCAGGTGCAGGGTCTCGAAGGCCGGGATGTCGACCGGTATGTAGCGCACCACCATCGCCGGCGAGCCCTTCTGGCGGAAGCAGGACAGGCGAAAGTTGCCGGTGCCGGGCATGTTGTAGGCGCCGTTGAATTCGAGTTCCTCAAGAAACTCGTTCATCTGCTTCTCGGTCAGGATCTCGCCGAACAGGCCCATGATGGTCGCCGAATCCATGATGGTCTGGTTGACCGGCACGGCGTTGCCGTTGATCTTGATGTTGATCGGCGAGCCGACCGAGACAAAAAGGTCGGAGGCCTTCTTGTCGGCCATCAACTGAAACAGTCGCTGCATGGTGCCCATGGTGTCCTCCGCTCTGGCAGTAGTGAATCAGTCGCGCAGCAGGTCGTTGATGCTGGTCTTGGAGCGCGTCTGGGCGTCGACCTTCTTGACGATCACGGCGCAGTTGAGGCTGTAGCTGCCGTCCTTGGCCGGCAGGCTGCCGCTCACCACCACCGAGCCGGCGGGAACGCGACCGTAGCTGATCTCGCCCGTGGCGCGGTCGAAGATCTTGGTGCTCTGGCCGATGAAGACGCCCATCGAGATCACGCAGTTGTCCTCGACGATGACGCCCTCGACGACTTCCGAGCGGGCGCCGACGAAGCAGTTGTCGCCGATGATGGTCGGGTTGGCCTGCAGGGGTTCCAGCACGCCACCGATGCCGACGCCGCCGGAGAGGTGGACGTGCTTGCCGATCTGGGCGCAGGAGCCCACCGTGGCCCAGGTATCCACCATGGTGCCTTCGCCGACGTAGGCGCCGATATTCACGAAGCTGGGCATCAGCACCGCATTGGGGGCGATGAAGGAGCCGCGGCGCACCACCGCGCCGGGCACGACGCGAAAACCGCCCTCGCGAAAGCGGGCTTCATCGTGCGCGGCGAACTTGGTCGGCACCTTGTCGTACCAGCGCTGGGCGCCGCCATCCATGACGCGGTTGTCCTCAAGTCGGAAGGAAAGCAGCACGGCCTTCTTGATCCACTGGTGGGTGACCCATTCGCCGGCGATACGCTCCGCCACGCGCAGGCGGCCGGCGTCGAGTTCGCCGAGCACCTTCGCCACGGCATCGCGCACGTCGGCGCGGGCGGCGGCGGGGCTCAAGCTGGCGCGGTCTTCCCACGCCTGTTCGATGGTGGTTTGCAGTTCGGACATGATGGTGGCCTTCACAGGGATTGACAGAAATCGTTGATGCGGCGGGCGGCTTCGAGGCACTCTTCGTGGCCGGCGACCAGCGCGATGCGCACGTAATTGGCGCCGGGATTGAGCCCCTCGTTGTCGCGCGCCAGGTAGCTGCCGGGCAGCACGACGACGTTCTTCTGCCGCAGCAGCTCGCGCGCGAAGTCGGTGTCGGCGATCGGCGTTTTCGCCCAGAGGTAGAAGCCGGCGTCGGGCTGGCTGCAGTCGAGGTGGCGCGCGATCAGCGGCGTCACCTCGCGGAACTTTTCGGCGTACATGCGCCGATTGTCGCGCACATGGGCCTCGTCGTTCCAGGCGGCGACGCTGGCGGCCTGGGCGGCGGGGTTCATGGCACCGCCATGGTAGGTGCGATAGAGCAGGAACTTCTTCAGCAGCGCGGCATCCCCGGCGACAAAGCCCGAGCGCAGGCCCGGCACGTTGGAGCGCTTCGACAGGCTGGAGAACATCACCAGGTTGCGGTAGTCGTCGCGGCCAAGCCGCGCCGCCGCCGCCAGGCCGCCGAGGGGCGGCTCTGCCTCGTCGAAGAAAATTTCGGAATAGCACTCGTCGGAGGCGATGACGAAGCCATGACGGTCGGAGAGTTCGAACAGCGCTTTCCAGGCGGCAAGATCCATCACCTTGCCGGTCGGATTGCCCGGCGAGCAGACATAGACCAGCTGCACATCGCGCCAAACGGCCTCGGGCAGCGCCGTCCAGTCCATGGCGAAACCGTTGTGCTCGACGGTGTTGAGATAGACCGGCTGGGCACCGGCAAGCAGGGCGGCGCCCTCGTAGATCTGGTAGAAGGGGTTGGGGCAGACCACCTTCGGGTTGCCGCGCCCGCGGTCGATCACCGTCTGGGCAAAGGCGAAGAGGGCCTCGCGCGAGCCATTGACCGGGATCACCTGGTTCGCCGCATCGGGCACCGGCACGCCGTAGCGGCGGCCGACCCAGGCCGCGATGGCCTGGCGCAGCGCATCCGTGCCCTGGGTGGTCGGGTAGTTCGCCAGTCCGGCAAGGTTGTCGGCCAGCGCCTGCTTGATGAAGGGCGGTGTCTCGTGCTGCGGTTCGCCGATCGACAGCTTGATCTCGTCAAAAGTCGGCGCTGGCGAGACGCCGGCAAACAGCAGGCGCAGCTTCTCGAAGGGATAGGGTTGCAGGCGGGCGAGGTCGGGATTCACGGCGGCTGGACAGCGAAAATCGAGGAAGCATTATACGGGGGCGACCTCTCGGCCAATGGCCGGGATTTCCGGTAAATTGCCCCTTCCCGCAAGACGGAGGAGAGTGACATGGGACAGATGGTCGATTTCACGCGCCCCGATGGCAGCAGCTGTCGCGGCTGGCTCGCAAGCGCCGGGCCGGGGCGCCCGGGCGTCGTGGTGATCCAGGAATGGTGGGGCCTCAACGAGCAGATCTGCGGCATCGCCGACCGCTTCGCTCGCGCCGGCTACAACGCCCTGGCGCCGGACCTGTACCAGGGGCGCGTGACCCAGGCGCCGGACGAGGCCAGCCACCTGATGAACGGGCTGGATTTCCCCGGCGCCACCCATCAGGACATCCGCGGCGCCGTGGGCCACCTCAAGGGCCTGGCGGGCAGCGGCAAGGTGGCGGCGATGGGCTACTGCATGGGTGGCGCGCTGACCATCGCGGCGGCCGTGCATGTGCCCGACGTGGCCGCGGCAGTGTGCTTCTACGGCATCCCGCCGCAGGAGTTTGCCGACCCTGCGAATATCCGCATCCCTTTCCAGGGGCACTTCGCCAACCGCGACGACTGGTGCACCCCGGCGGCGGTAGACGGCCTGGAAGCGGCGATGCGCGCCGCCGGCAATGCGCCGGAAAACTATCGCTACGACGCCGACCACGCCTTCTGCAACGAGCGCCGCGCCGAGGTTTATGACGCCACGGCGGCCAACCAGGCCTGGGAGCGCATGATGGCCTTCCTCGGCAAGCACCTCGGCTGATCCATGCCGACGCCCGAACTCACGCCGGCCGACTGGGTCAATATCAGCCTCACCGAGGCCATGCTGGCGCGCGACGGCCCGCCGCTTTACGTCGCCGCCAGGCTTGGCTGCGTCGCCGCAACGCGCGTCATGTGCGAAGCCGGTACCAACCTCGAAGTGCTCGGCCCGCGCGGCGACCGTCCGCTGCATGCGGCGGCGGCGGGCGGCCACACCTCGCTGGCGGCGACGCTGGTCAGCGCCGGCTGCCAGATCGATCCGCAGGACGAGGACGGCAACACGCCGCTGATCACCGCCATCCTCCACGGCCAGGCCGGGCCGGTGGAACTCCTGCTGGCCGTCGGTGCCGACCCCGATATGGCCAGGCTGGACGGCATGACGGCGATCCACATGGCGCAACTGCCGGGCACGCCAAAGGCGATCTACGAACTGATCATGCTCGGCCAGGACGATGACGACGACTGAACCCCGTATCGGCCGCCCCTGCTCCGGCGGATGAAGCTCTACCTCGCCGGCCCCGACGTGTTTCGCGCCGATGCCGTGGCCTGGGCAGAGCAGGCGCGGGCGCTGTGCCATGCCGCGGGACATGAGGCGCTGGTGCCCCTGGATGGTGACGAGGTCACGGCGCCCGGCATCTTTCGCCACAACCTGCGCCTGCTCGACGCCGCCGACATGGTGTTGGCCAACCTGAATCCGTTTCGTGGTGCCGAGCCCGATTCCGGCACCTGTGTCGAGGTCGGCTATGCCCTGGCGCGCGCCAAGCCGGTGCTCGGCTACGCCGATGACATGCGTCCGCTGCGCCAGCGGCTCGGCGTGCCCGCGGGCGCCAGCGGCGCGGGCTGCCGTGATGCGAACGGAAACGGCGTCGAGGATTTCGGCCTGCCCTTCAACCTGATGCTCGCCGTGCCGCTGCGCCTGGTACGCGGCGGCATTGCCGAGGCGCTGGCCGCCCTGGCCGAGGTGACGGCAACAGCATGACGCGCGTCGGCGTGATCGGTGTCGGCAACATGGGCCTGCCGATGCTCAGGGCCCTGCATCGCGCCGGCTTCGAGGTGATCGCCCGCGATCTGCGCGCCGAGGCGCAAGCCCTGGCGCTGGCCGCCGGGGCGCGGCTGGCCGGCAGCGCCGGCGAGCTGGCGCGGGCCTGCGACATGATCCTTGTCGTCGTCGTCGATGCCGGCCAGGTCGACGACGTACTGTTTCGCGAGGCCAGCCCCGCCTGCGCCGGCTTGCAGCCCGGCACGGTGGTCGGCGTGTGCAGCACCATCGCCCCGGAGGATGCCGAACGGATTGCCGAGGGGATTGCCCGGGCCGGCGGTCTTGCCATCGACATGCCGATGTCGGGCGGACCGGCGCGCGCCGAGGCCGGGAAACTTGCACTGATGCTGGCGGCGGACGATGCTGCGCTCGACCGTGCGGATGAGGTACTGGCGGCGCTGGCCGACCGGCGCTTTCGGATCTCTTCGCGGCCGGGCGATGGCGCGCGCATGAAGCTGGCCAACAACCTGCTGGCCGGCATCAATCTGGCAGCCGGCGCCGAGGTGCTGGCGATGGGCGAGCGCATCGGCCTCGACCCTGCCACCATGCTGGCCGTGATCGGCGCCAGTTCCGGCCAGAGCTGGATCGTCGACGACCGCCTGCCGCGCGCCGTGGCCGGCGATTTTGCGCCGCGCGCCCATGCCAGCATCCTCGACAAGGACATGGGGCTGGCGCTGGCCATGGCTGCCGCCGCGTCTTGTCCGGCAACGCTGGGGGAGCCGGCGCGGGCCCTGTTCGCGCGCAGCCTGGCGCTGGGCTGGGGCGGCGAGGACGATGCGGTGCTGCTGCGGACCGCGCAGCGGGCGATCGGCGCGAAGAACGAAGGCTGAAGCTCGCCGGGTGCTCAGGCCCCGTCGGGCGCGAGCAGGATCTGCGGGCGCAGGTGGAGGCTTTCGCCGTCGGCGATCAGCCAGAGTTCGCCCTCCTGAACGGTGCATTGCAGCGACATGTTGCGCCGGGCCAGGGCCGCCAGTGCCCGGGTCTCGTCAAGGGCAAGTTCGATCACGCTGAGCTTGTCGAGCTTGCGCAGCGCCGACTGGTTCTGCTGCCACCAGATCTCGGCGCCACGGCCACCGTAGCTGAGCGCCACCACCCGGTCGGCACGGCCGCAGGCACGGCGCAGGCGCTTCTCGTCGGGCAGGCCGACTTCTATCCACAAGGTGATCGTGCCGGTGAGGTCCTTGCGCCAGAGGTCGGGTTCGTCATCGGCGGACAGGCCCTTGCCAAAGACCAGCGCCTCGTCGGCGTACAGCATGAAGGCCACCAGGCGCACCATCATGCGTTCGTCGGTTTCCGAGGGGTGGCGCGCCAGTGTCAGGGCGTGGCCGGCGTAGTAGCTGCGGTCAAGGTCGGCGACCTGCAGGTCCGCCTTGAAGATCGTCGACTTGAGAGCCATGGAGAGGATGGGAAAACGGCGATTAGACACCAGAACCGGGGCGCTGCGCCAGATTGACATTCGCGGTGGCGAGGCATACAGTCAAATCGCTTCCAGCTTCGGAGCGCCCAACGGAGGACCTTAGCGCTGAACCCGATTCCGCGATTAATGCTTCCAGAAATCGTCCGGTAGCCACCGGACCTTGGCCCCGAGGGGCCGCGCCGATTTGACGACAGCTTGCGGGCGCACTACAAATTCAGCTAAAGCGCAAAGCCCGTTGCGGCCCCGGCCGCAACGGGCTTGTCATTTGCGGCAGCCAGCGTGACTGCAGGGCCTTGCCGCGGCCCTTGCGCCATTCCCACGGCGGCACCGGGGCTTCGTCCTGCCAGAGGCCAAGGCGCTTGTTGCGGGCATCGAATTCCGCGTACTCGTAATAGCCCTGGTCGTGCAGGGACTGTTCCTTGCGTTCGTCGCGGTACCACCAGGCCAAGCCCGCTTCCAGCAGCGCCAGCCCGGCATCGCGGCTCGGCGGGCAAGAGGCGCAGTGTGACGGTGCGGTCAGCAGCTTGCCGATGACGCGGCCGAAGCTGTCTTCGCGCTTCGCCTCGAACACCACCTGGCGGCCCTGCAGCAGTTCGACCATGAAGCGGCGCGACTCGCTGGCGCGGGCCTGGCGCGACTCGGGGGCGGCGATGGCATGCAGGCGCACGCCGTGTTTCCGGCCCTGGGCATCTTCGATGGCGAGGCTGTCGCCGCTGTAGATTTCGACCACGCGCCCCTTCAGCGCCGGGGTCTGGGCGGCGGCACCGAGCGGCAGGATGGCGATCCAGAAAAGGCGGGCGAAGCGAAGTGCCGCAATCATGGCGATTCCTCTATTGGGTGATTGACGCCGTCGCGCGCCCTGCGGGATACTGGGGCGGCATGCAGTCGTCGCACACCGGCGCGACTGCCATGGCCAACGTGGGGGAGAGAACACGCATGGGCGTGATGAACTGGAGCGTGAGTTACTACACCGGCCTTCCCGAAGTGGACAGGCAGCACGAGGCGCTGTTCGGCCTGGTGAACCATCTGTATGAGGCGCGCGGTCATCGCAGCGAAATGCTGGACCAGGCCTTCGCCGACCTGCGCGACTACGTGCGCGAGCATTTCTCGCTGGAAGAGCGCCTGATGGCCGAGGCCGGCATCGATCCCGCCGGCATCACGCGGCACCAGGCCGGCCACGCCAACTTCATTGCCCGCATCGACGAGCTGTGGGCCTTGCACCTGGCCGGCAGCGAGGCGGCGGCCGATGAGCTGCTCGGCTTTCTGATCGCCTGGCTGCGCGAACACATCCTGCACACCGACCAGACCATGGCGCTGGAGATCCGTGCCCGCATGGGCATCGCCGCGCCGCATAACCAGTTCTCGCATTTCTGAGTGCATCAGTGCAGGGTGGGCGCGGTGGCGACCAGCCGCGGCCCGGTATTGATCACCTGCACCTGGTCGCCCAGCATCACCAGGCTGCCGCGCCGGCGATTGTTGCCGGTATCGCTGAAATCGAAAACATAGGCGCGGCGCAGGCACAGGCGGCCGTCGTCGTCGCGCCCGAGGCCGAGGCGGGCAATGGCGACGGTGTCGTCGAGCAGCTGCAGGCCGTCGGCCTCGCAGGCGCGGCGGGCGGCGCGCACCCCGATTTCGCGGACATGGGTGCTGTCGTACCAGAGCCAGGCCAGGGCGCCGAAGGCGAGCAGGCCGAACACTTCGAGCGTCATGCGATCCGCGCCAGCAGGGCATCGACGCCGGGATGGCTGGCCGGCGTCAGCGCCGTCTTGCGGCTGAAGGGGCTGGTCGATGCGCCCTGCGTCAATGCGTCGATGAAGCCATCGCCATCGACCACCCAGTTGCCGCCCAGCAGGGTCACGCCACGTGCGAACAGGGCATCGGGCAGGCAGCCGGCGCTGGGCCCGACCATGGCGAAGGCGCGGGCCTTGCGGCAGTGGTCGAGCATCGCGTCGAGGGTGTCGTTCAGCAGCAGGGTGCTGGTGGATACCACCTTGTCGCAGCTTTCCAGTTCGGCGGCATCGAGGGTGACGCGGTAGCCGTCGGCTTCGCCCGCCAGGTCGGCCTTGAGCTCGAGCACCGTGAGGCGGGCGCCACTTTTCAGCACCCGGTCGAGCAGCGGGCGGAACAGGCCGATCATGCCGATGTGTTCGTTGGCCGCCGGCGCCATCTCGCCTATCGAATCGCGGCTGTCCGGCGGCACGAAGCCGGCGCGGTCGAACAGGCAGCGCGTCAGCGCGTTGGCGGCGGCGAAGCCCAGGGTCCGCTCGGCAAAGTCGGCGCTGGCATAACGGCGGGCAAGCAAAAGCGCATCGTCACCCGGCAAGACCGGGCCGCTGCCCCGGCCGTGAAGCCGCGCCAGGGTGTCGTCGAGCAGGACGTAGGACAGGCCCAGCGACCCGTCATCGAGCTCCAGCGCGCAGAACTCGCCCTTGTTGGCCGCCGGGTCGCCGGCCGCCGGTGGCGGCAGGTGCAGGGCGCGCACCCGCGGCACGCGGCCGCGGGCAGCAAACCGTTCGAGCTGGGCGAGGTAATCGGTGGCGAAACTCATCGCGCCTGCCGCTTGCCGTCGAGGAAGGCCGCCGAGGCTTCGCTGCCCGAGACCGTGGCCTCGCGCGTGGCCTCGTTGCGCAGGGCGCCGGGAAAGTAGAGCGCGGTGAGGCGATGGGAGTGGATCGGCGAATCGGCATCCTGGCCGCCGACGCGGCGCCAGTCGCGCACCGGGAAGACATGGTCGGCGAGCTCCAGCAGGCCGACGGTCTCGCGGTCGGCGATCAGCACCCCCTGCACGCGCAGGCCGAGTTCGCGCTTGGCGGAGTTCAGCCGCGCAACAAGCGCCGGCGTGGCGCCGAATTCGCCGTCGGTGGCGAGCAGCAGGTCGGCCTGGCGCCAGCGCTCCTGCTCGATGGTGGCGATCACCTTTTCCAGCGGCGCGCAGATGTCGGTGCCGCCGCGGAAGGACTGGCCGAGGAAAGCCGTGGCGCGCTCGATGCCGGCGCGGTCCAGCGGCAGGTCCATCTCGACCACTTCCTCCGGCCCGCCAAAGGCGAAGAGGCGACAGGCGCGGCCCTGGGCATGGGCGGCGCGCATGGCTTCCAGCACCACGGCCTTGGCCACGGCTTCCGCGCCGCCCTGCATCGACCCCGAGGTATCGACGCAGACCAGCATCGGCCCCAGCGCCAGCTTCTTCGCCGGCATCAGGCCGGGGCGCGGCTGCAGCACCGGCGCCTCGTGCAGGCGGGTTTCGCTCATGCGATCGTCGTCTTCGTAACAGAGCAGCGTGCGCTCGGCGCGGCGTGCATGCCACACCAGGCGCAGGCGCGGATGCCCAAGCAGCAGCGTCTCGGCCGGCAGCATGCGCGCCAGGCGGTCGGCACGGTGAATGCCGCGTGTCTCACCGGGCATGTCCGGCACGCGGACGCGGCGCGTTTCGGTGCGCAGGGCGACGGCCTGCTCCATGACCTCGACCGGCGACTGGCAGGCGCTGTCGTCCTCGTCGGTCGGCCGCGCCCGCCCCAGTTCGCGGATGATCTTCACCAGCTCGGGCAGGCTGGCGATCAGGCGGCGGATGCGCAGCATCTCCTGCCAACCCGACGAATGCAGCAGGCCGCGCAACTCGTCCCAGCGGCTGTGTTCGCAGCCCTCCGGCACCATGCCGAAGACCTCGACCAGCTCGTCGATCTCGCCGCAGTGCCGCCCCCAGTCCTCGGCGAAGGCGGTCATCGCCATCGCCAGGGCCTCGGCCTCGCTGGCGCCGCGATCGACGTAGTCGACGATCAGGTCGAGCTGGAACAGCAGGCTCATCAGCACCGCATCGGTCAGTTCGTGCTGGCCCTGGCAGTAGCGCGCCAGGCCGAGCCGGGCGAAGCAGGCCGCGATGGCCTCGGCCACGGGGGCGGACGGCCAGTGGTCGGGCGGCCAGCGGTCGGGCGCGCCCGGCGCGTCGCCGGCCAGCAGGCCCCGGCGCATGGCGGCGAGGGCCGACAGGCGCGGCTCCAGCCAGCCCAGCGAGTGGGTCAGGCTGCCCAGCCACTGGGCCCGGGCGAGGCCGTCGAGCGCCGCCAGGCGGGCCTCGCCGGCGGCGAACAGCAGTGGCGGCGGCAGCGGGTGAGGCGCGTTCACGCCGCGAGGTCGTCGTGGTGCACCGGCTCGGGCGCACGACCGTCGTCGACATCGAGCCGTGGCAGCTCGCCGAAGCCCTGGCGCGCGGCGCGGGTGCGTGCGGCGAGTTCGTCGAGCGCGGCGGCCGTGGCGGCGAGGCAGGCGCCGGCCCGGGCGGTAAGCCCTGTGTCCAGCCACAGGCTGCCGGCAGCGAAGCCGGCAAGCTGCGTGCGTTGCGCGGCAAGCTCATCGGCATAGGCGGCGATGCGCTCCAGCAGCTCGTCGATCTGGCGCCGGCGGGCGTTGATGTGCGTCTCGCCGTAGCGCCGGCGCCGACTGTACTGCATGCGCGGCGCGGCGGCACCGCCCTTGGCGTCGCCGATTTCGCCGGCCAGCTCGACGGCGGAAAATTTCAGCCGGCCGAGCTCGTCGTAGTCGAGGTCGTTGGCTTCGCGCTCGGCCTGCAGCTGCGCCTCGAAGGCCTGCACCACGCGTAACAGGCGTTGCGGGGCGAAGGCTTCGCGCACGCCAAGGCGGGCCGCCAGCCAGTCGGCGACCAGAGCCTGGCGCGGTGCGTCCGGTGCGGCGAGCCAGGGCAGCAGCAGCAGATCCCACAGGCACAGGCGGCGGCGTCCTTCGCTGGCGGCGGCGATGCGCAGCAGCCAGACGGTCTTGACCCAGCGGCGGTCGGACACCGGCAGTGGCAGCGCCGCCAGCCAGGGGCGAAGTTCGCTCAGCAGGGCGACCACGTCGGCCGGCACGGCGACATCGCCGGCCGCGGCCGCCAGCCGCGCCAGGTCGTCCGGCGCCAGGCGCTGCGCGGTGTCGGGCGCCTGCCACGGGCCGGCCCGCGCCGCGTCGAGCAGGGCGCCGAAGCCGGCGGCACTGACGGTGGCGATCGGCAGGCGCACCAGGAAGCGGTCGAAGAAGGCCTCGCCGACTTCGTCTTCGGGCACTTCGTTGGTGGCGCCGATGGCGCTGATCAGGGGGCAGTGCTGGCGGCCGGTACCGTTGTCGAACTCGCGCTCGTTGAGCAGGGTCAGCAGGGCGTTGAGGATGGCGCTGTTGGCCTTGAACACCTCGTCGATGAAGGCGATCGAGGCATCGGGCAGGAAGCCCGCGGTATGGCGCTCGTAGCGATCCTGTTCGAGGGCCTGGATCGACAGCGGGCCGAAGAGTTCTTCCGGCACCGAAAAGCGCGTCAGCAGACGCTCGAAGTAACGCGCATCGCGGAACACGGCGTGCAGGCGCCGCGCCAGCTCGCTCTTGGCCGTGCCCGGCGGGCCGATCAGCAGCGTGTGTTCGCCGGCCAGCGCCGCGAGCAGGCACAGGCGCACGGCCTGGCGGCGTTCGACGAGGCCGCATTCGAGGGCGTCGAGCAGGCTGCGCAGGCGTTGCGGGAGGCTGTTGTCCATGCCCGGATTGTAGGCAAGCGGGCAGGCTTCGTACACGAAAGTCGGCGCTGGCGGGACGGCGATGTTGCCGCGGGCAGGGCAGGGGCATCGGCGATAATCGCGTCATGAGCTTCTTTTCCGCGGTGTTCGCGCGCGCCCTGTCCTCGCGCAACTACCGGATCTATTTCGCCGGCCAGCTGGTGTCGCTGGCCGGCACCTGGATGCAGCAGATCGCCATGATCTGGCTGGCCTGGCGGCTGTCAAACTCCGCCGCGGTGCTGGGCCTGGTCGGCTTTGCCAGCCAGATTCCGATCCTCGTGCTGGGCCCGTTCGCCGGCGTGCTCACCGACCGCTTCGACCGCCGCCGCATCCTGCTGGCCACCCAGCTGCTGGCAATGCTGCAGGCGGTGGTGCTGGCGGCGCTGACCTGGTCGGGCGAGGTGTCGCCGGCCTGGCTGATCGTCCTCGCCTTGCTGCTGGGCACGGTGAATGCCCTCGACCTGCCGACGCGCCAGGCCTTCTCGGCTCAGCTGGTGACAAGGCGCGAGGACCTGCCGAATGCGATCGCGCTGAATTCGCTGCTGATGAACTCGGCGCGTTTCATCGGCCCGGCGCTGGCCGGCTTTGCCGTGGCGACCATCGGCGAAGCCTGGTGTTTTGCCATCAATGCCGTCAGCTACCTGGCGGTGGTCCTGGCCCTGCTGGCGATCCGCCTCGCGCCGCAGGCGATCACGCCGGCCCCGGCCTGGCAGGCCTTTCGCGAGGGCATCGCCTACGTCATGGCGCATGACGAAATCCGGCCACGCCTGCTGACGGTGGCGGCGGTCAGCTTCCTGGTCACGCCCTATGCGGTGATGATGCCGCTGTTCGCCAGCGAGATCTACGGCAGCGATGCGCGCGCCTATGGCCTGCTGATCGGCAGCGCCGGCGCCGGCGCGCTGTTCGCCGGGCTGTATCTGGCCAGCCGCCAGGGCACCGAACGCCTGCCGCGCCGCGTCGCCGATGCGGTGCTGGTGGCCGGCGCGGCGCTGACGCTGTTTTCGATGAATTCGCTGCTGGCGGCGGGCTTTGCCATCGTCATGGTGCTGGGCTTTGCCGTGATTGCCTTCATCGCCGGCAGCAACACGCTGGTGCAGATGCAGGTCGACGATGCCTTTCGCGGCCGCGTGATGGCGATCTTTTCCATGGCCTTCCTCGGCATCGCGCCGCTGGGCAGCTTCACCGTCGGGCATCTGGCGCACTGGGTCGGCGTGCAGCCGGTGCTGTTCGTCTGCGGACTTGCCAGCCTGACGGTGGGCATCGTCGGCCGGCGCCGCCTGGGCGGCATCCGGGCCGCTGGCGCGGCATGAGCAGCCTCAAGACACCGGCCCGCATTGCCTGGTCGCTGCTGCGACCGTATCGCGGCCGCGTCGTCGTCGCCGCCATCGCGCTGGTGGTGGCGGCGCTGGCCATGCTCGGCGTCGGCCAGGGCCTGCGCGCGGTGATCGATCGCGGCTTTGCCGCCGGCGACCCGGCCTGGCTGGACCGCGCGCTGCTGATGATGTTCGGCATCATCGCGCTGCTCGCGGCGGCCACCTACACGCGCTTCTACAACGTTTCCTGGCTCGGCGAGCGGGTCACCGCCGACCTGCGGCGGCGCGTCTTCGACCACCTGCTGAGCCTGCCGCCTTCGTACTTCGAGGCCGGGCGCACCGGCGCGGTGATCTCGCGCCTGACCTCGGACACCACGCTGATCGAAAACGCCGTCGGCTCCAGCCTGTCGATCGCGCTGCGCAACCTGCTGATCCTGATCGGCGGCCTGGTCATGCTGTTCACCACCAACCTCAAGCTGACCCTGCTGGTGCTGGGCGGCGTGCCGCTGGTGGTGGCGCCGATCGTGCTGTTCGGCCGTCGCGTGCGGCGCTACGCGCGCATCAGCCAGGATCGCGTCGCCGATCTGGGCAATCGCATCGACGAAACCATCCACGAGATCCGCATCGTCCAGGCCTATGGCCACGAAGATGCCGACCGCCGCGACTTTGCCGCGCTCATCGAACGTGGCTTCGACACCGCGCTGGCGCGCATCCGCAATCGCGCCACGCTGGTGGCGGTGGTGCTGATCCTGGTCTTCGGCGCCATCTCGCTGATCCTCTGGGTCGGTGGCCACGACGTGCTGGCCGGCAGCATCACGCCGGGCCAGCTTTCCGCCTTCGTGTTTTATGCCGCGCTGGTCGGCGGCTCGGTCGGCGCGCTGTCGGAAACCTGGGGCGAGCTGCAGCGTGCCGCCGGCGCCACCGAACGCCTGCTGGAACTGCTCGACGCGCGGCCGGAAATCGCCGTGCCGCCAGCGCCGACTTCCCTGCCGCCGCATCCGCGCGGCGCGGTCAGCTTCGACCGCGTCAGCTTTCGCTATCCCTCGCGGCCCGAGGTGGCGGCGCTCGATGGGGTCAGCCTCGATGTCGCTGCGGGCGAGACGGTGGCCCTGGTCGGCCCCTCGGGCGCCGGCAAGACCACGGTGTTCCAGCTGCTGCTGCGCTTTTACGATCCGCAGTCGGGGCGACTGCTGCTGGATGGGGTGCCGCTGGCCGAGGCCGATCCTCGGGCGGTGCGGCGTGCCATCGCGCTGGTGCCGCAGGAGGCGGTGATCTTCGCCGCCAGCGTGCTGGAGAACGTACGCTATGCCCGGCCCGGGGCCACGGTCGAGGAGGTGCGTGCGGCCTGCCGCGCGGCCTATGCCGATGACTTCGTCGCGCAGTTGCCGCAGGGCTATGACACCGACCTCGGCGAGCGCGGCGTGCGCCTTTCCGGCGGACAGCGCCAGCGCATCGCCATTGCGCGAGCCCTGCTGGCCGACCGGCCCATCCTGCTGCTCGACGAGGCCACCTCGGCGCTGGATGCGGAAAGCGAGCGTCTGGTGCAGGCGGCGCTGGAGGGCCTGATGCGCACCCGTACCACGCTGGTGATCGCGCACCGGCTGGCGACCGTGCAACGTGCCGACCGCATTGTCGTCATGGATAACGGACGCATCGTCGAGACCGGCACCCACGCTGAATTGCTGCAGCAGGACGGGCTCTACGCCCACCTGGCGCGTCTGCAGTTCGCCGCCTGAGGGCGGCGCGCGACTGCGTATAAATACGCCTTGTGCCGGATCGGTCGGGGTCTATCATCGTTCAATGTCTACCCCAACGGCCAGCGATGATGTCGCGGATCAGGTGCGCCTGGCCCGGATACAGGCCTTTGTCGCCAATTCCGCCGGAAACATTGCCACCTCCCTGATGGGGGCGGTGCTGATCGCGCTGGTGGTGAGGGATGGCGGCGGCGACGGCGGGGTGCTCGTGGCATGGATAACGACGGCCATGGCGCTTGTCGTCGGCCTGGCGTTCTCCGATCGCCGGTTCGCGTCGGCGGGAAGCGACCTGGTCGTGCTCGAGTGCAGGTTGCGCCTGCGCATGGCGCTGGGTGTCGGCATCGCCCTGGCCTATGGCGCGTCGACCTGGCTCCTGCCCGCCGGCGCCCCGGTGATGAGCGAGCTCCTGTTGTTCATCATCATCGTCAGCGCGGTGACCCTGAGCTGCCTGAGCATGGTCGCCATGCCGAACTACTACGTGATGTTCTCGGCGGCGTGCCTGCTGCCGCCGGCATTCCACTATGTCCATCGCTACGCCGCCTCCGGCGATTCGGGCTTTCTCCTGTTCGGCCTGGCCCTGGTCTGGCCCGCCGTGGTGGTGCGCCGCGCCTTGCGGATCTCGCGTTCGGCCATCGAGGCCATCGCCACCGGGGAGAAGCTGCGCCGCGAAGTGGCCCTGCACCAGGCCACGGCGACGTCGTTGCGGCGCAGCGAAGACCGCTTTCAAGCCTTGTCGGCGATGTCGTCGGACTGGTTCTGGCAGCAGGACGCGGAGTTTCGCTTTACCGAGTTTGCCGGCGCGTTTTCCAGTGGCTTCACTCCGCCCGCGACATCCCTGGGAAAGACCCGCTGGGAGCTCGACGTCAATTTCAGCGCCGAGCAGTTGGCGGCCCATCGCGCCGATCTCGACGCCCACCGTTCCTTCCGCGACTTGCAGTACCGCATCCGCGGCGACGGTGGCGACATGCGCTGGTACTCGATCAATGGCGATCCGCTGTTCGACGAGAACGGGGCATTCGCCGGCTATCACGGCACCGGGCACAACATCACCGAACGCAAGCAGTTCGAGGCCGACCTGCGCGAGGCCAACGAGCGACTGGCCGGCATCGTCGAATCCGCGCTCGATGCCATCATCACCATCGACGACAACTATCGCGTCGTGCTGTTCAACGCCGCCGCCGAGCAGATGTTCCAGTGCGCGGCCGGGGAGGCGCTGGGTTGCGAGCTCGACCGCTTCATTCCCGAGCGCTATCGCCGCCGGCATCGCATCCATGTCGGCGAGTTCGGCGCCAATCCCTCGGTCGCCAGGCCGATGGGCATCACCCATCAGGTCTTCGGATTGCGCGGCGATGGCAGCGAGTTTCCGATCGAGGCCGCGATATCCAAGGTCGTGGTGCGCGACCGGCAGCTGTTCACCGTGTCACTGCGCGACATCACGGCGCGCAAGCGCAGCGAGCAGAAGCTGGCGGCGCTGCTGGCCGAGAAGGAGGTGATCCTCGACAATGCGCTGGTCGGCATCGTCTTCATACGCCGCAGGCATATTGTCACCTGCAACCGGCGCTTCGAGGAAATCTTCGGTTATGCGCCGGGCAGCATGATCGGAAAATCGACGCGGATACTCTTCATCGACGATGAATGCTTCGAGCAGATCGGCCGCGAAGCCTATGGCACCGCCAGTGTCGGCGGCCGCTTCAGCATGGCCCTGGAGCTCGCGCGGGCCGACGGCAGCGTGATCTGGACCGAGGTTACCGGGAGCGTGCTCGACCAGGCGGGTCCCCATGAGGGCAGCATCTGGATCTACAACGACATCACCGAACTCAAGCGCGCCGAGGCCGAGCGCCGCAACCATCAGCTCCACCTGGAAGACCTCGTGGCCCAGCGGACCAAGGAACTGGCCGCGGCCAAGGAGGCCGCGGAGGCGGCGAACATTGCCAAGAGTGCCTTCCTGGCCAACATGAGCCACGAGATCCGCACGCCGATGAACGGCATCCTCGGCATGGTGCATCTGCTGCGCCAGGGCGAAGTGAAGCCCCTGCAGGCCGAGCGCCTGGGCAAGATCGATGCCTCGGCGAAACACCTGCTTTCGATCATCGACGACATCCTCGACCTGTCCAAGATCGAGGCCGGCAAGGTGACCCTGGAATCCGTGCCCCTGAACATCGCCGCGCTGCTGGGCAACGTCAATTCGATCATTGCCGCCCGCGCCGGGGAAAAGGGGCTGCGCGTCGAGATCGAGCGCGAAGCGCTGCCGGTGAATCTGGTCGGCGATCCGACGCGCCTGCAGCAATGCCTGCTCAACTATGCGATCAATGCCGTCAAGTTCACGGAGCGCGGAACGGTGACCCTGCGGGTGGTCAGGGTGCATGAGCGACCCGATTCGATACTCGTCCGCTTCGAGGTCGAGGACACCGGCATCGGCGTGACCGAGGAAGCGCTGCGCCGCCTGTTCGGCGCCTTTGTCCAGGCCGACAACAGCACCACGCGCAAGTACGGCGGCACCGGGCTTGGCCTGGCCATCACCCGCCGGCTGGCCGAACTGATGGGTGGGGAAGTCGGCGCCGAGAGCACGGCGGGCGGCGGCAGCACCTTCTGGTTCACCGCCCGCCTGTTGCGCTCCGACCGATCGCCGGTGACGGCGACGGTGATCAAGGGCGACCCGGAGATCCTGCTGCGCCAGCAGCATGCCGGGCGGCGCGTGCTGCTGGTCGATGACGAACCCATGAACCTGGAGATCGCCAACTACATCCTCGGCGATGTCGGCCTGGAGGCCGATACGGCGGAGGATGGCGACGTGGCCATCGCCAAGGCAAGCCGGAACGACTACGCCCTGATCCTGATGGACATGCAGATGCCGCGCGTCGACGGGCTGGCGGCGACGCGGGCGATCCGCCGCCTGCCGCAGCATCTGGACACGCCGATCATCGCCATGACCGCCAACGCCTTCGCCGAGGACAAGGAGCGCTGCTTCGAGGCGGGGATGAGCGGCTTCATCAGCAAGCCCTTCCGCCCGGAGATTCTCTACGAGACGCTGCTGCGCGCCTTGAGCCAGCGCGCGAAATAGCGGTTCAGGCCTTCGGCCAGAGGATCATCTGCGTGCAGCGGAACAGCGCGATCTTCTTGCCGCCGGCTTCGTCCGTGACCACGGCATCCCAGACCTGCGTGTTGCGTCCAAGGTGCTGGCCGCTGGCGAGGCAGGCAATGCCGCCTTCGGTGACGGTGCCGAGGTGGTTGCTCTTCAGCTCGATGGTGGTGAAGGAGTGCGCACCGGCCGGCAGGTGGGCCATGGTGGCGTAGCCGCAGGTGGTGTCGGCCAGCGCCACGATGCTCGCCGCGTGGAGGAAGTTGTTCGGCGCGAAGTGCAGCTTCTTCACCGTCATGCGGCTGCGCAGGCTGTTGTCGGCCAGCTCGATCATTTCGATGCCGAGGTAGCCGGGCAGGTATTCGCCGCCGCGCTGGTTGAGGACTTCGATGGTGACGTCGGGGCGCCGTATGCTCATGGGGTGACCTTTCAGGGCTTGAAGCCGAATTCCTTGGCGATCATGGTGCGCGCCTCGATGCCGTCCCAGTCGCGTGCGCCATAGACCTTGGCCAGCACCTTGCCGCGAGCGTCGATCAACAGGGTCAGCGGCAGGCGGTTGGCGCCGAGCATGTTTTCCAGTTCGAGTTTCGCGTCGATGTAGTTGTCGAAGGCGGTGCCGGATCTTTCGAGGAAGGCATAGGCCTTTTCCGGATAGTCGTCGGTGGAAATGCCGATGACGCGGAAGGGCTGCTTCGGGTAGCGCTTCGCCAGCTTGTCGAGCGAGGCCATCTCGGCGCGACAGGGGCCGCACCAGCTGGCCCAGACGTTGATGATCAGCGGCTTGCCGCGCAGGCTGGAGAGCATCGTCGCCGGTGCGCTGAGGCCGTTCAGGCGCGCCTCGCGCAGTGTGCCGCCGACGGGGACTTCGCCGGGCGTGGCAGCCCCGGCATTGCCGGCGAGGGTCAGCCCGAACATCAGGTGTGCCGCCAGGCGCAGCGCCGGCAGGACCACGGCCATCAGCCGGCCCATGCCGGGTAGTCGGTATAGCCCTCGGCGCCGGCGGTGTAGAAGGTCTTGGGGTCTGGCGCGTTGAGCGGGGCGCCGGCCCGGATCCGCGCCGGCAGGTCGGGGTTGGCGAGGAAGGCGGTGCCGAAGGCAACGGCGTCGAGCTTGCCGGCGGCCACGGCGGCCTCGGCCTCGGTCGGGCTGTAGCCCATGTTGCCGACGAGTACGCCACGGTAGTTGGCGCGTACCGGGGTCAGCACGTCGCCCTGCTGCTGGCCGAAGAAGTCACCGCGCATCAGGTGCAGATAGGCCAGCTTGCACTCGTTGAGCCGGGTTGCCAGCCAGGTCGCGAGGCCCACCGGGTCGCTGTCGATCATGTCGTTGTAGCTGTTCAGCGGCGAGATGCGCAGGCCGACACGATCCGAACCGAAAACGGCACTGGTCGCGGCAATCACTTCCAGCAGCAGGCGGGCGCGGTTTTCCAGCGGGCCGCCGTAGGCGCCGCCGCGCGTGTTGCAGCCGTCGCGCAGGAACTGGTCGATCAGGTAGCCGTTGGCGCCATGCACCTCGACGCCGTCGAAACCGGCGGCAAGGGCGTTTTCCGCGGCAGTGCGAAAGCCGGCGACGATGCCGGGGATCTCGGCGTCATCGAGCACGCGCGGCACGACATAGGGCTGCTTGCCCTGCGGCGTATGCACGCTGTCGTTGCGGATTGCCAGCGCGCTGGCGCTGACCGGCTCGGCGCCGCCGTTGAGCAGCGGATGGCAGGCGCGGCCGCCATGCCACACCTGCAGGAAGATGCGTCCGCCGGCGGCATGCACGGCCTCGGTCACCTGTTTCCAGCCGACGACCTGGGCCGGGCCGTAGATGCCGGGCTCGCGCCAGAAAGCCGAATTGCCGGCCATCGCCATTGTCGCCTCGGCGATCAACAGGCCGGCACTGGCGCGCTGGGCATAGTGCTCGGCCATCAGGGTGTTGGCGATGTGCTCCTCGCCGGCGCGGCAGCGCGTCAGCGGGGCCATGAAGATGCGGTTGGGCGCGCTCAGCGCACCGATGCGGATCGGGTCGAACAGGCTGGTCATGGAGTTTGGGTCGCGGGTTGCGGGTTTACTGGTCGATGCCGACGATGTCGTCGGGCTCGAATTCGTCAGGCACCGTGCCGTCGCCGATGCCGGTGACCATCGCCGCCTCCAGCTCGGACTGCTTGACGAAATACTCGGCGCTGATCGGGTCGTAGAAGCGCTGGCCGATGGCGAGGTCACTAAACTTGATGCGGTGGCGTGTCGGGTGGGCGGTCATGGCATGGCCTGCGAAAAGGGAACGCAGATTATATCGGTCGGCCACAGTCGGGCCGGAACCGGGCGGTGGATGGTATGGTTGCGGCTGTTTTGCCGGCCGCAACAGGCCGGTGCGCCTACTGGAGAACAGTCATGCAGCAATCGATCCCGGCAAACGCTGCCTGCGCGGCGGCGTGCCTTGGGGTGGCGACATGATCGCCGGCATCAAGGAGTTTTTCGCCCGTGTCGTCGAGCCGGGCATCGCCCGTGACGGCATCGATGAACACGCCTTGCGCGTGGCCACCGCCGCACTGCTGCTGGAAATGATGCGCATGGACAACCGCATCGCCGACGCCGAGCGCGATGCCGTGCGGGCCACGCTGCAGCAGCGTTTTGCGCTCGACGCCGGCGAGCTCGATGCCCTGGTCGCGCTGGCCGCGGCGGAGGCGCGCGAGGCCAACGGCTACCACCAGTTCACCTCGCTGATCAACCAGCGCTGCGATCTGCCGCAGAAGCTGCGCATCGTCGAGAACCTGTGGCAGGTCGCCCTGGTCGACGGCCACCTCGACGCGCACGAGCTGCACCTGATGCGCAGGCTGACCGACCTGCTGCACATTCCGCACGCCGAGAACATTGCCGCCAAGCAGCGCGCCCGGGAGGCGACCGGTGTCGCGGCCGGCTGATCCCGTGGCGCCGTACCGCCGGCGCCGACTTTTCAACTGCGCGCGAACGGGGAGTGCCGGATGAAGATCCATCAGTTGCCGCTGGGCGCCCGCTTCGAGTACGAGGGCGCCGAGTATGTGAAGAGCGGGCCGCTGTTCGCCACCGGCCCCGGCGGCCAGCGCATGATCCCGAAGTACGCGGTGCTCCGGCCGCTCGATGCGCAGGCCGCGCCCGCCGCCGCCGCAACGGCCCCGACGCTGTCGCGCGAGCGGGTGCTGGCGGCCTTCGGGTGCTTTTGCGCCGCTGTCCGGCCACCGGCCGGCGAGCCGTCATGGGCAGAGTTCGAGCGCGCACGGGAGGCCTTCCTTGCCGCGCTGGACAGCGGGCAGCCACGGTGATCGCCATGCCCGCTGTCAACGACACCGAAGCGGATATCGAGGGAATGACATGAGCAAGCGACGTTGTACCTGTGGCGCCGAGGCGCACCTTCATCGGCGACTCCGCCGCCGGGCGGACGGCAGCGAGGAAATCATCTTCGAGATGAGCTGCCCGGTGTGCGGCCAGACCGGGCCGGCCATCCCGGTGGCCGGCGGCGACGAGGCCGCCGCCGGCGCCGAGGCGCTGCGCGCGTGGAATGCCATGATCGCCCGCCTGCGGCCTTTTGAGACCTGACGCGGCGCGCACATGGCGACCGATCCGGTCAAGGCCGGCAGCAGCGGCGTCGGCGACATGGCGCACCGGCCCGTCTCCGCCGCGTCACGCTTCAGGCGCCGCCGCTATCACGGCCTGCGGCCCTTCCTGCGCGACCTCGGCCGCGTGCTGCGCGACGCCGGCCTGGCGCTGCGCCTGGCACGTGGCCTCGATGCCGGCTTTCGCGAGCGCCTGATGCTGGTGGTGACCGGGGTCAATCGCTGCCGGCATTGCGCCTACGGCCACGGCATTGTCGCCCGGCATGTCGGCCTGACGGCAGACGAGATTTCGGACCTGCTCGCGCTCGACCTGCGCGCCTGCCCCGGGCACGAGCTGCCCGGGCTGCGCCATGCCATCCACTTTGCCGAGACCGACGGCCAGCCGTCCGCCGCCGCCAATGAGGAACTGCACGGCCGCTACGGCGCCGACACCGCAAGGCTGATCGAAATGGCCTGCCTGCTGATCCAGATCGGCAACCGCGTGGGCAATACCTGGGATTGGCTGCTGTGCCGCGCCTCGGGTGGGCGCCTGGGTTTGTTGCCCGAGGAGCGGGCTTCGTGACTTGCAATTGGCAGCTAAGCGCGACACCTGGCGAATCCCCAGGTGCGCCGGGCTAACGTCAGCGGCTACTGCTCGCACACTGCCCGTAGGGTCGCACGCCAGCGGGTTGCGTGAAGATCGGGAAGTTTCATCAGCACAAACGACCAGGGGAAGCAGACGCAGGCACTGCGTCCGGCTTTTGCTGCAGATGATGCCGGCCGCGCGATCCGATTCCAGGGAGTACCGGCGCTGGAAGCACAGGTTCGACTTGGCGCGAATGACGTAGAAGCTCCCCGCCTGATGAAGTCGATGCAACTGCTCGAAGTCGATGTAGCCGCGGTCCATGATGTAGAACGCGCCAGCCTCCGGTACCAGAAAGTCGAAGACATTGACCTCGTGCCACTTGCCATCACTGATGTGAATAAAGCTGGGGATGTTGCCGCGCAGGTCGAGCAAGGTATGCATCTTCACCGCCGCCGTGGTGGAACGGAACGGCGCCCACGGGAACACCGACAGACACAGGTCGATGGTCGTCGCATCCACGGCATACACGGTGTTGGACAGATCGACACCAAAGGGCTCTTCGGCGTAAAGCTTGCGCGCTATGCTGATCAGGCTTTGCGCGAAGTCGGCATGGATGCGCCAGTCGCGAACCGAGTTGGCATTGGCCAGCGTGTTCCTCGCGACCGTGCTGCGAAAGCCCATGTGGTACAGCTTGGCCGCCTGACTGCGCAGGCAGGCTTCGATGTCGCGCAGACTCTCCCGATAGGTCAATTGCGCGAACGCCATGCACAGGTACTGATCGAGACAGGTGAAGTGCTTGACCTTGTGTTCCCCGTCGTAACGGGCGACACAACGGCGAAAAGTGGTCAGCGGCAGATGCGCCATGACCCGCGCAAAAACGAGTTTGCCCGTGTTCATTGGCGACGCCCGCAGTCCGGTTGGAAGAACCCGGAATGCTACGAGCGACGTTCAAATCGAGACCAGCTCCGAACACGGAATATCCTCAATCCTTCAACTTGTTATACGACCCCAGCGTGAGAACGTTGGGACACTGCTGAGACGCGCTCAGAAGTGAGGTTCGACGGTTTCGCGAAAACTTCGAGCGATTGACGTGATACGGCATTGCCGTATAATTTGACCAATGTTCACGGTAGTTGAAACGCCTACATTTGTACGCACTGCTGTCCAAGATAGCCGAAACCACGAGGAAGATGCCCTGATCTGATGCGGGTTTCAGGTAGGTTATGACGGGTTTTCAAGATCGTGCCTCGGTCTGCTGTCCAAGATTAAGCAAAGGC
>Ga0172373_10001852_pt1 | contig 33543 bp, 43 predicted proteins | sample Lak10m_2_FD_114546 | JGI IMG/M metagenome (GOLD analysis project Ga0172373, IMG submission 114546) | Freshwater microbial communities from Kabuno Bay, South-Kivu, Congo - kab_092012_10m | ecosystem: Environmental > Aquatic > Freshwater > Lake | place: Democratic Republic of the Congo...
GTGCCGGCCCTGATCGTGCCGTTCAAGCGGTCGCTGTACGAGCAGGTGGCGGCCGAGTTCGCCGCTCTGGCGGGGCCGGCTTCGGCATCCGCGTGATTTGCGCGTCTTCACGCGAAGCGTGGGCGCGGCCAAGGCCGCGGATGCGGCCGCCCGGCGAGGGCTTGGGAACCCGAATGAATCATTCGGGTTCCGTATCAGACCCGGCCGGTCGTCCATGACCCGGACCACCCCCTGCCCATCGGTGCGGGGCGCCGCCGGAACGAAGGGGTAGGGGGACCGGCGCGGCGCCGATTTTCTTTTTCTTTCCGCCAACTAATCCTTTGCGCAGCGTGCCGTGCGGGTAACAATCCGGCGACCATCAGGGGGGCGGGACCGTGACGATTGCCACCGACGACAAGGCGCTGAGGGCGCGGGTAAAGCTGTTCGGCACCTTGCTGGGCGAGGTGTTGCGCGACCAGGAAAGCCCCGAGGTCCTGGCGACCGTCGAGACCCTGCGCAAGGGCTTCATCGCCCTGCGCAGCCGCGAGCGTCCGGCGCAGCGCCGGGCCTTGATGGACCTGATCGGCGGCCTGGATCCGGCCATCCTGTCCCATGTGGTGCGCGCCTTTTCCACCTATTTCCTGCTGGCCAACATCGCCGAGGAGGATTGGGCCCACCAGTCCCGCCGCCGCCAGGTCGACCGGGGCGAGCGGCTGTGGTACGGCTCGTTCGAGGATACCTTGCGGGCCTTGCGGGCCGAGGGGGTGTCGCTGGAGCAGTTGCAGACCCTGCTGGACGCCCTGTGCTTCCAGCCGGTCTTCACCGCCCATCCCACCGAGGCCAAGCGCCGTGCCGTGCTGGAAAGCCAGCGTCGCCTGTATGCCCTGGCCAAGCGGCTGGACGACCCCTACCTGACCGACTATCAGCGCAAGGCCGTCGAAACCCGCCTGCGCGAGCAGATCCAGGTGCTGTGGAAGACCGACGAGGTGCGGGTCGACAAGCCGCAGGTGGTCGACGAGATCAAGAACGGCCTGTTCTATTTCCGGGAAACCCTGTTCGCCGCCGTTCCCCGGGTCTATCGCAACCTGGAAAGGGCCGTCGACCGCATCTATGGCGACCAGGGCGGCGCCGGGGCGGTGCGCATGCCGCGTTTTCTGCGGTTCGGTTCGTGGATCGGCGGCGACCGCGACGGCAACCCCTTCGTCACCCATGCCGTCACCGCCCTGGCGGTCCGGCTGCAATCGCGCGAGATCCTGCGGGAATACCGCCGCCGGCTGGTGGAACTGGGCGGACAGCTGACCCATTCCGCCACCCTGGTCACGCCCTCGGCGGCGTTTCTGGACAGCCTGGCCGCCGAGGCCGAGGTCATCGCCGCCGCCCGCGCCGACAATCCCCGCCGCTACGAGCGCGAGCCGTACCGCCTGAAGCTGATGACCATGCATCATCGCCTGGGATGCATGCTGGACCGCATCGAGGCGCGCCTGGCCGGGCGGCCCGATCCCGGTGGCGGGCACGGCTATGCCGGCCAGTCCGGATTTCTGGGGGATCTGGCCCTGATCGCCCAATCCCTGTGCGGGCATGGCGACGCCAATCTGGCCGGCGGCGAACTGAAGGATCTGATCGTCCTGGTGGAGACCTTCGGCTTCTTTCTGGCCCAACTGGACATCCGCCAGGAATCGGGGCGCCACACCCGGGCGGTGGCCGAACTGTTCGCCAAGGCGCCCAACCTGCCGGACTATCTGTCGCTGCCGGAAAGCCGGCGGCTGGAGGTGCTGGGCCGCATGCTGTCGCACGGCGGCACCCCCCTGTTGTATTGCGAGGACCTGTCCGACGACACCCGGGAATTGCTGGCGGTGATGCGCACGATGGTCGAACTGGGCGGCGAAATCGCCCCCCAGGCCTTCGGCGCCTATGTCATTTCCATGACCCACCACGCCAGCCATGTCCTGGAGGTGCTGTTCCTGGCCAGCTTCGCCGGGCTGGCCGGACGCGGGGCCGACGGACGCTGGCACTGCCGTCTGGCGGTGTCGCCGCTGTTCGAGACCATCGACGATCTGGGCCGCATCGAGCCGGTCCTGACCGATCTGCTGAGCCAGCCCGCCTACCGGGCCTTGCTGGATGCCTCGGGCGGGGTGCAGGAAGTGATGCTGGGCTACTCGGATTCCTGCAAGGACGGCGGCATCCTGGCCTCCAGCTGGAGCCTTTACAAGGCGCAGCAGGCCATCGCCCGCCTGACCGCCGCGCATGGGGTGGGGGCGCGGATATTCCACGGCCGCGGCGGCACCATCGGCCGCGGCGGCGGCCCGACCCACGACGCCATCCTGGCCCAGCCGCCCGGCACGGTGAACGGCGCCATCAAGTTCACCGAACAGGGCGAGGTGCTGTCGGCCAAGTACGCCAACGCCGATACCGCCGTCTATGAACTGACGATGGGCGTGACCGGCCTGCTGAAGGCCAGCCGCTGTCTGGCGGTGGTCTGTACCCCCGATCCGCCGGATTTCGTGGCCGGCATGGACGAGCTGGCCCGGCTGGGCGAGACGGCCTATCGCGATCTGACCGACCGCACCCCCGGCTTCCTGGATTATTTCTACGAGGCGACGCCGGTGGCCGAGATCGGATTGCTGAACATCGGTTCGCGGCCGTCGCACCGCAACAAGGCGGACCGCTCGAAATATTCGGTGCGGGCCATTCCCTGGGTGTTCGCCTGGGCGCTGTCGCGCCATACCCTGCCGGCGTGGTACGGCATCGGCTCGGCCCTGGAAAGCTGGGGCCGCGACCGGCCGGACCGTCTGGCGATGCTGCGGGACATGGCGCGCGACTGGCCGTTCTTCCGTGCCCTGCTGTCCAACAGCGAAATGGCCCTGTCCAAGGCCGAGCCGGTGATCGCCCGCGAATATGCCGACCTGTGCGGCGATCCGGCCCTGGCCCGGGACATCTTCGGGCGGATTTTCGCCGAATACGACCGTACCGCCGCCGTCATGCTGGCGGCCACCGGGCACGAGCGGCTGCTGGAGGGCAATCCGCATCTGGCCCTGTCGCTGGCGCGGCGCAACCCCTATCTGGACCCCATCAACCACATCCAGATCACGGCCCTGAAGCAAAGCCGGGCGGCCGACGACGACGACGAACGCGGCCGCTGGCTGACGCCGCTGCTGCGCAGCATCAACGCCCTGGCCACCGGCTTGCGCAATACCGGCTGACGGCCGGACCGGGTTATACGAAGCCCGGATGATTCATTCTGGCTTCGTATTATTCCGTCAGTTCCCGGCGGCTTTGGTACAGGTCCAGCGCCTCGGGGTTGGCCAGGGCTTCCTTGTTCTTGACCGGACGGCCGTGCACGACGTCGCGCACCGCCAGTTCCACGATCTTGCCCGACTTGGTGCGGGGGATGTCCTCGATCTGCACCACCTTGGCCGGAACGTGGCGCGGCGTGGTGTTGTCGCGGATCTTCTTCCGGATACGCTCGGTCAGGGCCTGATCCAGGACGATGCCGGGGCGCAGGCGGACGAACAGGACCACACGGACGTCGCCCTGCCAGTCCTGGCCGATGACCAGGCTTTCCAGCACTTCGTCGATCTGTTCGACCTGCCGGTAGATCTCGGCGGTGCCGATCCGCACGCCGCCGGGATTGAGGGTGGCGTCGGACCGCCCATAGACGATGATGCCCTGGTGGGGGGTCAGTTCCACCCAATCGCCGTGGCACCACACGCCGGGATATTTGTCGAAATAGGCCTTGCGGTACTTTTCGCCGTCGGGGTCGTTCCAGAATCCGACCGGCATCGACGGGAAGGCCCGGGTGCAGACCAGTTCCCCCTTGTTTCCCGCCACCGGCCGGCCGGTCTCGTCGAAGACCTCGACCGCCATGCCCAACCCGCGGGTCTGGATCTCGCCCCGCCACACCGGCGCGGTGGGGTTGCCCAGCATGAAGCAGGAAATGATGTCGGTGCCGCCCGAGATCGAGGCCAGCTGCAGGTCGGCCTTGACCTTGGCATAGATGTAGTCGAAGCCCTCGGGCGCCAGCACCGAGCCGGTCGAGGCCAGGGTCCGCACCGTCTGCAGACGGTGGGTCCGGGCCGGCTCCAGCCCCATCTTGGCGATGGCGTCGATCCATTTGGCCGAGGTGCCGAAAAAGGTCATGCCTTCGGCATCGGCATAGTCGAACAGGATGGCGCCGTCCTTGGCCGACGGGTTGCCGTCATACAGCAGCAAGGTGGCGTCGCAGGCCAGGGCGCTGACCAGCCAGTTCCACATCATCCAGCCGCAGGTGGTGAAATAGAACACCCGGTCGCCCGGCTTGCAGTCGCTGTGCAGCAGGTGTTCCTTCAGGTGCTGGATCAGGGTGCCGCCGGCGGAATGGACGATGCATTTCGGCACGCCCGTGGTCCCCGACGAGAACATGATGTACAGCGGATGATCGAAGGGCAGGCGCGCATATTCGACAGCCCCGGCGGCGAAGGGGGCGATGAAGTCGGCCAGGTGAACCGCGCCGGGAATGCCGTCGATGTCGGCGCGCTCGCGGGTATAGGGGACCACCACCACCGTCTTCAGGCTGGGGATGCCGGCGGCGATGGCCGGCAGCTTGTCGGTGCTGGGATGGGCCTTGCCGGAATAGAAATAGCCGTCGGCCGAGACCAGGACCTTGGGCTCGATCTGGCCGAAACGGTCCAGCACGCCCTGGATGCCGAAATCGGGCGAGGCCGACGACCAGATGGCCCCCAGCGAAGCGGCGGCCAGCATGAAGGCCACGGTTTCCGGCATGTTGGGCATATAGCCGGCGACCCGGTCGCCTGCGGTGACGCCGGCGGCCCTCAGCGCCTGCTGCAGGCGCGAGACCAGTGAGGTCAGTTCGGCCCGCGACAGCCGGCGCCTGACCTTGTCCTCGCCCCAGAAGACGATGGCGTCGCTTGCGTCGGCCTTGCGCAGCAGGTTCTCGGCATAATTCAGGCGGGCCTGGGGGAACCAGCGGGCGCCCGGCATCTTGCGGACGTCGTCGACGGCCACGGCGCCGGGGCCGTCGCCGACGATGCCGCCGAAATCCCACACGCTCGTCCAGAAACGGTCGGGCGAGGCCACCGACCAGCGCCACAGGCCGTCATAGTCGGACAGGGCGGCGCCCCAGCGGCGGTTCACCTCGCGCAGGAAGGCGGTCATGTTGGCGTTGGCCACCGTGTCGGGGCTGGGCTGCCACAGCGGGGCGGTCATGGGATCTCTCCTGAAAGGGGGCTCAGTTGCCCTTCAGTTCGGCGGCGACCTGACGGGCGCGGCCAAGCTGACGGGAGTTCATGCCCTTGCCCAGGCGGTCGCGGGCATCTTCGGCCTGCTTCAGCCCCTGGGCGGCGGCGATGTCGTAATTGACCCAGGCGCGGACCGGGTCGGGATTGGGGAAGCCGTGTCCCTTGGCGGCCAGATCGGCCAGCACCAGCATGGCCCCGGCATGGCCGCCCCAGGCGGCGGCCGACAGCCAGCCGATCGCCTGGCCCAGGTCCAGGGGCAGATCCAGGCCGGTCAGGTGGGCCATCCCCAAGGCATGGGCGGCTTCGGCGTGCCCCTGGCGGGCGGCCTCGACCAGCCATTCCTCGGCCTCGATCATGCCAGGACGCATGATGTCGGGGCGGCGCTCGTCGCCGGCGGCCTGCAGGGCGGCGGCCCGGGTCGGATACAGGCGGTCGCGTTCGGCATTGTCCTTCTCGCGCGCCACGTCCTTGAACAGCAGGCGCCACTGCGCCGGTTCGGCCAGCAGCATGTGGCCCAGGCGGAACTTGGCTTCGGCGTTTCCGGCCAGGGCGGCCTCGGTGTACCAGTGCCGGGCCTTGGCCCGGTCGACCAGCACGCCCTGACCGCTTTCGTAAAGGTCGCCGACCGCCAGCAGAACCGCCGGATCGCCCTCGCCGGCCAGGGTTTCCAGCCAGCGCACCGCCGCCGGGCCGCCGATGCCGTCGCTGCGTCCGGCCAGATACAGGTCGACGAAGCGGCGCCGGGCCACGTCGTCGCCCAGGTCGCCGGCACGGTACCACCATTGCGACGCCTGGCCCAGATCCTTGGCCACGCCGTCGCCCTGTTCGTAGGCCCGGGCCAGGCTTTGGGCGGCGGCGACATGACCGTTGCCGGCGGCGGCGGCCAGCCAGGCGATGGCGTCGGTGGGATTTCTTTTGACGCCGGTTCCGGTCAGGTAGGCGTGCCCCATTTCATACTGGGCCTGCGGGTCGCCCTGGGCTGCCGCCTGCAGCGGCAGGTGATGGGCCGGCGCGGCGGTGGCGGCCTTGGCCTTGGCGGCCGGCTTGGTCTGCGCCAAAGCCGGACCCGCGACCAGAACGGCAAGCAGGACGGTGGCGGCGGCGATCCTCATGGGGCTGGGCTTTCCGAAAGACAGGGAAGTGCTGCGCCGCATGATTCCACAGGGGCGGCGGCCTGTAAACGAACTCAATGACCTTTTGTCGCCGCGTCGATGGCGGCGGCCAGCGCGATGTCGCGGTCGGTGACGCCGTGCGCATCGTGGGTCGACAGCACGATGTCGACGCGGTCGTAGAGGTTGCTCCATTCCGGGTGGTGGTTCAGCCGCTCGGCGGCCAGCGCCACCCGGGTCATGAAGGCGAAGGCGGCGGCGAAGCCATCGAAGCGGATGCTTCTGGCGATGGCGTCGCGGCCGGGGACGTCGTGCCAGCCGTCCAGGCCGGCAAGGGCTTGGGCGCGGGCGGCGCCGGTCAGCGGTCTGGTCATGGCGGGATCTCCGAAATTGGCGCGACAGTCTGTTAATGGGCACCCTTCACGCCCACATCAAGGCAGGGTAAGGTAGCCGCATGTCCCGTCTCATTCCCCCCCACAGCGTCCCGCCGACGCTGGACGATCTGGAAACCATCGCTCAGGCCGCTTTTGCCGAAATTCCGGCGGAGCTGCGGTCCTATGCGGCCGACATCATCATCCGTGTCGAGGATTTCCCCGACGAGGATGTCGAACAGGAGATGGAGCTGGAATCGCCCTTCGACCTGCTGGGCCTGTACCGGGGCGTGTCCCTGGCCGACACCAGCTTCTCGGAGACGGCGCCGCGCTCGGACGTGGACATGATCTTTCTCTATCGTCGCCCCCTGCTGGATTACTGGTGCGAGACCGGCGAGGATTTGTCCGGCCTGGTCAAGCACGTGCTGATCCACGAGATCGGCCACCATTTCGGCCTCAGCGACGACGACATGGAACGTATCGAAGACGAATCCTGAGCAGGAGGGCCGTGCCCATGCCGGAAGTCCCAGTCATCGCCTTGCCGCCGGACCGGCTGTACAGCCGCTGCGACCCCGACAGCCTGCCGTTCGCCTCGACGGCCGAACTGGATGAAACCGACGAGCCCATCGGCCAGGACCGTGCCGTCGAATCCATCCGCTTCGCCATCGGCATGGCCCATCGCGGCTTCAACCTGTTCGCCCTGGGGCCGGAAGGGACCGGGCGGCGGTCGCTGGTCATGCAGTTCCTGACCCAGGCGGCCAAGGATCAGCCGGCCCCCGACGACTGGGTCTATGTCAACAATTTCGACGTCAACCACCGGCCGCGGGCGCTGCGGCTGCCGCCGGGGCGGGCCAACGGCCTGAAGAAGGACATGGACGCCCTGGTCGCCGAACTGGGCCAGTCCCTGCCGGCGGCCTTCGACACCGACGAATACCGCCATCGCCGCCAGGCCATCGAGGCCGCCCTGAAAGAGCGCCAGGAAGAAAACTTCCAGGGCGTCGGGGCCGAGGCGGCGGAAAAAAGCGTCGCCCTGATCCGCACGCCCGTCGGTCTGGCCCTGGCCCCCATGCGCAACGGCGAGGTGCTGTCCCCCGACGAGTTCCAGAAGCTGCCCGAGGAAGACCAGGCCCGCTTCAAGTCCGAGATGGAGCGGTTGCAGGAAAAGCTGGAAGCCGCCATCAAGCAGGTGCCGCACTGGGAACGGGAAACCCGCGCCAAGATCCGCGAACTGGACCAGGAAGTGGCGTCCTTCGCCATCGGCCACCTGATGGACGAGGTGCGGGCCAAGTATGCCGACCTGCCCGACGTGCTGGAATACCTGGATGCGGTGGCCGCCGACGTCGCCGACAATGTCGGCGATTTCCTGAGCGACGGCGAGGATGAGCGCCCCAAGCCGCGCCGGCCCGGCGTCTCCGGCGAGGGGGCGATCCGCCGTTACCGGGTCAACGTCCTGGTCGACCACGGCGAGACCGCCGGGGCGCCGGTGGTGTTCGAGGACCACCCGACCCAGCCCAACCTGATCGGCCGGGTCGAGCATTTCGCCCATTACGGCGCCCTGATCACCGATTTCAACCTGATCAAGGCCGGCAGCCTGCACAAGGCCAATGGCGGCTATCTGGTGATGGATGCGCGCAAGGTGCTGATGAATCCCTTCGCCTGGGAGGATCTGAAGCGCGCCCTCAAGACCCGCGACCTGCGCATCGAAAGCCCGGGCCAGAGCATGGGCCTGATGAGCACCGTCACCCTGGAGCCGGCCCCCATCGGCCTGGAGATCAAGGTGGTGCTGATCGGCGACCCCATGCTGTACTACCTGCTGTCGCACTATGACCCGGAATTTTCCGAGCTGTTCAAGGTGGCCGCCGATTTCGACTGGCGCATGGACCGCACCCCGGAAAACGTGCTGGGGCTGGCCCGTTCGGTCGCCACCCTGACCCGCAAGGAGGGGCTGAAGCCGCTGGACCGCGGCGGCATGGCCCGGGTGGTCGAGCAGGCCTCGCGCGAGATCGAGGATTGCGCCAAGCTGTCCACCCACATGGCCAGTCTGGCCGATCTGGTGCGCGAGGCCGACCATTGGGCCGGACAGGCCGGCAGCGCCATCATCTCGGCCACCCACGTGCAGCAGGCGGTGGAAGCCGCCATTTCCCGCCAGGACCGGGTGCGCGACCACGTCCAGGACGAAATCCGCCGCGGCATCATCCATATCGCCACCGACGGCGCCGAAATCGGCCAGATCAACGGACTGGCGGTGCTGCAGCTGGGCCGCTTCTCGTTCGGGCGGCCCAGCCGCATCACCGCCCGGGTCCGCTTCGGCAAGGGCGAGGTTGTCGACATCGAGCGCGAGGTCGCCCTGGGCGGACCGCTGCACGGCAAGGGGGTGATGATCCTGAGCGCCTTCCTGGCCGCCCGCTTCGGCGCCGACGGGCCGCTGTCCCTGGCCGCCAGTCTGGTGTTCGAACAATCCTATGGCGGCATCGAGGGGGATTCCGCCTCGTCCACGGAACTGTACGCCCTGCTGTCGGCCCTGGCCGAGCTGCCCATCCGCCAGGGACTGGCGGTGACCGGGTCGGTCGACCAGTTCGGCCGCGTCCAGGCCATCGGCGGCGTCAACGAAAAGATCGAGGGCTTCTTCGACCTGTGTGCCGCCCGCGGTCTGACCGGGGACCAGGGGGTGCTGATTCCGGCCACCAATGTCGAGCATCTGATGCTGCGCGCCGACGTGGTCGACGCCTGCCGCCGGGGCCGCTTCGCCGTCTGGCCCATCGAAACCGTCGATCAGGGCATCGCCCTGCTGACCGGGGTCGCGGCCGGCACGGCGCAGGCCGGGGGGCGCTATCCCGCCGGCAGCGTCAATGCCCGCGTCCAGGCCCGGCTGAAGGCCTTTCTGCGCCGGGCCGAGCAGATGCAGGGCAAGCCGGCGGCGGAAAAACGGTCCCGGCCCTGAGTCTGTTGCGCGGCGGCAACAGTGTGACTCGAAAGAATCGGTCGGGCCGTTCAGGGGCTTCCCTTTCGCAGGTGCGGGACTATATCTAGGGGTGTCTGTGATTGCGGTTCCCCACAAAGCCATGCGTTGCCTGATCGCCCTATGTCTCGTCACCCTGACTGCGCTGCCGGCCTTGGCCGGCGATGCGGCGCCGTCGCGGCCGCGTCTGGTGGGTGGGGGCATCGACCTGCTGCAGGCCGATTTCGCCCGCGGGGCGGGCGGGGGCGAGCGCCGGGCCGAGGTGTTCGGCTCCGGTCCGTTCAGCGCCGGCGGCGTGTCCGGGCCGGAACGGATGGCCCTGGGCGGCTATACCTCGTATCTGTTCGACGACGTCCGGCTGTCGTCGTCGCTGAAGGGCGGCGGGCCGTCTCAGGCCGCCGATCTCAGTGCCGCCGCTTCCGGCGCCTTCATGGGCATCGACGGCACCGTGGCGGTTCGGCTGGGTTATGAATGGGGCAATGCCGGATCGTTCAGTCCCAACCCGGCGCAGATGGGCGTCAATGCCTTCGACGGGTACCGGCCGGGCAGCGACCTGTCGCTGTCGCTGTCGCTGACCCACGATGTCACCCCCGGCTTCAGCTTCGGCGGGTTCGCCGCCGCCTCGCACGGGGATTCCGATGAGACCAAGGCCCAGTCCGGCTTCACCCTGGGTGCCGGCGTCGGCCTGAAGTTCTGATACGGAACCCGAATGAATCATCCGGGCTTCGTATAAGCCCTCGCCGGGCGGCCGCATCCGCGGCCTTGGCCGCGCCCAATGGGCGCCGGATACGAAGCCCGAATGAATCTCCGGGCTTCGTATGATCCCCGCCGGCGTCACGCCAGCGGTTCGCCCCGGGCCGCCCGATCCAGCAGCGCGATGGTGTTGTCGACGCCGTACAGCTTGATGAAGCTGCCCATGCGCGGCCCCTGGTCCTGTCCCAGCAGCACTTCATAGCAGGCCCTGAACCATGCCTTCAGTTCGGGGAAGCAGTCGCGCTTTCCGGTCTCGTAGACGGCGGCCTGGATATCCTCGGCGCTGGCGTCGGCGGCCAGGGACTGCAGGTGCCCGGCCAGGTCGCGGAAGGCCTGGGCTTCGTCGGCGGTGGCCATGCGGTAGGTCTTGGCCGGCTTGACGAAATCGCGGTAATAGGCCACGGCGCCGTCGACCAGACGGTCCAGGATGGGGGCGGTTTCCGGGCTGGCGCCGGGGGCGTAGCGGCGGATGAAGCCCCACAGCACCGCCTTGTCCTCGGAATTGCACACGCTGGCCAGGTTCAGCAGGATGCTGAAGGTCAGGTGCGAATCCTCGTGCGGGGGGCGGCCGTCGTGGATGTGCCAGGCTGGGCTGTCCAGGCGCTTGCCCGGCTCGTCGGCGGCGAACTTGCCGATATAGGTCAGCCAGTCGTCGACCGACCGGGGGATGACGTCGAAGTAAAGCCGCTTGGCCGCCTTGGGCTTCTGGTACATGAACAGCGCCAGGGATTCCTGGGGGGCGTATTTCAGCCAGTCCTCCACCGCCAGGCCGTTGCCCTTGGACTTGCTGATCTTCTGGCCCTGGTCGTCCAGGAACAGCTCGTAGGTCAGGTTCATCGGCGGCCTGCCGCCCAGGATGCGGCAGATCTTCGACGACAGCTCCAGCGACGGGATCAGGTCCTTGCCGCTCATTTCGTAATCGACGCCCAGGGCGGTCCAGCGCATGGCCCAGTCGGCCTTCCACTGCATCTTGCAGGCGCCGCCGGTCACCGGGGTCTCCACCTTCCGGCCGTCCTCGCGCTGATAGACGATGGTGCCGGCGGTGACGTTGCGTTCGATCACCGGCACCTGCAGGACGATCCCGGTCTCCGGGCACACCGGCAGGAACGGCGAATAGGTGCGGCGGCGTTCCTCGCCCAGGGTCGGCAGCACGACGTTGATGACTTCGTCGTAATGGGCCAGGACGCGCAGCAGGGCGTCGTCGAAGCGGCCCGAGCGGTACCAGTCGGTCGCCGACTGGAACTCGTATTCGAAGCCGAACGTGTCCAGGAAGCTGCGCAGCCGGGCGTTGTTGTGGTGGCCGAAGCTTTCATGGGTGCCGAACGGGTCGGGGATGCTGGTCAGCGGCTTGCCCAGATGCGGGCGGATCATGTCCTGGTTGGGGATGTTGTCGGGCACCTTGCGCAGGCCGTCCATGTCGTCGGAAAAGGCGAACAGGCGGCTGGGCATGTCGGGGGCGATGACCTTCAGGGCGTTTCTGACCATCGTGGTGCGCACCACTTCGCCGAAGGTGCCGATGTGCGGCAGTCCGGACGGGCCGTAGCCGGTCTCGAACAGGACATAGCCCTTGTCCGGCACGGTTCCCTTCAGGCGGTCGTCCAGCAGGGCGCGGGCTTCCTGGAACGGCCAGGCGGTGGACGTGCGGGCGAGCTGGGACAGGTCGGACATGGGCGGGTTCCTTTGGCGAAGACGCGAGACCCTAAGCTTGCCGCGCCGCAAGGTCAATGCGCAGCCTGATCCTTGGTGCTATGGTGCCGCCTTCGCTTGTCCTGACGGATCCGATCATGAGCCAATGTCCCTGCGGTCTGCCGCGTCCCTATGACGAATGTTGCGGTCCGGTCATCGCCGGCCGGCCGGCCGCCACCGCCGAAGCCCTGATGCGTTCGCGCTATGTCGCCTTCGTCCGGGGCGAGATGGCCCATCTGGAGGCCACCCTGGCACCCGAGAAGATGGACGAGTTCGACCGCGCCGAGGTCGAGGCCTCGGCCGCCGGGCTGTCCGGCCTGGGGCTCGATGTGCGCGCCACCGCCGGCGGCGGCGAGGAGGACGACGCCGGCACCGTCGAATACGTCGCCCGCTTCAAGGTCAAGGGGCAGCCGCATGCCCACCACGAACTGGCCAGCTTCCGGCGCGAGCAGGGCCGCTGGGTCTATGCCGACGGGCAGATGAACCCGAAATCGGCGCCGCGGCAGGCCGGCAAGGTCGGGCGCAACGATCCCTGTCCGTGCGGATCGGGCAAGAAATACAAGAAGTGCTGCGGGGGATAAGGTGGACCGGCATTTCCGCTGCACCGCCTGCGGCAAATGCTGCACCGGCCGGCTGGCCCTGACCGTGGCCGACGCCCTGGCCCATGCCGGGCTGTTTCCGCTGGCGGTGGCGTGGAGTCCCGTCCGGCCCGGCGCCCGGGCCTTCGAGGCGACCCGGCGGCTGGGGGTGACGCTGCCGCTGGGCGGGCGCAAGGGGCTGGCGGTGCGCGTCGCCCCGGTGGCCTTCATTCCGCCGTCGATGTCCTGCCCGGCCCTGGGGGCGGACGGGCTGTGCGGCATCCAGGAGACCAAGCCGCTGCGCTGCCGGGCCATGCCGTTCTTCGCCTGGCGCGACGAGGCCGATCAGGAGGCCTTGCTGCTGCCGCGGCCGGGCTGGCAGTGCGATGTGTCCGCGGCGGCGCCGCTGGTCTATGCCGGCAGGCATGTCCTGGACCGGGCCGATTTCGATGCCGAGCACGCCGCCATCCAGGCCGAGGCCCCGATCCTGCGCCGCTATGCCGAGCAGGTGCTGCCGCTCACCCCCGGCCTGGCCGACGGACTGCTGAAACTGGCGGCCAGACCGGCCGGCGGCGACATGGTGCTGGGCTTCGCCACCCTGCTGAAGCGGCTGCCGGGAGTGGACAAGGCGGCCGTCGCCGCCATGCAGGCCCCGGTCCTGTCGGCCTGGGCCGACCGCGCCGCCGATGCCGAAGACCGCCGGCGGCTGGCCGCCTTCGCCGCCGAAACGGGGCGGATGGTTCCCGGCGGAACCTGGACGGGGCATTGAAAAAGCTCTGCTTTCCCGGGACCCGATCGCCGCTTTAATGCAGTTCCGCCCGGATCTTCTGGCGCAGAACGTCGATGGGGACCAGATCCTCGCCCTGCTTCAGATGCCAGAAGGTCCAGCCGTTGCAGGCCGGGGCGTTCTGCACCAGGGCGCCGACCTTGTGGATCGACCCGCGATGGTCGGCGCTGATCAGGGTGCCGTCGGCGCGGACCTGGGCGGTCAGGGTGGGCTTGCCGTTGCCGTACAGGATGGTGCCGGGCTCCAGCAGGCCGCGTTCGACCACGGTGCCGAACGGTACCCGCGGCTCGCTCCGCTTCGACGGCGTCGCCAGCAGCGACAATTCGGCCACCGGCCGCGTCCTGGCGATGCGGTCCCTGGCGGCGGCGATGTAATCGGGATCGCGTTCCAGGCCGATGTAATGGCGCTTCAGCTTCTTGGCCACCGCCCCGGTGGTGCCGGTGCCGAAGAACGGGTCCAGCACCACGTCGCCGGGCTTGGTGGTGGCCATCAGCACCCGGTACAGCAGCATCTCCGGCTTTTGGGTCGGATGGACCTTGGCGCCGTCGGACTTCAACCGCTCGGACCCGGTGCACAGCGGGATGGTCCAGTCGCTGCGCATCTGCAGGTCGTCGTTCAGCGCCTTCATGGCGTCGTAATTGAAGGTATAGCGGCTTTCCGCCGACTTGGCGCACCAGATCAGGGTCTCGTGGGCGTTGGTGAAGCGGGTGCCGCGGAAATTGGGCATCGGGTTGGATTTGCGCCAGACGATGTCGTTCAGCATCCAGTAGCCCAGGTCCTGCAGGGCGGCCCCGACCCGGAAGATGTTGTGGTAGCTGCCGATCACCCACAGGGCGCCGTCATCCTTCAGCAGGCGGCGGGCGGCGGTCAGCCAGCGGCGGGTGAAGTCGTCGTAATCCTTGAAGCTGGCGAAGCGGTCCCAGTCGTCGTCGACCCCGTCGACGCGGCTGTTGTCCGGGCGCAGCAGGGCGCCCCCCAGCTGAAGGTTGTAGGGCGGGTCGGCGAAGACCAGATCCACCGAGCGGGCGGGCAGGGCCTCCATCTGGGCGATGCAATCGCCCTCAAGAATGGTGTCGAGCGGCAGGGACATCCGGCCAATTTGAGTCAACAGGCAGAGTCTGTCAAGAACCTGTTGGAATCAATACTTTTTTAACTGTTTGCTGGACTACAGCAAGACCCTCTGCGCGATGGGGGCGAAGCTGGTGCGGTGATGCGGGCTCGGCCCCAGCCGGGCCAGGGCCTCCAGATGCTGGGCGGTGCCGTAGCCGGCATTCCTTTCCCAGCCATAGCCGGGATGAAGGACGGCCAGTTCGGCCATCAGGCGGTCGCGATGGGCCTTGGCCGCCACGGAAGCGGCGGCGATGGACAGCGAGCGGCCGTCGCCGCCGACCACGCATTGCACCCGGCAGGGCAGGGGCGGCGGGCGGTTGCCGTCCACCAGGGCGGCGTCGACCGGCCGGCCCAGGGCGTCCAGTGCCCGGCGCATGGCCAGGAAGGTGGCCTGCAGGATGTTGATCCGGTCGATTTCCGCCACCGAGGCGCAGCCGATGCCGACCCGGCAGGTCCGGTGGACCAGATCGGCCAGTTCGGCGTGGCGGCGTTTGGGGATTTTCTTGGAATCGTCCAGTTCCGCCAGCAGGCGCGGCGGCGCCGCCGCCGGATCGAAGATCACCGCGGCGGCCACCACCGGCCCGGCCAGCGGTCCGCGGCCGACCTCGTCGATGCCGGCGACGGTGCCGCCCAGGGCGGCTTCCAGGGCGTAGTCAGGCATCGGGCGGCGTCCTGGCCCGGCCGTAGACGGCGCCCAGCAGGGACTTCAGGCTGCTGACCCCGGCCACCCGGTGCAGGCGGCGCATGGTGAACAGCCAGAACGGCGACAGCGCCAGGGACAGGACGGCGACGGCGACCACCAGCCGGGTCTCGGCGGCGGTGATCAGCTTCGAGGCCTTGCCGACCTCGGCCAGCAGGAACGAGAACTCGCCGATCTGGGCCAGGGCGGCACCGGCCAGCACGGCGCTGCTCCAATCCTGGCGCAGCAGGCGCAGGGCGGCGACGTTCAGCGCCGTCTTGAACAGCGTCACCATCAGCAGCAGCAGCAGGACCGAGCCGAGATTCTTCCAGATGAACGCGAAATCCAGCAGCAGCCCGATGGACAGGAAGAAGACCATCAGCAGCACGTTCTGCACCGGCTCGACACTTTTCAGGATGGTTTCGCGCTGCGACGAGTTGCCGATGACCACGCCGGCCAGGAAGGCGCCATAGGCCGGCGACAGGTCCATCAGCCCGGACAGGGCGGCGGCGCCGAAACACCAGGCCAGGGCCGTCAGCGGCCCCAGCTCGACGTTGCGGGCCAGCTTGCCGGTGATCGGCAGGCGCAGGCGGCGGTTGACCAGCAGCCAGAACAGGGCGGCCAGGAAGGCCACCGAAAACACCACCTTGGCGGCGTCCAGGGGGGCGATGCCGTGGCGGCCCATGCCGCCCAGCACCAGCATCATCGGCACCACGGCCATGTCCTGGGCGATCAGGATGCCGATGGTGGTGCGCCCGGTGGCGCTGTCGTGGTCGCCCGAGCTTTCCAGGATCTTGATGACCACGGCGGTGGACGACACGGCGACGGCGAAGCCCAGAACCAGGGCCATGCCGAAGCTCCAGCCCAGCAGGGGGCGCAGGGCCAGGGCGGTGCCCACCGAGCCGGCGATCTGCACCAGGGTGACGAACACGGCGACCTTCCAGCCCCGGATGAAGCGGCCCAGGTCCAGCTCGATGCCGACCACGAACAGCAGCATCAGCACGCCGAATTCGGCCAGGGTCGACACCGCTTCGCGGTTGGCCACCAGTTCCAGGCCCGACGGTCCCAGCACCACCCCGGCCAGGATATAGCCGACGATGGCCGGCTGCCTCAGGCGGGCCATGATGACCCCGCAGACCAGGGCGGCCAGGGCGACCAGGGCGGCGGCGGTCAGTTCGGGATGGGCAAGTCCGGTGATCATGACAAGGCTCTTAGCATGTTTGCCTCGCCGGGTTTAGGGAATGATCGTGGCAGGGATGTGGCGGGAACGGCGGTCATCGCCGGCAGCGCAGCAGGGCCAGCGGCCCCAGCCCGGCCATCAGGCCGATGGCGGCGAAGGCCAGTCCCCAGGACGGCGCGCCGCCGCCGGCCGCGTCCAGGATGATCCCGAAGGCCAGGGGGGCGGCAAAGCCGCCGCCGAAGCCGACCAGGGAATGGACGGCGATGGTGGCGCCCCGCCGTCCGGGTTCGGCGGCCAGGACGGCGCCGGTGGTCAGCGCCGCCGAGTCCGCCTGGACCAGGACCGAATAAAGCAGGATCGCCGCGGCCGCCCATTCATAAGGAAGGCCGGCAAGGAAGCCCAGGCCCAGGGCCATCGCCGCCGATGCCAGCCCCCAGGCGGCGCAGACCCTTGCCCGGTCGTGGCGCATGGCCTGACCGGCTCCCCAGATGCTGGCCGCCATCGCCGCCAGGGCGCCCCAGGTGGCGATGGCGGTCGGCGAGAATCCATAGGGTGCCGTCCCGCCGCCGCCGGCCAGGACGAAGGCCAGGAAGGCGACCTGCCAGCTGCGCAGGGCGAACAGTTCGCCGGTGTGGGCGCCATAGGCCAGCACGTACCCCATCGCCGCACGGTTGGAGAAGACCGGGCGGAAATCCAGCAACGGCCCCGCGCCCGAGGGCGCGGCCGGCGCCACCGGGGCCAGGGCGGCGGCGACCAGCGCCACCGCGGCCCCGGCCGACGCCGCCGCGATGCCATAGGCCACCCGCCAGTCCCACATCTCGGCCAGCAGGCCGACGGCCAGGAACGACACGCTGGTGCCCAGCGAGAAGCTGGCGGTATACCAGCTGATCCAGTGCGGCTGCCGCGGCCCGCCGGTGCGGTCCACCAGGGCCCGCAAGCCCGGCATGTAGGTGCCGGCCAGTCCGGCGCCGCCCAGCAGCCGCAGGGTCAGGGCGGTCCAGAACCCGCCGGGGGCCAGGGCGAAGCCCAGGCACGACAGAGCCGCCAGGCCGGCTCCCAGCAGATAGATGCGCCGGGCGTCGATCCGGTCGGTCAGGGCCGACAGCACCGGAACCGCCAGGGCGTAGCCGGCGAAATGGATGCCGGCGATCCATCCGGCCTCGGTGCTGCTCAGCTCCCATTCGGCGACGAAGGCGGGCAGCAGGGCGGGAAAGGCGAAGACCCCCAGCATGGTCAGGACTTCGGCTGTGCATAAGATCAGAACCGCTTTCATCGACGCCTCCCGTCGTGCCGATGATAACCGAGAGAGCGCCGGCGATAAGGCGCAAGAATCGCCTTGCCAAGGAATGGGGGGGTCTGTATAAACCTGCCTTCGGCTTAGGCCTGTTCCGTAAGAGACGGTTTTCCCCGGGAAACCTGCTGACTGCGGAAGGTTATTTGAACCGACCAAGTTTCACCGATCGGCGCTCCGATAAGGGGGCGCCGATCCGATTTAACGGATGACGTGAATATGGAAAGCCAGAACATCCGTATCCGCCTCAAGGCGTTCGATCACCGCGTGCTGGATCAGTCCACCCGTGAGATCGTCAACACCGCCAAGAGGACTGGTGCGCAGGTGCGCGGACCGATCCCGCTTCCCAGCCGGATCGAGAAGTTCACCGTCAACCGCAGCCCGCATATCGACAAGAAGTCGCGCGAGCAGTTCGAAATTCGCACGCACAAGCGTCTGCTGGACATCGTCGATCCGACCCCGCAGACCGTGGACGCGCTGATGAAGCTCGACCTGGCCGCCGGCGTCGACGTCGAGATCAAGCTCTAAGGAAACCAACGATGCGATCCGGTCTCATCGCCCAGAAGGTCGGCATGACGAGGATCTTCACCGAGGACGGGACTCATATCCCCGTCACCGTGTTGAAGGTCGACACCTGTCAGGTGGTCTCGACCCGCTCTGTGGAAAAGGACGGCTATGTCGCCGTTCAGCTCGGCGTCGGCAAGGCCAAGGTGAAGAACGTTGCGAAGCCGCAGCGCGTCACTTTCGCCAATGCCAAGGTCGAGCCCAAGAAGGTGCTCGCCGAATTCCGTGTTGCCGCCGAGAACGTTCTCGACGTCGGCGTGGAACTCTCGGTCGACCATTTCATCTCCGGCCAGTTCGTGGACGTCACGGGCACCACCATCGGCAAGGGTTTCGCCGGTGGCATGAAGCGCCATAACTTCCGCGGCCTCGAAGCCACCCACGGCGTGTCGGTCTCGCACCGCTCGCACGGCTCGACCGGCCAGCGCCAGGACCCCGGCAAGGTGTTCAAGGGCAAGAAGATGGCCGGCCACATGGGTGACGTTCAGGTCACCACCCAGAACCTGAAGGTGGTTTCCACCGATGCCGAGCGCGGCCTGATCCTGATCAAGGGTTCGGTTCCCGGCGCCGAGGGTGGCTGGGTGCTGATCCGTGACGCGGTCAAGCGCAAGCTGCCCGAAGGCGTGCCGTTCCCGGCCGGCCTGAAGGCCGCCGCGGCCGGCGAGTGAGGAGCACCGCGATGAAGACGAAGGTAATCAGCCTGGACAACCAGAGCGTCGGCGAGATCGATCTCTCTGACGACGTGTTCGGCCTGTCGCTCCGCACCGACCTGCTGCACCGTATGGTGACCTGGCAGCTGGCGAAGCGTCAGTCGGGCACCCACAAGACCAAGGGGATCAGCGAGATCTCCGGCACCACCAAGAAGCCCTTCGCCCAGAAGGGCGGCGGCCGCGCCCGTCAGGGCAGCCTGCGCAGCCCGCAGTTCCGCGGCGGCGCCACCATCTTCGGGCCGGTCGTGCGCAGCCATGCGTTCGACATGCCCAAGAAGGTTCGCAAGCTGGCCCTGAAGGTGGCCCTGTCGGCCAAGGCCGCCGAAGGCAAGCTGATCGTTCTCGATCAGGCCAAGGTCGGCGGCCCCAAGACCAAGGATCTGGCCACCCGCCTGAAGGCGCTGGGCTGGTCCTCGGTGCTGGTGATCGACGGAGCCAAGGTGGACGACAATTTCGCGCTGGCTTCGCGCAACATCCCGCATGTGGACGTGCTGCCGGAAATCGGCGCCAACGTGTACGACATCCTGCGTCGTGACACCCTGGTGCTGACCAAGGATGCCGTGCAAGCTCTGGAGGCTCGCCTGAAATGAGCAAGGTCAACCTCTCGAAGGAGCGGATGTACGACATCATCCGCGCTCCCGTGATCACCGAGAAGGCCACGATGGGCTCGGAGCACAACCAGGTCACCTTCCGGGTGCCGCTGGAGGCTTCCAAGCCGGAAATCAAGGCTGCCGTCGAGGGCGTGTTCGGGGTGAAGGTCACCGCCGTCAACACCAGCGTCCTCAAGGGCAAGGTGAAGCGTTTCCGCGGCCGTCCCGGTCAGCGTTCCGACGTCAAGAAGGCGATCGTGACGCTTGCCGAAGGCCAGTCCATCGACGTGACGACGGGAGTCTGACGTTATGGCCCTCAAGACGTTCAAGCCCACCACTCCGGGCCGCCGCCAGCTGGTGCTGGTGGATCGGTCCGAGCTGTGGAAGGGCAAGCCCGAAGCCAGCCTGACCGAAGGTCTGCGCAAGTCGGGTGGTCGCAACAACACCGGACGCATCACCGTCCGCTTCCGTGGCGGCGGGCACAAGCGCCGTTACCGCGTCGTCGATTTCAAGCGGGACAAGTTCGACATGCCGGCCACCGTCGAGCGGCTGGAATACGATCCGAACCGTACCGCCTTCATCGCCCTGATCCGTTTCGAGGACGGCGAGAAGCGTTACATCCTGGCCCCGCAGCGTCTGCAGGCCGGCGATGTGGTGGTTGCCGGCGAGAAGGTCGACATCAAGCCGGGCAATGCGCTTCCGCTGAAGAACATTCCGGTCGGTACCGTGGTCCACAATGTGGAGCTGAAGGTCGGCAAGGGCGGTCAGATCGCCCGCTCCGCCGGCACCTTCGTCCAGTTGGTGGGCAAGGACCAGGGCTATGCCCAGCTCCGCCTGTCTTCCGGCGAGCTGCGCATCGTTCGCGGTGAATGCATGGCCACCATCGGCGCGGTGTCGAACCCCGATCAGCAGAACGTGTCGATCGGCAAGGCCGGCCGCATGCGCTGGCTGGGTTTCAAGCCCCATGTCCGCGGTGTCGCCATGAACCCCATCGACCACCCGCATGGTGGCGGTGAAGGCCGGACCTCGGGAGGCCGTCATCCGGTCACCCCGTGGGGCAAGCCGACCAAGGGCAAGAAGACGCGTTCCAACAAGAAGACGGATGGGCTCATCATGCGCCGCCGTCACGCTCAGTAAGGAGGGACGAGAATGGCTCGTTCCGTATGGAAGGGTCCGTTTGTCGACGGGTACCTGCTCAAGAAGGCGGATAAGTCGCGTGCCAGCGGCCGCAACGAGGTCATCAAGATCTGGTCGCGTCGCTCCACCATCCTGCCGAACTTCGTGGGTCTGACCTTCGGCGTTTACAACGGCCAGAAGTATATCCCGGTCCTGGTGACCGAGAACATGGTGGGTCACAAGTTCGGCGAGTTCTCGCCGACGCGGACCTACTTCGGCCACGGCATCGACAAGAAGGCGAAGAGGAAGTAAGTCATGGGCAAGAAGCCTGCTGAACGCGTCCTCTCGGACATCGAGGCCAAGGCCTTCTCGGCGACGATCCGCACCAGCCCGCGCAAGCTGAATCTGGTTGCGGCGTCCATTCGGGGCATGGCGGCGGAAGCCGCCCTGCACTCGCTGACCTTCTCTCGCCGTCGCATTGCGCAGGACGTCAAGAAGGTGCTGCAGTCGGCCATCGCCAATGCGGAAAACAACCATCAGCTCGATGTGGACCGGCTCTTCGTGGCCGAAGCCTATGTCGGCAGGGCGATGGTGATGAAGCGGTGGGCCGCCCGTGCCCGTGGCCGTGGAAGCCGTATTGAAAAGCCGTTCTCGAACCTGACCGTCATCGTGCGCGAGCGCGCCGAAGCGACCGGGGAGTAACCAGATGGGTCAGAAAGTCAATCCGATCGGCTTGCGCCTCGGCATCAATCGCACCTGGGACTCCCGTTGGTTCGCCGACGGCGAATACGCCCGGATGCTGCACGAGGACCTGAAGCTGAGGAAGTATCTGCGGGACAAGCTGGCGCAGGCCGGCGTGTCGCGGGTAGTCATCGAGCGTCCGGCCAAGAAGGCCCGCGTCACCATTCACACCGCCCGTCCGGGCGTGGTGATCGGCAAGAAGGGCGCCGACATCGAGGTGCTCCGCAAGGAGCTGTCCAAGATGACCGGCGGCGAGGTTCATCTGAACATCGTCGAGATCCGCAAGCCGGAACTGGACGCGCAGCTGGTGGCGGAAAGCATTGCCCAGCAGCTGGAACGCCGTGTGTCGTTCCGCCGCGCCATGAAGCGTGCTGTTCAGTCGGCCATGCGTCTGGGCGCCCTGGGCATCCGCATCAATTGCTCGGGCCGTCTGGGCGGGGCTGAGATCGCCCGCATGGAATGGTACCGCGAAGGCCGCGTGCCGCTGCACACCCTGCGTGCCGATATCGATTACGGTATCGGTACCGCCAAGACCACCTACGGCACCTGTGGTATCAAGGTGTGGGTGTTCAAGGGTGAGATCCTGGCGCACGACCCGATGGCTCAGGACAAGCGCGCGGCGGGCGAAGCCGGCCCGTCCGAGCGCCGCTGACGTTGAAGGGGTAAGACGATGCTTTCGCCCAAGCGAACTAAATTCCGCAAATTCCACAAGGGCCGCATCCACGGTGAGGCCAAGGGTGGATCGGCGCTCAATTTCGGCGCCTTCGGCCTGAAGGCTCTGGAGCCCGAGCGCATCACCGCTCGCCAGATCGAAGCGGCCCGTCGTGCGCTGACCCGTCACCTGAAGCGTCAGGGCCGCGTGTGGATCCGCGTCTTCCCGGACGTGGCGGTTTCGACCAAGCCGGCCGAAGTCCGCATGGGGTCCGGCAAGGGCTCGCCCGAATATTGGGTGGCCAAGATCAAGCCGGGCCGTGTGCTGTTCGAGGTCGATGGCGTGCCGGAAGACCTGGCCCGTCGCGGTTTCGAGCTGGCTGCCGCCAAGCTGCCGCTCAAGACCAAGTTCATCGTCCGGATCGGGGAGTGACCGTCATGGCGAGCAAAGTGACCGAACTTCGCGCCAAGTCGGGCGATCAGCTGAACGAACGTCTCGTCGAGCTGAAAAAGGAACAGTTCAATCTGCGCTTCCAGAAGGCCTCGGGCCAGCTGGAGAACACTGCCCAGGTGCGGACGGTGCGCCGAGAGATCGCCGCGATCAAGACCGTTCTGGGCCAGCGCGCCCGCACCACCGCGGCCTGAGAGGAGAACCTAAGCGATGCCGAAGCGCATTCTTCAGGGCGTGGTCGTCAGCGACAAGATGGATAAGACCGTGGTGGTAAGCGTGGAACGCCGCGTGATGCACCCGATCTACAAGAAGTTCATCCGTCGTTCGAAGAAGTATCACGCGCACGACGAGAACAACTCTTTCAAGACCGGCGACACCGTGAAAATCCGCGAGTGCCGTCCGCTCTCGAAGACCAAGACCTGGGAAGTGATCGTCGACCAGGCCTGAGCGCCTGACCGCCGATATCGACCTGGAAAGAAAGGAAACTCGACATGATCCAGATGCAATCCAACCTGGACGTCGCCGATAATTCGGGTGCCCGCCGGGTGCAGTGCATCAAGGTTCTGGGCGGCTCGCACCGCACCATCGCCAATGTGGGCGACATCATCGTCGTCTCCATCAAGGAAGCGATTCCGCGCGGCCGTGTGAAGAAGGGTGACGTCCATCGTGCCGTCATCGTTCGCACCGCCAAGGAAATCCGCCGCCCCGATGGCACCGCGATCCGGTTTGATACCAATGCCGCCGTTCTGATCAACAAGCAGAACGAGCCCATCGGGACCCGTATCTTTGGCCCCGTGACCCGTGAGCTTCGCGCCAAGAAGTTCATGAAGATCATTTCGCTGGCTCCGGAGGTGCTCTGATGGCCGGTCTCAATGTGAAGAAGGGCGACAAGGTCGTCGTCATCACCGGTAAGGACAAGGGCAAGCAGGGCGAAGTCATCGCCGCCTTCCCCAAGGAAGACCGCGTGATCGTCCAGGGCGTCAACAAGGTCAAGCGGCACACCCGTCCGACCCAGACCAACGCCGGCGGTATCGTCGAGAAGGAGGCGGCCATTCACGTCTCCAACGTCGCCCATGCCGATCCCAAGGATGGCAAGCCGACCCGCGTCGGCGTCAAGATCCTCGAAGACGGCCGCAAGGTCCGCGTTGCCAAGCGGTCCGGCGAAGTCATCGACCGGTAATGGGGAGCACGAAGACCATGACCGCGCGTTTGCGTACGCATTACGAGACCAAGGTCCGGCAGGCCCTGCAGGAGGAGTTCGCCTACACGAACCCCATGCAGGTGCCGAAGCTGGAAAAGATCGTCATCAATATGGGCGTCGGTGAAGCCGCCCAGGATTCGAAGAAGATCGAGGCCGCTCTCGCCGAGATGACCGCCATTTCCGGTCAGAAGCCGGTGGTGACCAAGGCCACCAAGTCCATCGCCCAGTTCAAGCTGCGCGAAGGCCAGGTGGTCGGCTGCAAGGTGACCCTGCGCTCGGACCGGATGTACGAGTTCCTGGATCGTCTGATCAACATTGCGCTGCCGCGCGTCCGCGACTTCCGCGGTGTGCCCGGCAAGAGCTTCGACGGCAACGGCAACTACGCCCTGGGCCTGAAGGAGCAGCTCGTGTTCCCGGAAATCCATTACGACAAGGTTGATGCCACCCGGGGCATGGACATCATTTTCGTCACGACGGCCAAGTCCGACAAGGAAGCCAAGGCGCTTCTCAAGGGCTTCGACATGCCGTTTGCTGGCTGATGGGAGTTTAGCAATGTCGAAGATCAGCTCCGTCGAGCGTAACCGCAAGCGCGAAAAGCTCGCCAAGCAGTTGGCCGGCAAGCGCGCGCGGCTGAAGGCGCAAGCCATGAACCGCGAAGCCAGCCCCGAGGAACGTTTCGAAGCGTCCCTGAAGCTGGCCCAGCTTCCCCGCAATTCCGCCAAGAACCGCGTTCGCCTGCTGTGCGAGATCACCGGTCGCCCGCGTGGCAACTACCGGAAGTTCAAGATCTGCCGCAACAAGCTGCGTGAGCTTGGCAACCTTGGCCAGATCCCCGGCCTCGTCAAGTCGAGCTGGTAAGGAGGCATAACCGATGGCTATGACCGATCCGCTCGGCGATATGCTCGCCCGCATTCGCAACGGGCAGCGCGCCAACAAGGCGAGCATCACCTCGCCGGCGTCCAACCTGCGCATGAACGTCCTCGAAGTTCTGAAGCGCGAGGGCTACATCCGTGGCTATACCAAGCAAGACGTGCGTGCCTGCGTGTCCGAGCTCACCATCGAGCTCAAGTATCACGAGGGCAAGCCGGTGATCACCACGATCTCCCGCGTGTCCACTCCGGGCCGCCGCGTCTATTCCAAGATTGCCGACCTGTCGCGCGTGGCGAACGGACTGGGCATCACCATCCTGTCCACTCCGCGTGGCGTGATGAGCGATACCGAGGCCCGGACCGCCAATGTCGGCGGCGAGGTCCTCTGCCAGGTGTTCTAAGGAGGAACCGACAGATGAGCCGAGTGGGCAAGTACCCCGTGCCGGTGCCGTCTGGCGTCACCGTCCAGATCGCCGGGGCTGAATTTATCGCCAAGGGCAAGAACGGTGAATCCCGTATGCCGCTCGTTGATGACGTGGAAACCACCATCGACGGCAGCATGGTCTGGGTGAAGCCGAAGTCCGAAACCAAGCGCGCGCGCATGATGTGGGGAACCACCCGTGCGTTGATCAACAACATGGTCAAGGGCGTGTCTGACGGCTTCACCGTCAATCTCGAGATCAACGGCGTCGGTTACCGCGCCGCGGTCGAAGGAAAGTCGCTGAAGCTGCAGCTGGGTTTCTCGCACGATGTCGATTATCCGATCCCGGATGACGTGACCATCAAGTGCGACAAGCCCACCGCCATCTCCATCTCCGGCCGTGATCGGCAGCGGGTGGGGCAGATCGCCGCAGAGATCCGGTCCTACCGCGGTCCCGAGCCCTACAAGGGCAAGGGCATCAAGTACGAGACCGAGACGATCCTGCGTAAGGAAGGCAAGAAGAAGTAAGGGGCACCGCCATGATGACGCCGAAGGAACTTTTCGAGCGCCGCAAGCGGCGCGCCCGGGCCAGCATTGCCAAGAAGTCTGGCGGGCGTGTTCGCCTGTCGGTCTTCCGCTCGGGCAAGAACATCTATGCCCAGATCATCGACGACGTCCAGGGCCGCACCCTGGCCGCCGCCTCGACCCTGGACAAGGATATCAAGGGCACGCTCAAGACCGGCGCGGATACCGCCGCTGCGAGCGCCGTGGGCAAGCTGATCGCCGAACGGGCCAAGGCGGCCGGCATCACCGAGGTGGTGTTCGACCGTGGCGGCTACATTTTTCACGGTCGGGTCAAGGCCCTGGCCGAGGCGGCCCGCGAAAGCGGCCTGTCTTTCTAAGGGAACGAGATCATGGCACGTACTCCCAATACTGATCGTGAGGGATCCGAGCGTCGCGGTCGCGGTCGCGGCGGCGACGGCGAGGGGCGGTCCCCGCGCGGCCGTGGTTCCGAGGCCCAGCGCGCCGAGCGCGAGGAAAACGAGTTCGTCGACAAGCTGGTTCACATCAACCGTGTGGCCAAGGTGGTCAAGGGCGGCCGTCGTTTCGCCTTCGCCGCCCTGGTGGTGGTTGGTGACGCCAAGGGTCGCGTCGGCTACGGGTCGGGCAAGGCCCGCGAAGTGCCGGAAGCCATCCGCAAGGCGACCGAGCAGGCCAAGCGCAACCTGATCAAGGTTCCGCTGCGCGAGGGCCGCACGCTGCATCACGACGTCACCGGCCACTTCGGTGCCGGCCGCGTGGTTCTGCGCGCCGCCCCGCCCGGCACCGGCATCATCGCCGGCGGTCCGATGCGCGCCGTGTTCGAGACGATGGGCGTGGCCGACATTGTCGCCAAGTGCCTGGGCACCTCGAATCCCCACAACATGATCAAGGCGACCTTCGATGCTCTGCTGAGCCTCAATTCGCCGCGCTCCATCGCCGCCAAGCGCGGCAAGAAGGTGGGCGAGATCATCGGTCGTCGTGACGGCGCTGCCGCCGCGGCCACCGCTGCCTGAATGCAGAGGGGGTAGACATGGCTGCCAGCAAGAAAGTGCGTGTGACCCAGGTGGGAAGCCCCATCGGTCGCACCGACGACCAGCGCGCCACCCTGATCGGGTTGGGCCTGAACAAGATGCATCGCACCCGTGAGCTGGAGGATACTCCGGCGGTGCGCGGCATGATTGCCAAGGTCCAGCATCTGGTCCGGGTCGAGGATTAATCTCCAGTCCGGCCCCCGCCAGGACGGCAGGGGGCCGGATCATGAGGATCAAGACGATGACGAAGCTCAACGATCTGCGCGACAACGAAGGCGCGCGCTATGAATTCAAGCGCATCGGCCGCGGTATCGGCTCGGGCAAGGGCAAGACCTCGGGCCGTGGCGTCAAGGGTCAGGGCTCCCGGACCGGCGTGTCCCTGCACGGCTTCGAAGGCGGTCAGATGCCCATCTACCGCCGTCTGCCGAAGCGCGGATTCACCAACATCAATGCCCGCGAGTTCTGCGAGGTCAATCTCGGCCGTCTGCAGGCCGCCATCGAGGCGGGCAAGGTCGATGCCGGCCAGCCCATCACCGAAGCGGTTCTGCGGACCGCCGGTCTGATCGGCAAGCCGCTGGACGGCGTGCGTCTGCTGGCGCGCGGAGAATTGAAGACCAAGGTGACCATCGAAGTGACCGGAGCGTCCAAGGCGGCCATCGCCGCCGTGGAAAAGCTGGGCGGTTCGGTGAAGGTTGCCGAAGCGGTTGCCGAAGCGGTTGCCGCCGAGGGCTGATCGCCCTCGGCAATCCTCTTGCGATCCGCTATAAAGTCTACCGGACCTTATCCTTATCGGAGCTAAAGGCACATGGCCTCTGCCGCCGAGCAGCTTGCCGCGAACGTGAATCTGGGTGTCTTTGCGAAGGCGACCGACCTCAAGAAGAGGATCTGGTTCACCGTCGTCGCCCTGGTGGTGTACCGCCTGGGCACCTGGATTCCCATTCCCGGCGTCGACCCGCATGTCATGGCGGACCTGTTCCGGCGCTCCGGCGGCGGCCTGCTCGGCATGTTCGACATGCTGGCCGGCGGCGCGCTGCAGCGCATGACCATTTTCGCCCTGGCGATCATGCCGTACATCTCGGCGTCGATCATCATGCAGTTGATGACCACCATCGTGCCGTCGCTGGAAGCCATCAAGAAGGAAGGCGAGTCCGGCCGCAAGAAGATCAACCAGTACACCCGCTATCTGACGGTCCTGATCGCCGCCATGCAGGCCTACGGCATCGCCGCCGGCCTGGAGGGCATGACCGGCCCGACGGGGACGGCGGTGATCATGGACAACCATCTGCTGTTCCGGTTCTCCACGGTGATCACCCTGGTGGGCGGGACGGTGTTCCTGATGTGGCTGGGCGAACAGATCACCGCCCGCGGCATCGGTCAGGGGACCTCCCTGATCATCATGGCCGGCATCGTGGCGGAACTGCCCGGGGCCTTGGCCGGCACTCTGGAGCTGGGACGCACCGGCGCGTTGCCGGTGCTGCTGATCATCGGTCTGCTGATCCTGGCGGTGGGGATGATCTATTTCATCGTCTTCGTCGAACGGGCCCAGCGCCGGATCATCGTGCAATATCCGAAGCGCCAGGTCGGCAACAAGATGTATGGCGGCGAATCGTCGCACCTGCCGCTGAAAGTCAACACCTCGGGGGTGATTCCGCCGATTTTCGCCAGCTCTCTGCTGCTGATGCCGATGACCGTGGCGCAGTTCGCGATGGCTGGCGGCCCCGACTGGCTGAACACCTTCACCGTGCTGATGGGCCGTGGGCAGCCGCTTTATCTGGCGCTGTATACGGCGCTGATCGTCTTCTTCTCGTTCTTTTACACTGCCGTTGTCTTCAATCCGGTGGATACCGCCGATAATTTGAAGAAATATGGTGGCTTTGTTCCGGGCATCAGGCCGGGAAAGAACACGTCCGATTATCTGGATTATGTTCTTACCCGCCTGACTGTAGTGGGCGCTGCCTACCTAACTGCGCTCTCTGTCCTGCCCGAACTGCTGATTGCCAAGTGGTCAGTCCCCTTTTACTTTGGCGGTACCAGCCTGTTGATTGTCGTCTCCGTCACGATGGATACCGTGGCTCAGATCCAGTCGCATCTGCTGGCGCACCAGTATGAGGGGCTCATCAAGAAGTCCCGACTCAGAGGTCGTCGCGGCTGACCCACCCCCTAAAAAACCGACTTGGGCGGCCGCGGGAACAGGGGAGACAGCAATAATGAACCTAGTCCTGTTGGGGCCGCCCGGTGGCGGCAAGGGTACTCAAGCTAAGCGTCTGCAGGATCGGTATGGCCTGATCCAGCTTTCCACCGGCGACATGCTGCGCGCAGCGGTCGCCTCGGGGTCCGAAGTGGGCCGGAAGGCCAAGGCGGTGATGGATGCCGGACAGTTGGTGTCCGACGAAATCGTCATCGCCATCATCGACGAGCGTCTGGATCAGTCCGATACCCTGGGGGGCGTCATTTTCGACGGGTTCCCCCGAACGGTCGCCCAGGCCGAGGCTTTGGACCGGATGCTGGTCAAGAAGGGGCGCAAGCTCGACTTCGCCATCGAAATCCGGGTTCCCGATGCTCCTATCGTCGAACGCATCACCGGCCGCTTCACCTGCGGCAAGTGCGGCGCCGGCTACCATGACAAGTTCCAGCGCCCGAAAGTCGACGGCGTCTGCGATTCCTGCGGCGGGGCCGAGTTCATTCGCCGCGCCGACGACAATGCTGAAACGGTGAACAAGCGTCTGGCCGCCTATCACGCTCAGACCGCCCCGCTGCTGCCTTATTACGACACGCAGGGGATTTACGAACTGGTCGACGGCACTCAGGAGATTTCCGCGGTGACCGGCGCCCTGGAGGCGTTGCTGGACCCGGTTCGGGGCCGGTAAGATTACGGTGGGAAAGACGGAGAGTCCCCGTTGACTCTTCGTCGATTCCCCCTATAATCGCGCACCTTCGCTTTCCCCCATGCCGGGCTGGGCTCGGTGTGGTGTGGGTTATTGTTGTTCGAGTGGGTGATGGCTGCGGCTGTTGCCCGGATCACCTAATTCGAGGAGTAACCAGCTTTGGCCCGTATCGCTGGCGTCAACATTCCGACCAACAAGCGCGTTCTGATCGCGCTGACCTACATTCATGGCATCGGCCGCTCCAAGGCTGCTGAGATCTGCGTCAAGCTGGGGATTCCCGCCGAGCGCCGCGTCAATCAGCTGAGCGACGACGAAGTCCTGAAGATCCGCGAGATGATCGACCGCGACTATCAGGTCGAAGGCGATCTGCGTCGCGAAGTGGCGATGAACATCAAGCGTTTGATGGATCTGGGCTGCTACCGTGGTCTGCGGCATCGCCGCGGTCTGCCGGTTCGCGGCCAGCGCACGCATACCAATGCGCGCACCCGCAAGGGTCCGGCCAAGCCGATCGCCGGTAAGAAGAAAGCCACGAAGTAAGGATCACCTCAGATGGCCAAGCCTGCTGCTTCCGCGCGTCCTCGTCGTCGCGAGCGTAAGAACATCACCTCGGGTGTTGCTCACGTGAATTCCACGTTCAATAACACCATGATCACCATCACCGACGCCCAGGGGAACACCATTTCTTGGTCTTCCTCGGGCATGCAGGGCTTCAAGGGTTCGCGCAAGTCGACCCCCTATGCCGCCCAGGTCGCCGCCGAGGATGCCGCCCGCAAGGCGGCCGAGCACGGCATGCGGACCCTGGAAGTCGAAGTGAAGGGTCCCGGCGCGGGCCGTGAGAGCGCCCTGCGCGCGCTGCAGGCTGCCGGCTTCGCCATCACCTCGATCCGCGACGTCACCCCGATCCCGCACAACGGCTGCCGTCCGCGCAAGCGTCGTCGCGTCTGATCGGAGGTCCGTGCAACGGATTGCCGCTGCCTTCCCCAAAGGGCCGGGGGAGGCGGCGGTCTCGCCGTTTCGGACCATCGTTTTGTTCCTAGCATGAGGTCACGCTCGTGATTCAGAAGAACTGGCAGGAACTGATCAAGCCCTCGAAGCTCCAGGTCGAGCCCGGGGCTGATTTTGCCCGCGTTGCCACCGTGGTCGCCGAGCCGCTGGAACGCGGCTTCGGCATGACGCTGGGCAATTCCCTTCGTCGCGTGCTGTTGTCGTCGCTGCAGGGCGCCGCCGTCACCGCCATCCAGATCGACGGGGTTCTGCATGAATTCTCGTCCGTCCCCGGGGTGCGCGAAGACGTCACCGACATCATCCTGAACATCAAGAACCTGGGCCTGCGCATGCACGGCGAGGGGCCGAAGCGCATGCACCTGAAGGCCACCGGCCCGGGTGAGGTCAAGGCCGGGATGATCGAGGTCGGGCACGATATCGAGATCATGGACCCCGATCTGGTGCTGTGCACCCTGGACGAGGGCGCCAAGCTCAACATCGAGTTCACCGTCGAGACCGGCAAGGGCTATGTCCCGGCCTCGCAGAACCGCGCCGAAGATTCCCCGATCGGCCTGATCCCGATCGACGCCATCTTCTCGCCGGTCAAGAAGGTCGCCTACAAGGTGGAAAACACCCGCGTCGGCCAGGTCACCGATTACGACAAGCTGTCGATGGTGGTCGAGACCAACGGCGCCGTGCGTCCCGACGACGCGGTGGCCCTGGCCGCCCGCATCCTGCAGGACCAGCTGCAGCTGTTCATCAACTTCGACGAGCCCAGCGCGGTCGTCGAGGAAGAGCGCAAGGACGAGCTGCCCTTCAACAAGAACCTGCTGCGCAAGGTTGACGAGCTTGAGCTGTCGGTCCGTTCGGCCAACTGCCTGAAGAACGACAACATCATCTATATCGGCGATCTGGTCCAGAAGACCGAGGCCGAGATGCTGCGCACTCCCAATTTCGGCCGCAAATCCTTGAACGAGATCAAGGAAGTGCTGTCGCAGATGGGCCTGCACCTGGGTATGGAAATCACCAACTGGCCGCCCGAGAACATCGAGGATCTGGCCAAGAAGCTGGAAGAGCCCTACTGAGGTCTGAATTCGGCGCGGCCGTGGCATCACCACGGCCGCGTTGATTTTTAAGGGACCAGTCCGGTCCGACCCCGCCGTGCTTCCCGATCAGAGGGCGGCCGGGGTGTGAAATCGGCTCTCGCGCGACGAGACCAAGCCAGAGGAGAGAGACCATGCGTCATGGAATGTCCGGTCGGAAACTGAACCGCACCAGCTCGCACCGCAAGGCGATGTTCGCCAACATGGTGGTTGCGCTGCTGAAGCACGAGCAGATCAAGACCACCCTGCCCAAGGCCAAGGACCTGCGTCCGATCGCCGAAAAGATCATTTCGCTCGGCAAGTCCGGCACCTTGCACGACCGCCGCCGCGCCTATGCCATGCTGCGCGACGATGCCGTTGTCGCCAAGCTGTTCTCGACCCTGGCCGAGCGGTACAAGGGCCGTCCGGGCGGTTACTGCCGGGTTCTGAAGGCCGGTTTCCGCTATGGCGACTCGGCTCCGATGGCCATCATCGAGCTGGTCGACCGCGACCCGGCCGCCAAGGGCGCCGATTCCGGTCCGACCGCCGAAAAGCAGGAAGAGACCGAGGAATAGGCTGCCGGTCAGCCGATCCTTCAAGGGGCGCCCACCGGGCGCCCCTTTTTCGTTGCCGGCCGTGGCGGCGGGCCAGGACGCAACGATCGATGCAAACAGCGAATTCGGCTTGAGTATACAAATATTGAAATGTAATTTCGTATGGAATTGCATTCAAAGGTTGACATCCCCATGCCGAGCCCGAACGACCTGCTTCTGTCTCCCTTGCCGAGGGATCTGCTGGAAAAAATCCGGACCGGCCAGCCCGAGGCGATGCGGGATCTGCTGGAATGGCTGGTCCGCGGATATGGCGAGGCCTCGTCTTGGTATATGCGGCGAAAGAGACTGTATCGCTGTCCCGCCAGTCTGTGCCGGTGGACCGCCGTTGTCGCCGTTGCTGCAACGGTTCTGTGGCTGCCGGTCCTGTCGGTGTTCGGCCCGGTCCGGATTGCCGATCTGTTCGGGTTGACCGCCGAATCGGCCAGTCAGCTGGGCTATCTGGCCGCCGCCGTCGGGGCATCGATCCTGCTGGTCGACAAGATGGGCGGCTTGAGCAATGCCTGGGTTCGCTACACCGTCACGGGTTTGTCTTTGCAGCAATCCTGCGATCTGATGCAGGTTCGCTGGGCGGCGCTTGACCACAACGCGACGACGGCCGCCGCCGACCAGGCGGCCGTTCTGGAAAAGGGGGCCCGCGATCTGTGGGAAAAGGTTCAGGCGGAAACGGCGGAATGGGGCAAGTCCTACATTACCGACCTGAACGCCCTGGGTGAGGCCCTGGGCCGGTCGTCGCAGAAGCCGTAACCATGCCGTCCGTCGTGCCGCGGTTTCGCCGCGCGACGCTCTTGCGAGCATTGAGCGAGCGGCCAAGCAAGCCGGAGGCTTGCGCCCGGCGAGGAGCCAAACACCTAGGGGGTGCCGAGAATGCCGCGGACCTTCTCGACCACGTCGCGGGTCGAGAACGGCTTGCTGACGATGCCGTCCGCCCCCAGGGTCAGGCTTTTTTCACGCTCGACCTCGCGGCCGCGGGCGGTCAGCATGATGACCCGGACATCCTGCCAGTCGGGATTGGAGCGGATGGCCCGGCAGACGTCGAAGCCGTCGCGCTTGGGCATCATCACGTCCAGCAGCACCAGACCGGGCCGGAACTGGGCGACGGCTTCGAGTGCCGCGTCGCCGTCGCGGGCGACACGGACGTCATAGCCGACCTGGCGCAGGAGGAATTCCAGCGACAGGAGAATGTTGGGCTCGTCGTCCACAACCAGCACCGATGGCGACACGGCCGCGTCCTCCCGTCAGGTTGCCGTCATCCAATGATACGAAGCCCGGATGATTCATTCGGGCTTCGTATCCAGCGCCCATTGGGCGCGGCCAAGGCCGCGGATGCGGCCGCCCGGCGAGGGCTTGGGAACCCGAATGAATCATTCGGGTTCCGTA
>Ga0172373_10001854_pt1 | contig 33525 bp, 44 predicted proteins | sample Lak10m_2_FD_114546 | JGI IMG/M metagenome (GOLD analysis project Ga0172373, IMG submission 114546) | Freshwater microbial communities from Kabuno Bay, South-Kivu, Congo - kab_092012_10m | ecosystem: Environmental > Aquatic > Freshwater > Lake | place: Democratic Republic of the Congo...
GGTAATTCGAACCTCGATGGGTGTGTAGTCAGTACCGTAGGCGCATCGTGAACTGGACCAACTACGACAACGTCATCGCGCAGCTGCGCACCGCCGGCCTCCAGGTCGAGTCGATCGAGGTCGGCCGCCTGCGCCGCTGCCAGGTCGAGGACGACCGCGAGAAGCGCGGCTGGTACAGCCTGCACGAGCTGCGCCTGGCCAGCGGCGACCACGTCATCGTCGGCAGCTACGGGATCTGGCGCGGGGCCAACGCCAACGCCCAGAAGATCGAGCTCGCCCGCACCGAGCTCAACGCCGAGCAGCGCGCCGCCCTCAAGGCGCGCATTGCCGAAGACCACCGCCAAAACGAGCGCATCCGCCGCGCCCAGGCCGCGCGCGCCGCACTGCGCGCGCAGCGCGTGTGGGAGATGTGCGCCCGCGACGGCGAATCCCCGTACCTGCAGCGCAAGGGCGTGGGCGCGCACGGCGTTCGCTTCAGCCCGCAGGGCGCGGTCGTCGTGCCGATGCTTGACGGCCAGGGCCGCGTGCACGGCCTGCAATTCATCCACGCCAAGCCGCGGCACGGCCGCGACAAGGACTACTGGCCCGCTGGCATGGCCAAGCAGGGCCACTGGTTCCACCTGGGCCCGTCGCCGCAGGGGGTGATGCTGGTGGCCGAGGGCTACGCGACCGCCGCCAGCCTGTTCGAGGCCTCCGGCTGGCCGGTGGCCGTGGCCTTCGACGCCGGCAACCTGCAGCCCGTGGCCGAGGCGATAGCGCGCCGCTATCGCGGCATCCGCCTGCTGATCTGCGCCGACGACGACGCCGCCACGCACGGCAACCCGGGCGTGACGGCCGCCAGCTCGGCCGCGCTGGCTGTCGGCGGGGCGTGGATGGCGCCGACCTGGTCGCACGCCGGCGAGGTGGCCCTGCGCGCGCGCATCGGCGAGGCCGGCGCGCTGCCCGGCGGCCCATCGCTGACTGCGGTCGAGCAGGCCGAGGCCAAGGCGCGCGTGCGCGAGCTGCAGCGCGCCTGCGGCGCCACCGGCGCCACCGACTTCAACGACCTGCACGCCCTCGAGGGCCTGCACGTGGTGCGCGCCCAGGTGGAGACCCGCATCCGGCAACTCGGGTGGCTGCAGCCCAGCGTCGCCGCGTCCACCCCGACCACCGCCCAGGGGGGAGGGGACGGCGAAGCCGACAGCGACGACATGCGATCGGTGCAGACCGTCGACGAGCTGCTCCAGCGCTTCAGCCTGGTCTACGAGCTGCCCGACACCGTCTTCGACGCGGCCGAGAACAAGCTCGTGCCGCTGTCCAGCATGCGCAACCTGTGCACCAGCCGAATGACGCACCGCGCCTGGATGGAAAGCCCGGCCAAGCGCATCGTGCGCCAGGCCGAGGTGGGCTTCGACCCGTCGGGCGAGGACACGCGCCTGAAGTGCAACATGTGGGGCGGCTGGCCGCGCCTGCCGGCGCCTGGCGACTGCGAGTGCCTGCTCGAGCTGCTGCATCACCTGTGCAAGCGCGAGCGCAACGCCGACGAGGTCTACCAGTGGGTGCTGCGCTGGCTGGCCTATCCGATCCAGTACCCGGGCGTGAAGATGAAAACCGCCCTGGTCTTCCACGGCCCGCAGGGCAGCGGCAAGAACATGTTCTTCGAGGCCGTGATGGACATCTACGGCGAATATGGCCGCATCATCGACCAGGCGGCCGTCGAAGACAAGTTCAACGACTGGGCCAGCCGCAAGCTAATCCTCATCGCCGACGAGGTGGTGGCGCGCGCCGAGCTGTTCCACATCAAGAACAAGCTCAAGGGGTTGGTCACCGGCGACACCATTCGCATCAACCCGAAAAACGTGGGCGCCTACGAGGAGCGCAACCACGTGAACATGGTCTTCCTGTCCAACGAGGTGATGCCGGCCGTGCTCGAGCGCGACGACCGCCGCTACCTGGTCGTGTGGACGCCGCCCAAGCTGGACCCGGGCTTCTACGAGCAGGTGCGCATTGAGATCGCCGCCGGCGGCATCGCCGCGCTCCACCACTACCTCAAGCAGCTGCCCCTGGGCGACATGAAGCCCTGGACCATGCCACCGCTGACCGAGGCCAAGCGCGACCTCATCGACGCCAGCATGGGCAGCAGCGAACGCTTCTGCCGCGACTGGATCGAGCGCGTGCTGCCGCTGCCGGTGACGCCGTGCCGCAGCGAAGACCTGTTTGACGCCTTCCGCTTCTGGCAGCAGCGCACCGGCAGCAAGGGCCCCGCGATCAACGTCTTCACCGCCGAGCTAATCAAGCGCGCCAACGCCACCAAGGAGCGCAAGCGCCACTACGCCGGCACCGTGGGCACCAGCACGACACAGAGCACGGTCATCTTCCCTGAGGGCACCGAGCCCGCCGGCATGTCCATGCCCGAGCTGTCCGAGGCCATCCGCAACTTCGCCGACGCGGTGCGCGTGTGGAAGCGCGACACCTACGGCCACCAGGCCGACGACGCATGAGCCCGGCCCGCCGCCACCTCGCCCGCGCTGCCAAGCCCCCTCGAGGGGCTTTTTGCTTGGCTTGTGCAGGCCGTGCAGGGTCTTGTGCAGGGTACCCTGCACGCCAAAACGTCAATGCTGACAAGGCCTTGCCGCGTCTGTGCAGGGTGTGCAGGGTCTCTACGTGGGCGCGCGCGCACCACATCGCGCCCCGCGCCGCGCCCGCCGCGCAGCACGGGCTGCGCATCAGAGCGAGTTTCCGCGCGTGTAGTTATACCCTGCACACCCTGCACAGAAGTGATAAGTCGTTGAGTGGAAACGGTTTTTGGCGTGCAGGGTGGGGCCTCAACCCCTGCACAGACCCTGCACACCCCTGCACAGCCCGGTTTTCCCCCTCTTGGAGCGCCTGACCATGGCCACCCCCGTGCTCACCTTCACGGTCGACGCCACCGGCATCGACCGCCTGCGCGACAAGCTGCAGCGCCTGTCGGCCGACGGCCTGCGCGGCGCCGCCGCCAAGGCGCTGACCGACACCGCCTTCAGCCTGCGCCGCACCATGCAGGACGAGATGCGCGAGGTCTTCGACCGGCCCACGCCCTACATCCTGCAGTCCGTGCGCGTCGACCCGGCCACGCCCGAGCACCTCGAGGCCACCGTGGCGCCTACCTACATGGGCGGCAAGGGTGTGGACCCCCAGCGCGTGCTGCAGGCCCAGGTCGAGGGCGGCATCCGCGCCGACAAGCGCAGCGAGGTCGCGCTGCGCCGCGCCGGCATCCTGCCCGCCGGCTTCCAGACCGCCATCCCGCGCGTGCCCTACCCGGGCAGCGACGACGGCCGCGGCAACCTCAAGGGCGGCTTCATCGTGCGCCTGCTGACCTACTTCCAGGCCATGGGCGAGCAGGGCTATCGCGCCAACATGACGGCCAAGCGCAAGGCGCAGCTCGCCCGGCGCAACGTCACCCCGGGCGGCTACAAGACCATCGGCGGCGTCGTCTTTTTCGTCGCCTACGGCCGGCTGCGCGGCGCCCCCACGCGCCACCTGGCGCCCGGCATCTGGGCCAAGTCGGGCATCCACGGCAGCAACCTTCGCCCGGTGCTGATGTTCGTGCGCCGCGGCCTGTACCAGCGCCGACTGGACATGCGCCAGATCGCCCGGCGCGGCCAGGTCGAGGCCACGCTCGAGCGCCGCATGGTCTACCGCATCCGCGCCGCGCTGGGGGAGTGACGTGCACATCCCAGACACCGTTCCTGGCGCCGACGTCCCCGAACTGCTCACGCGCAGCCAGATGGCCGACTTTCTCGACTGCGCCAAGAGCTACATCACCAAGCTCGGCAACCAGGGCCGCCTGGTGCTGGCCGAGGACGGCCGCATCCGCGTGCGCGAAACCCTGCGCCTGCTGCAGCAGACCACCGGCGCCCCCGAGCGCGCCATGCCCGAGGCGCAGACCCCGGCCTACACCGACTGGCGCGAGCGCGGCGAGCGCGCCCGGGCAGAGATGCTCGAGATCGAGCTGGCCGAGCGCCGCGGCACGCTGCTGCCGCTGGACACCGTGCGCGCCGCGCTGACCTCGGCGGTGACCACGCTGCGCAGCCGCCTGGAGATGCTGCCCGACCAGGTCGCCGCGCAACTGATGGCCGCGCGCGACGAAGGCCACGCCCGCGCCCTGCTGGCCGGCGAGATCGAGACGGCGCTGGCCGAGCTGTCGCACCAGGCTGCCGCCATCGGCCGCAAGGCCGCCTGACCATGGGCGCCCGCGACGTCGTCACCACCGCCCCGCTGGCCGCCGACGGCTACGCCTTGCCCGCCGTGCTGTGGGATGCGCTGTCGCGCGCCCTGGCCCCGCGCAAGCCGTTGACCGTAAGCCAATGGGCCGACCTGCACCGCCGCCTGAGCAGCAAGGGCAGCAGCCAGCCCGGCCAGTGGGCCACCAGCCGAAACCCGCCGCTGCGCGAGCCCATGGACATGATGTCCGCGCGAAGCACCGCGCGCGACGTGGTGCTGATGTTCCCGATCCAGTTCGGCAAGACCGAGGTGGCCATCAACACGCTGGGCTACGTGATGGACCACCACCCCGGCCCGGTGATGGTGACCCTGCCCGGCGAAGCCAGCATGAACGCCTGGATCGCGCAGAAGCTGCAGCCCATGCTGGACGAGACCCCGCGCGTGCGCGCCGCGCTCAGCAGCACCGCCAGCCGCGACGGCGCCAACCGCCGCGAGTTCAAGGACTTCAGCGGCGGCCAGCTGTTCGTCGAGCACGCGGGCAGCCCGGCGCGCCTGAAGTCCAAGAGCGTGCGCACCCTCATCGTCGACGAGATCGACGAGTTCGCCAACGCGCTGACCAGCGGCGACGACCCGGTGTCCATGCTCGACGGCCGCACCTCGGCCTTCCCCGCCACCTACAAACGCCTGTACATCAGCACGCCCACGCTCAAGGGCATCAGCCGCATCGAGCAGCTGTGGAACAAGTCCGACCAGCGCCGCTACCACGTGCCGTGCCCGCACTGCGGCCACGAGCAGCACCTGCAGTGGGCCGGCCTGCATTGGGCGCCCGGCGGCAAGGGCGTGCACTACGTCTGCGCCGACTGTGGCGCCGCCATCGAGGAGCACCACAAGCCGCAGATGATCGCCACCGGCCGCTGGATCGCCGGCAACCCCGAGGCCCGCATCCGCGGCTACCACGTCAATGCCCTGTACTACCAGCCCGGCCTCGGCCCGCGCTGGGCTGACCTGGTCGAGATGTGGCTCGATGCCCAGGCCGACCCGTCCAAGCTCAAGACCTTCGTCAACGACCGCCTGGCCGAGCCCTGGGAAGACCCGACCATGCGGGCGGTCAAGCACAACGCCATCGCCGACCGCGCCGAGCCCTACGCGCTGGGCACCGCGCCCGAGGGCGTGCTGGTCGTCACCGCCGGCGTCGACACGCAGGACAACCGCCTGGCGGTGCAGCGCGTGGGCTGGGGCCGCGGCATGGCCTTCTGGGTGCTGGACTATGTCGAGCTGCCCGGCGACCCGGCCGACCCCACCGTGTGGACCGCGCTTACCGCGCTGCTGCAGCAGCCCATCCAGCACGCCAGCGGCGCCACGCTGCGCGTGCAGGCCGTGGCCATTGACGCCGGCGGCCACCGCACCGAGGCCGTCAAGGGCTACGCCCGTGAGCGCCGCGTCAACCGCCCGATGGCCATCTTCGGCGCCGTGCAGAACAACGCCCCGCCGCTGAGCAAGCCCAAGGCGCAGGACGTCACCTGGCGCGGCGCCACCGATAAGCGCGGCGTGCTGGTCTACCACGTCGGCACCGTCGCCCTCAAGCACTGGCTGTTCAGCCGCCTCAGCGTCGACGCCGACCGCGAGCCCGCCGATCGCGCCACGCACTTCAGTGACGAGCTCGACACCACCTACTTCACCGGTTTGGTCAGCGAAACGTTCAACCCCGCCCGCAACCGCTTCGACAAGCGCCGCGGCGCCCGCAATGAGCCGCTGGACACCTGGGTCTACGCCGCCGCCGCCGCGCACCACCCCGAGCTGCGCCTGCACCGCTACACCCGCGCGCAGTGGGACCAGATCGAGCAGCGTCTGGCCGCCCAGGCCTCAGGCAAGACCGCCGCCGAATCCGTCGCCGACGACAGCCCGCCGCAGGGCCGCGCGTCCGCAGACGACACGGCTGTCACCAATGCCGCGCCCAGATCCGACAAAATCCCCCCTGCAGCCCCGGCGTCCCCACCGGCCGCGCGCCCCTCGGTCGCGCTGCCGCGCCACAAGCCCAACTTCGCCAAACGATGGTGATGAGGAGCCGCCGATGGCCGACTTTCTCGACAGCGTACTGAAGACCCTTGCCGACCAGGCCCCGCAACTGCAGCGCCCCGAGCTGCAGCGCATCGAGCGCACTCTGCGTCAGCACTGGGGCGGCACCGAAGCCGGCTACATCCGCAAGCGCTTGGCCGAGCACCAGGCCCAACAGCTCGAGGCCCTGGGCAGCGCGCTGCGCGCCGGCCGCCCGCTGCGCGAATCCTTCGTCCAGGCCGGCGTCAGCCGCAGCCGCGGCTTCGAGCTGCTGCGCAAGCGCGGCTGACTGTACATCGGCAGCTCGCTGCGCAGTCCGGCTTTCCCCCTGACTTTTCCCCCGCCACGCTGGCATCTTCGCCAGCATGCCCGCAATCCCCACCACCGAGCCGTCGGTCATCGTCGCCGGCGATACGCTCGCCTGGCGGCGTGAAGACCTGGTCGAGGACTTTCCGGCGTCCGCCGGTTGGGCGCTCGCCTACAAGCTGCTCAACGCCGCCGGCAGCCTGAGCATCAGCGCCGCGGCCGACGGCGACCAGTTCGCCGTCAGCGTCGCCGCCGCCACCACCGCCGGCTACGCCGCAGGCGTCTACACCTGGGTGGCCACCGTCACCAAGGGCGCCGAGCGCTACCAGGTCGACACCGGCACCCTCACCGTCAGGCCCAACCTGGCCGCGCTCAGCAGCAGCGACCAGCGCAGCGCCGCGCGCAAGGCGCTTGAGGCCTGCGACACCGCGCTGGCCAGCTACGGCGCCAAGGCCTACCTCGAGGAGATCACCATCGCCGGCCGCCGGCAGATCTTCCGCAGCCCGGCCGAGTTCATGGCCTTCCGCAGCAAGCTGCATGCCGAGGTCGCGCGCGAGGACAACGCCGAGCGCATCGCCAACGGCCTGGCCCCCCGCAACAAGCTCCTCGTCAGGTTCCGCTGATGGCCATGCCGCCCCCACCGCGTCCGCCCCTGCTGCAGCGCCTGGCGCGCTGGGTCAACGGCGGCAACAGCCCGCCGCGCCGCCCGATCATGGTGCGCAGCACCTACGCCGCCGCCCGCGTCGACCGCCTCACCGAGGGCTGGACGACCGTCAACAGCAGCGCCAACAACGCCATCCACGGCAGCATCGACGCCCTTCGCGCCCGCGCCCGGCAGCTCGCCCAGGACAACGACTACGCGCGCAAGTTCCTGCAGCTGGTCGACGCCAACGTCATCGGCGCGCACGGCATGGCCTACCAGGCGCGCGTCATCCAGGACAACGGCCGTACCACCGACACCATCGCCAATGCCGCGCTCGAGGCCGCCTGGGCACGCTGGTCAGCCCGCGGCGTGTGCGACGTCACCGGCCGCATGGGCCTGCGCGACCTGTGCCGCGTGCTCATCAAGGCCGCCGCCCGTGATGGCGAATTTTTGGTGCGCATCGTGCGCGGCACCGAGGCCCGAAACCGGTTTGGCCTGGCGCTGCAGGTGCTGGACGTCGACCGCATCGAGACCACGGCCAACCGCACCGCCGGCGAGGGCGTCAACGCCATCCGCATGGGCGTCGAGCTCGACCAGTGGGGCCGCTGCGTCGCGCTGCACCTCAAATCGCGCCACCCCGGCGACACCTACCAGGCCATCCGCCTGGACGACTCCAACAGCCGCACCATCCGCGTGCCGGCCGAGGACGTCATCCACGGCTTCGTCGTCGACCGGCCCGAGCAGGTGCGCGGCGTGCCCTGGATGCACGCGGCCATGCTGCGCCTGCAGAACCTCGGCGGCTACGAGGAGGCCGCCATCATCGCCAGCCGCGTCGGCGCGTCCAAGATGGGCTTCTTCACCACCGAGGACGGCAGCGCCGTCCCGCTGGCCGACGGCACCGACGCCGTCACGCAAGCCCCGGTCACCGACGCCGACCCCGGCACCTTCGAGGCCCTGCCGCCGGGCACCAGCTTCACCCCCTTCAATCCGGACTATCCGTCCAACATGTTCGCCGAGTTCGTCAAGGCGAACCTGCGCGGCATCGCCTCCGGCCTGGGCGTGAGCTACCACGCCCTGGCCAACGACCTTGAGCGCGTGAGCTTCAGCTCGATCCGCTCGGGCACGCTCGAGGAGCGCGACCAGTGGTCGGTCATCCAGCAGTGGTTCGTCGAGGCCTTCCTCGAGCCCATCTTTGCCGAGTGGCTGCGCAACGCGCTGGCCTTCGGCCAGGTCACCCTGCCCAGCGGCAATAGCCTGCCGCTGTCGCGCATCGAGCGCTTCACCCCGCATCACTTCCAGCCGCGCCGCTGGGACTGGGTCGACCCGCTGCGCGACATCCAGGCCGACATCGCCGCGATGGACGCCGGCCTCAAGAGCCCGCAGTTCATCGCGCAGCGCATGGGCCAAGACTACGAGGACATCCTGCAGCAGATCGCCGAGGCCGACCGCCTGCGCGCGAGCCTGGGCCTGCCCCCGCGCACACCGCGCCCGGCGCCCACCGTCGCGCCCGAGCCGACCAGCTCCGAATGACCAAGCGCCGCGCAGTCCGGTTTTCCCCCTGACTTTTCCCAGCCGCCTTGCACACCATGCCGACCATGCCCCAAGCACACACCGCCGCCGCCCCTGCGCCAGGTGCACCAGGTGCGCACGCCGCGCTGAAGCCCGGCACGCGCGTGCAGCGCGGCCTGCAGCTCGACCGCGCTGCGGTCGACGAGCAGGCCCGCACCGCGACGATGGCCGTGGCCAGCGAAACCCCCTACGACCGCTGGTGGGGCCGCGAAGTCCTCAAGTGCGGCCCCGGCAACGTGCGCCTGCAGCGCATGCTGGCCGGCGCCAACCTGCTCATGGATCACGACACCCGCGACGTGGTGGGTGTCGTCGAATCGGTCCAGATCGGCACGGACCAGATCGTCCGCGCCGTGGTGCGCTTCGGCAGAAGCGCGCGGGCCGAGGAGGTCTGGGGCGACGTGCGCGACGGCATCCGCCGCAGCGTGTCCGTCGGCTACCTGATCCACGAAGCTGTGCTCGCCCGTCGCAGCGACGACGCAGACGAGCTCGACGAGTACCACGTCACCGACTGGGAGCCCTACGAGGTCAGCCTCGTGTCCGTCCCGGCCGACCCGACCGTCGGCATCGGCCGCGCTGCCGACGAGGCCGACCCCCGCCTGCAACCTGTCATCCCCGCCCCCATCCAGGCCGCCGCCACCGAGCCGGCCGCCGATCCCCCTGCCATCACCACCCCTTCGGAGAACCGCTCCATGAACGCCCCCGCCCTCAACGTCAGCGCCGACGCTGCCGCCACCATCGCCGCCGAGCGCTCGCGCGTCCGGGAGATCAACGCCATCGCCGACCAGTTCGGCAAGTTCGACGGTGTCAAGGCCGCCTGCGCCAAGGCGCTGGACGACGGCGCCACCGTCGACCAGGTGCGCACCGTCGTCATGCAGGCCGTCGCCGCCGCCCAGACCGCCCCCGCGCCGCATTTGGACATGGAGCCCCGCCAGGCCAAGCGCTACAGCGTCGTGCGCGCCATCCGAGCCATGGTCGACCGCGACTGGCGCGGCGCCGAGTTTGAGCGCGAGTGCTCGGCTGAAATCTTGCGGCGCGCCGGCATCGACAGCGCGCCCAACGGCGGCTTCTTTTTGCCTGCCGACATCCAGAAGCGTGACCTGACGGTCGGCACCGCCACCGCCGGCGGCAACCTGGTGGGCACCAACCTCGTGCCGTCGTCCTTCATCGAGCTCTTGCGCGCCCGGGCCGTGGTCGCCCAGCTCGGCGCCGTCATGCTGCCCGGCCTGGTTGGCAATGTCGCCATTCCGAAGCAGACCGGCGCCGCCACGGCCTACTGGCTGCAGAACGAGGCCGACCCGATCACGGAAAGCAACCACACCTTTGGCCAGCTGTCGCTGACGCCCAAGCACGTGGGCGCCTACACCGAGATCAGCCGGCAGCTGATGATGCAGTCCACGCCGGCGATCGACCAGCTGGTCATGGACGACTTCGCTCGCGTCCTGGCCCTGGCCATCGACAAGGCCGCGCTCGAGGGCACGGGCAGCAACGGCCAGCCCACGGGCATCAGCCAGACGTCCAACATCGGCAGCGTCACGGGCACCTCGCTCGACCTGGCCGACTGCCTGGAGTTCCAGTCCGACCTGGCCGGCTCCAACGCCCTGGTCAACGGTTGCGCCTACGTCACCACGCCGGCCGTGGCCGCGCTGCTGGCCGGCCGCGCGCGCATCGGCAGCACCGACTCGGTGACGCTGTGGCGCGGCAACATCCTGGAAGGCCAGATCGAGGGCTTCCGCGCCGTGTCCACCACGCAGGTCACGGCCGCGTCGATGGTCTTCGGCGACTTCAGCCAAGTCGTCATCGGCGAATGGGGTTTCCTCGAGCTGGCAATGAATCCCTACGCCAGCTTCACCGCAGCCATCACCGGCATCCGCGCCATCCAGACGGTCGACGTCGGTGTGCGCCACGCCGCGGCCTTCAGCCGCGCCACATCGATCACCTGATCGCAGGAGGCCCACGCCATGACGACGCAATTCGCCGGCAACGCCACCGCGGTAAGCCTGCTGGCCTCGGTGGATGCGGCCAACACCGCCGCCGCCACCGGCGCCTGGGTCGACGTCCGCGACTACGAGGGCCCGGCCCTTGTCGTCCAGAACGCCGGCCTGGGCACGGGCACCCTCACGGGCAAGCTGCAGCACGCTGACGACGGCAGCGGCACCAATGCCGAAGACCTGACCGGCGCCGCCTTCACCGAAAAGACCACCGGCGCCAATCAGCAGAAGCTGGCCTTCATCCCCAACCGCACGCGCGGTTTCGTCCGCTACGTCGGCACGGTCGGCACCGGCCCGCAGCAGGTCGCCGCCACGCTGGTGGCGGTGAAGAAGACCGCGCCGTAAGGCCGCCGCCATGCTGAGCGCATCGCCCCCTGCCACCATGCCGACCCTGCCCTGGGTCGCGCTGCGCGCCTTCTGGCGTGGCGCCGCCGTGGTGGCCGTGGGCGATGTGCTGCAGCTTACGCGCAGCGAGGCCGCCGAGCTGCTGGCGGCCCACAAGATCGTTCCGGCGCGCGATGTCGCGCCGACGCCTGCCCGGGCCGACCCGGCACCTGCACCGGCTGCACTGCCCGCACCGGCGCCTGCATCGGCCACCGCCGCGGCCCCGCGCCGCCCGCGCAAGCCCAAGGGAGGCTGACGTGGGCGGCGAGGATCTGGCGCTGTACTTTGACACCGATGCCACCGCCGGCCTGGCCAGCGCCGTCACGCTCGACGGCCAGGCCAAGGCTGCCATCTGGGACAACGAATACCAGCTCGGCACCGTCGCCAACACCGGCATGGCCACCACCATGCCCATGCTCACGCTGCGCACCGCCGACGTGCCCGCCAGCCCAGTGGGCAAGACCGCCGTTGTCGACGGCGTCACCTACACCGTCGTCGAGCATCAGCCCGACGGCACCGGCGTCAGCCGCCTCATGCTGGAGCGCGCCTGATGTCGGCGCACCTCGCCCTGCAGACGGCCGTCGTCACGCTGCTGACCGCCGCCCCGGCCCTGGCTGGTGGCAACGTCAAGGCCAACGCCGTCCGCCCGGTGGCCGCGCAGCACACCAGCGCCGTCGTCGTGCGCATGCTGCAGTCCCGCGCCGACACGCCGCGGATGCTCGGCGCCGGTTACGAGTGGCAGACCCTGATGCTGGTTGAGTGCATGGCCCGCGCGGCCGGCAGCGCCAGCGAGCCGCACGCAGCCGTTGACGCGCTGCTCGAGGCCGCCTGGTCACGCATCGCGGCGTGGCAGCCGGCATCCAACCTGGGCGTCATCGACGTGCGCATGACGCCCGAAATCAGCTGGCAGTCTGAGGACGGCGACGTCCCCATCGTCACCGCCACCATCAGCGCCGTCATCCAGCACCGCACCCAATCCACCAGCCTGGCCGCCTGGCCGTAAGCCCTTCACGGAGCACCGCACCATGGGACGCCTCATCCGCAAAACCGCCATCCTGGCCGAACTTGAAGCTAACTACGGCGTCGACCCCACGCCCACCGGCGCGGCCAACGCCATCTTGGTGAGCAATGCCAGCTTCGCCATCTCGTACAGCAACGTCAACCGCGACCTGATCCGCGCGCACCTGGGCGGCAGCGAGCAACTGGCTGGCACGCGCTTCGTCGAGTGCAGCTTCGACGTCGAGCTCGCCAACTCCGGCTCAGCCGGCACCGCGCCCGCCTGGTCGCCGCTGCTGCAGGCCTGCGGCTTCGCCGAATCGGTACTCACGACCCCCAACCGGGTCGAGTTCCTGCCCATCTCGGCGAGCTTCCAAAGCCTCACGATCTACTACCACATCGACGGCACGCTGCGCAAAGTGCACGGCGCGATGGGCAACGCCGAGTTCATGCTCAATGAAGGCGAGCGCCCGATGATCCGCTTCAGTTTCGTCGGCCTGGACGGCGGCGCATCCGCCACCGCCGACCCGTCGCTGACGCTGACAAGCTGGCAAGTGCCCAGCGTCGTAAGTGACGTGAACTCGGGCGACATCAATTTGGGCGCTACCTACGCGGCCGGCGTGCTCGCCAGCGGCACCGACTACCCGTCGCGTGGCCTGACCATCAACGCCGGCAATGTGCTGGCGCGCAAGGCGATCCTTGGCGGCCAATCGGTCAGCATCACGCAGCGCGACATGACCGGGTCTTGTCAGCTTGATCTGACGCCTGCTCAGGAGGCCAGCTTCATGACGGCAATCAACGCCAACACCACCACGTCGCTCGCCTTCAACCATGGCGGCAGTGGCGCCGGTGTCGGAATCATCCTGCACGCGCCCAGGGTGCAGCGCATCGACCCAACCGACACCGACTACGAAGGCGAGCTGCACACCGGCCTGTCGCTGCGTTTCGTACCGTCCAGCGGCAACGACGAGCTGCGCATCGTCTGCCTGTGACGAGCTGACCGCCTGACGCCCTGAGCCCCTGACCCCCACCAGCCCCCGCAAGAGCCCCACGCATGTCCTTCAAGCTGTCCGTCAGTCACACCGTCCTGGTTCCAGTCGAGGGCCATCTGCCCGACGACACGGGCCGCAAGGTGCCCTTCTCATTCCGCCTGGTCTGCAAGCGCCTGGGCGCCGAGCAGCTCAAGGCGCAGATGGAGCAGTCCGACGCCACGGTGCCGGAGTTTTTGGCGGGCGTGGTCAGCGGCTGGGAGGGCGTGCAGGACGACAACGGCCAGGCCGTGCCCTTCAGCGCCGCCGCGCTGCAGGAGCTGCTGAACATCGTGGGCATGGCGGGCGTCTGCTTCCAGGCCTACTTCGGCGCCTGCGGCGCCAAGGCCAAGGAAAAAAACTGACGGAGGCGGCCCGGCTCCTGGCTCGGGGCGAATTGGATGTCACCACCGACCATGATGCCGAGCCGCACGACGACACCGACCAGGCCCTCGCCGCCTTTGGCCTGCGCCTGGCCGAGGACGCGCCGCAGCGCGAGCGGGTCTTCCGCCTCTGGCCGGAGAACCTGCGCGCCTTCAACGCCTGGATGCGCGTGCAGACGCAGTGGCGCGTCGGCGGCATGGGCACGCCCACGGGCCTGGACTACGCCGGCGTCGAGGCCTGCATCCGCATGGCCCGCCTTGCGCCGCCGCGCCGCGTGCGCAGCCTGCTGGCCGAGCTGCAGGTCATGGAGCGCAGCACCCTGGCCACCTGGGCCGAGCAGCAGCGCGAGCACGCCACGCGTAGCCGCCCGCGCCGCTGACACCGTCGCAACCGCAGCACACCGCCATGGCTGAACTCATCGGCATCCGCCTGCAGCTCACCGGCGCCACCCAGGTGGCCGGCGGCCTGAGCCAGATTACCGACGCGCTGCAGGACACCGCCGCGCAGGCCGGCACCACCGGCGCTGCGCTCAAGACTCTGGGCGCCCAGGCCGTCACCGGCGTGCAGGCCACGCAATCGGCCACGCAGGCTGTGCAGCAGCAACTGCGCGCCTCGGCCCGCGAGACCGACGCGCAGGCCAACATGCTGCGCCAGGCCAACCGCAACCTGTCGATGCAGATGACGGACATCGTCACATCGCTCAGCAGCGGCATGCCGGCGCACATGGTACTGATCCAGCAGGGCGGCCAGATCAAGGACGCGTATGGCGGCGTGCTCGACGCGCTAAAAGGCGTTGGCAGCTATGTGGCTACCCTGGCCACCCCCGTCAACCTGGCGGCCGGCGCCATCGCGGCGCTGGGCGTCGCCGCTTTCAAGGGCAGCCAGGAGGTCGACGCCTACACCCGCGCGCTGACGCTCACTGGCAACCAGATCGGCATGACCGAGGGCCAGCTCGCGCAGATGGCCACGCGCATCGACAGCGTCGCCGGCACCACCAGCAAGGCCGCCGAGGTGCTGGCCCAGCTTGCGGGCACGGCCGGCATCACCAGCGACAGCATTGAGCGCATCGCCACTGCCAGCATTGCCATGGAGCGCGCCGGCGGCCCCTCGGTCGCAGAGCTGGCCAAGAAGTTTGCCGCCCTGGGCGAAAAGCCCGTCGACGCACTCATCAAGCTCAACGAGGCCGAAAACTTTCTCACCGAATCGGTCTATGCCCAGATCCGCGCGCTTACCGATCAGGGCCGCGAGGCCGACGCCGCCGCCGCCGCGCAGGCCGCCTATGCCGACGTCGTCGAGCAACGCGCCCAGGCCCTGGACTCCCGCCTCGGCTACCTCGAGCGCGCCTGGCGCGGCGTCAAGGATGTCGCCAAGGAGGCCTGGGACGCCATGCTCGGCCTGGGCCGCAAGGACACCGACGAGCAGCGCCTGGAGGAGTTGCGCAAGCAGCTCGACGACCGCCTCAAGGCTCAGGCCACCGCCCGCTCCGACAACCGCGCCCGCTACCAGCCCGGCATCCACCTGCTCAAGCAGCAGATCGCCGAGATCGAGAAATCCCTGCGCCTGCAGAAAGAGCAGGACGAGCTGCGCCAGAAGGATCTCGACCGCGCCAAGGCCCGCGCCGCCTGGGACCAGGAGCGCGCCAAGTTCCTGACCCAGGAAAAGCGCCTCGAGGAGGAAATCGCACGCATCCGCAAGCTCGGCGCCGAGGCCGGCATCAGCAAAGCCGACATCGAGGCCCGCGTCCGCGCCGCCCGAGAACGCATGGCCCCGCGATCGTCCAGCACGCGCAGCGGGCAGAAGGTGTCGTCGGTAACCGAGCTGGGAGACATCGACGCGCTGAAAGAGGCCGTCGCGCTGCTGGAAGAAGGCCTGGAGCTGTCCGAGGACGTCAACAACGAGCGCGAACGCGGCACGCGCCTGCAGCGCGACGAGCAGAAGCTGATCGAGCAGTACAAGCGCACCGTCGACAGCGTCGGCGACGCCCTGGCCAACGCCCTCATAACCGGCGGCAAATCCGCCGGCGAGCAACTCAAGCGCTACTTCTCGACTTTGATCCTCCAACCCATCATCCGCGCCATCGTCGACCCCATCGCGCGCACCGTCACCGGCGTCATCACCAGCATGGCTCCATCCCTGTTCGGCGGCGCCGCCGCCGCAGGCACCGCCGGTGCGGCCGGTGCAGCCGGCGGCCTGTTCAGCAGCCCGCTGAGTTTGCTGTCGTCGGCATACAGCGCCGTCACTGGCAGCACCGCATCTTTCCTGGGCGGCGCCGCGCAGTCGCTGGGCAAGTTCATCGGTGGCGGCATCGGCGGCAGCATCGGCGCATTCGGCGCGGGCATGCAGGGCGCCGTGCTGGCCCCTGGCCTGGCCGGCCCCACCACCGTCGGCGCAGGCGGCGCCATGGGCCTGGGCGCCACGCTGGGCGCTGCTCTGCCGCTGATCGGCCTGGCCCTGGGCGCGCTGTGGGAGCCGCTGTTTGGTCGAAAGCTGAAAGACCAGGGCATCGAAGGAAGCTTCGGCGCCGGCGGCTTCGGCGGCCAGCAGTACCAGTTCTTCAAGGGCGGCCTGTTCCGCAGCGACAAGACCACGCGCAGCGCGCTCGACCCCGAGCTGCAGGCCCTGCTGTCCGACACCTTCCTGAGCGCCCGCACCAGCATCGCCACGATGGCGCGCGAGCTGGGCATGGCGACTGACGCCCTGGCCGGCTTCAGCAGGGACGTCAAGGTGTCCTTTATGAACTTGACGCAGGAGCAGATCCAGGAAAAGCTGGCCAAGGAGCTTGGCCTGGTGGCCGACGAAATGGCCCGCCTGGTCGCCGGCGCAGGCGCCACCGCCGAAAGCCTGCAGCAGCTCTACCAGGCCGTGATGTCCGAACGCAGCCAGCTCGAGCAGCGCCTGCTGCAACTGCAGGGCGACACCGCCGAGATCCGCCGCCGCGAGCGCGAAAGCCTGCACCAGACCAACCGCGCCCTTTACGACCGCATCACCGCGCTTGAGGACGAGCGCGCCGCGCTAGACGCGCTGCTGAGCGACACCGCCAGCCTGATCCAGCAGCAGATCGGCGCCAGCCAGGCCGCTGCCAACGCCGCCCGCCAGGCGGCCGACGCCTACCGCACCGCAGGCATGACGCTGATCGACACGGCTCGCGCCCTGCGCGGCGAGGTGTCCCCCGGCGCCAGCGCCGCCGCCGCGTACCGCAGCGCCTTGGGCGCCGCGCAGCGCGGCGACATCGGCGCCATGCAAACGCTGCCCGGCCTGGCCCAGGCCTACGCCGAAAGCCTGCGCAGCAGCGCCCGCAGCCGCTCGCAGTATCTGGCGGGCACGCGCAGCATCGCGGCCGAGCTTGAGGCCGTGGCGGGCACGGCGGGCGGGCTGGGCACCACCGCCAGCATCGACGCCGCGCTGCTGGATGTCAACACGGCCGTGCTGCGCAACCTGGCCGAGGACGTGCAAAACGGCGCGCTGACTGTGGAGCTGCTGCGCGAGCACCAGACGCTGCTCGACAGGATCGCCAGCCGCCTCGGAGACACCGGCCCGCTGGCCGAGCGCATCGACGCCAACGTCGGAGCCACCGGCAACGTCATCGACGCGCAATTGGTGGCGGGCGATGTGCTGGCCTCATCCGATAGCACGCTGTCGCGCGTGCTGGCCAAACTGTCAGAGCCTGATGCAAACTCCGCAATGCTGAGCCAGCACGTGCAGTCTGGCAACGCGCTGCTGGCCAGCCGCCTGGACCTGGTCGTCCAGGCTATCAGCGCGCAATCTGCAGCACAGCAGGCCGAACTCAAACGCCAGCAAGATTTGCTGAAAGCCCAAGCTGATTTGGAATCGGCTGCAGCGTATTTTCAAAGGCTGGAACAAAACCTGTCGCAAGCGCGACAAACTGCTGTCGACACACCGACAACCGTGCAAACCCGAATTGGCACGGAACCTTGGTACAAGGGAAAAGGCGGCATTTACCGCACAGATCCAAACCCGGCCTATGCCACAGCGCTGGACTCGCTAAGCGCGGCGCAAAAAGCGCTCAATTCGTTCGCGCCGCAACTTGACATCCTCCGCAATCAAATTATTGCCCTAGGCGGTATCCCCGCCTTCGCCCGTGGCGGCCTGCACGCCGGCGGCCTGCGCCTGGTCGGCGAGCGCGGCCCCGAGCTCGAGGCCACCGGCCCGGCCCGCTACTGGTCCGCCGCCGACACCACCGCCATGCTCGGCAACAGCACCCGGCGCGAGGAAGTGCTCGCCGCCGAAATCCGCGCCCTGCGCGCCGAGGTCGTTGGCCTGCGCGCGGAGACCCGCGCCACCGCCGAGCACACCGGCAAGACCCGCCGCCTGTGGGAGCGCGTCACGCGCGACGGCGAATCCATGCAGGTGACCGACGTCACCCCCGCCCCATGACCGCCACCGGCCCCCGCCACGCCCACCCGCAGGCCCGCCCATGAAAGTCATCAAGCCGGTCATTTTTGACGCCGCAACCCACCTGGTCAGCAGCACCGCGGTGGAGGCCTACGCCGCCTACAACCCGGCCACCACCTACGCCAAAGACGCATTCGTCGATTACGGCACCTTCATCTACCAAAGCTTGGTCAACAGCAACACCGGCAACCAACCCGACATCAGCCCGACGCAGTGGGTGCTCATCGGCCCCGACAACACGCACGCCATGTTCGACGACCAAACGAGCACGGCCACCAGCTCGACATCGCCCCTGACCGTGGTTTTGGACACCGGCCTGTGCAATTCACTCGGCCTGCTCGGCCTGGTCGGATCGCAAGTCGTCGTCACCGTGAAAGACGACACAGCCGGCAATACCGTCTATTCCCGCACAGTCAGCCTGGACGGGACATTTATCTACGACTGGTATCAATACTTCTTTGAGCCCTACGTCCAAATCGGCGAGGTGGTATTGACCGACCTGCCGCCATACCTGACCGCCGAATTGACGGTATCCCTTACGGGCACCGGCACCATTCAAATCGGCACCCTGACATGGGGCACGCAGTACGACATAGGCGACGCCGAATACGGCGCGGGCCTGGGCATCATCGACTACTCCAAAAAGGAAACCGACGAATTTGGCGTCACCACTTTTGTCCGTCGGGATTTCAGCAAACGCCTTACCGCTAGGCTAATGCTGCCCAACAACCAGCTCAACCGCGTGCAGCGCGTCCTGGCCGACCTGCGCGCCCAGCCCGCCATCTGGGTCACCAGCGACGTGGCGGACCTGGCGCCGTTGACCGTGTACGGGTTTTTCCGCGATTTCGCCATCGAGGTCGCCTACCCCACCGAATCCTTCTGCACCTTGGAAATCGAGGGCCTGACCTGATGCCCGCGCCCGCACACCCCGCCTGACCGCCCACCGCCAGCGAGCCACGCCCCACCATGCCAACCGCACCCACCCCCATCACCCCGCTGCCCACCGCACCGTCGCGCGCCGACCCGGCCAATTTCCCCGCGCGCGCCGATGCGTTCTTGGGCCAGATGCCGAGCTTCGGCACGCAGGCCAACGCGCTGGCCAGCGTCACCTACACCAACGCCGTCGAGGCCCTGGCCAGCGCCAACGCCGCGCAAGCAGACCGCATCCTGGCGCAGGCAGGCGCAGCGGCCGTGGCTGCAGCCAATCCGGCCGCCAACGCCGCCGCAGCCGCTGCCAGCGCCGCCGCAGCCGCCGTCAGCGCCGGCCAGGCGCAAGCAGTCAGCCCCGACAGCCCCGTGCGCTTCAACACCCGGCAGATTACGGCCAATCTCACCATCGGCAGCGCCTACAACGCCGCCAGCGCCGGCCCCATCAGCATCGGCGACGGCATCACCGTCACCGTCCAAGACCACGCCACCTGGAGCATTCAATGAGCACGCTCGTCACCCGCACCATCCAGACCCCTGACGCATCGCCCGTCAGCTTCCCCAACGGCATCCGCATCGGCACGGCCGGCGGCGCCGGCCTCATCAATCACATCGGTGTGCCCGGCCAGCAAGGCTTCGGCGTGGGCATCGCGCCTGAGCTGCCTGCCGGCTTCGCCAAGCTGTACGGGACTGAAGACCCCGCGTCCGAGAACTACGGGAACTACCAGTACAGCGACGGCTCGGTCATGGTCTACGTGCCGGCCTTCTTCTACAAATACGGCACGGGCAGCAACGGCCTGGCCGTCAACCTGGTGGACATCAAGCCGTTCACGCATTGGCCCAGCGTGGCCGATGCCAATGCCGCGGGGTACGCGCTGCACCGGGCGTTCTACAACGGCGGCAGCATTCGGCCTGGCTTTCTTGTTGACAAGTACAAGTGCAGCAACAACGGCGGCACGGCGTCGAGCTTGAAAAACGGCATCGCGCTCAGTTCCGCGCAGCGCGGCAGCCTCAGCACCGCCACCTTCGCCAGCCTGACCGGCACACCCACCAACAACCTAGCCGGCGCCATCGCCGCAGCCAAGACGCGCGGCAGCCGCTTCTTCTGCAACACGCGCTTTATTCGCTCCGCACTCGCGCTGCTGGCCAACGCCCACGGCTCCGCCGCCACCGGCACCGCCTTCTGCGCTTGGTACAGCGCGGGCAGCACCAACTTCCCCAAGGGCTGCAACAACAACGCCAACGGCGACGCCAACGACGCCGCCATCGCGTTTGTCGACGACGGCAACGGCACCTATGCCTGCGGCCGCACCGGCAGCGCGAACTTCATGGCGCGCGCCACACACAACGGGCAGATGTCGGGCGTGGCAGACCTCAACGGCATCGTCTGGGAGGCTGAGCTGGGCCTCACCAGCAACGGCACCAACTTCTACATGCTCAAGACCTCCACCGACGTGGCCACCATCACCGGCGGCACTACCCTGGCCACCGACGCCTGGGGCGCCACCGGCCTGGCCGCCATGTACGACAGCCTGGGCGCCACGTATGAAAGTTTGACCAACAGCGCCAGCAACAAGACGTTCGGCGCCGCCGCGCAAGTTCTCAGCGCCGCCACCAGCGGCACCGCTTGGGGCTTCGCAGGCCTTGGCATCCCACTGTCCGCAGGTGTGGGTGGAAGCAATCAGTTCGGCAACGACTATCTGTACGACGCCCGGCCGAATGAGCTCTGTGCGTTTTCTGGCGGCGGCTGGTACAACGGCAGCAGTGCCGGGGTCTGGGCGCTGGTTCTGGACAGCGTCCGCGGCTCCTCGGACGTCAGCGTCGGGTTCCGCGCCGCCTCTTACCTGTAACTCTGAGGCCCGGAGCGACAGCGACAGGGCCTGCACCGCGGTATGAGCCATACCACCCGCAGCATCCACGCTCAAGCCGGCTTGCACCGCAAGCTGGTCTTGTTCGGCGCGCAGTTGGAGCTGTACCTGGCTCACTTTCCGAACCATCACAAGTACGTCATGGCGCAAGAGCTGCGGCGCGCCTACGTTGACGTCTACAACTTGGTGACTGAAGCGCAGAAGCGCTACCACAAGCGCACGACGTTGACCCAGCTTGACATCCGCCACGAGCAGCTGCGCATGCTGCTGCTGCTGGCACACGAGCTGGGCCTGTTCAACTTTTCCAAGGGCAGGCAGGACAGCGAGCAACCGGGTGAACACCGGGCGCTCGTGATGTTGCGCTTGGTGGACGAGCTGGGCCGCATGATCGGCGGCTGGCTGCACAAAGAATTGGCCCCGGGCAGCGATGCGCCGGGCCCGCTGCAGCCGGCAGCCGCGCCGGCCGCAGCGCAAGAATCCGGCGAGCGAAGCTGGCCGGTGCGGTAGGGGCTTGACATGCTCTGTGCGATTTCTGGCGGCAACTGGAACAACGGCAGCAATGCCGGGGTCTGGGCGCTGAATCTGAACAACGACCGCGGCAACTCGAACGACAACATCGGGTTCCGCGCCGACTCTTGGCCTGGCCTGCCCCATGCGGCAACAGCCGACCGGCAAAGAGGGAGCCCCCGTCGCGGCTGGTGCCGAAATCTTCCGCTGCAGCGCCCTTCAGTAGCCCAGGCGGCGGCCCATGTTGGCCGCAGGGCGAGCACTGGCGCCGCAGCACCCTACACCCTGCGAGGCGCGCACCTGTGAAGCGCCACGGCAACCTCTTCGCCCAATACGCCAACGAGGCCGCGCTCATGGCCGCCTACCGTCGCGCGCGCGAATTGAAGCGCAACACGCGCGGCTGCTTCCTCTTCGAGCGCAAGCTGGGCGCCAACATCGCCGCGCTGGCGGCAGAGCTGCAGGCCGGAACGTACACGCCCATGCCGCTGAACCGCTTCTGGGTGCACGACGGCCGCAAGCCCCGCATGATCGAAGCGCCCGCCTTTCGCGACCTCGTCGCGCAGCACGCGGTGTACGCGGTCATCGGCCCTATCTTTGAGCGCCGCTACATCGCCACCAGCTTTGCCTGCCGCACCGGCCTTGGCACGCATGCTGCGGCCGATTGGCTGCAAGCGACCATGCGCCGCGCCCCGCGCACCGCGTGGATGCTGCACGTGGACGTGCGCAAGTTTTTCTACAGCGTCGACCGCGCCACGCTGCAGGCCCTGTGCGCGCGCTACATCAAGTGCCCGCGCACGCTGCACCTGTTGCACCTGTTTGCGCAACGGCCCGAGCCGGCGGGCATCCCCATCGGCAACCTGATGAGCCAGACCTTCGCCAACCTCTACCTGCACACGCTGGACGAGTTCTGCAAGCGCACACTCAAGATTACTGACTACGGCCGCTACATGGACGACGCCGTGATGATCGCGCCCAGCCGTGGCACCGGCGCGCAGTGGCTGCACGCCATCACAGAGCACTTGGCCCTGCTGGGCCTGGAAATCAGCCACCACAGCCTGCAGCCCATACGCCGCGGCCTCAACTGGGTGGGATATCGCACCTGGGCGCGCGCCCGTTTCGTGCGCCCCTATCTGGTCAGTGCCATCCGCGCAGACGCCCGCGCGGGCCGCCTGCAACCCATCATTTCCCGCCTGGGCCACGCGCTGCGCACCTGCTCGCACCGGCCGCTTGTTCAACACCTCACGGAGCACCACCATGCCCTCGCTCATCGCCTACCGCAAAGTCATCAACGCCATCCACACCTGGGAGCTGCAGCTGCCTGAATCCGCCCCCGGCCAGCGCCACGGCCAGGAAATCGCCACGCTGGCCGATGGCCGCACCATCGTGAGCCTGCCCGACGGCGCCACGCTGCTCGCCCAGCAGCCGGCGCAGATTGCCACCAGCATCGAGATGCTGCCCAGCCCGCTGCCCACCGCCCTGCGTGACGAGATCCGCGTCGCCAGCCCGCAAGTGGCCTACATCCAGAAGCGCGTGGTGGAGCGGATTCGCTCGCGCTACACCGTCGACGATGAAATCAAGCTCCTGCGCATTGCGCCATCGCCCGAGACGGCCGCCTGGAACGACTACGTCGAAGACTGCCGTCAGTGGGGCCGCGAGCAGCGCGCCGCGCTGGGGCTGTGAAAGCGCCGCGCGCAAACATCGTCAAACAGGCATCCAGGCGGCACGCCATGCGATCACCAACGATCCGCCCCGCCCGCGGCCCGCTCGCCTGGTTCTTCGCTCGCACCCGCTTCGCCGGCCTGTGCCTACCCCCGATTGGCATCTGGCTCGCCACCGACATGTTCACCTGGCAGCGCGCCGGCATGCCCCACCCCACGCCCGGCACCGCATCAGACCACCTGCTGCGCCACGAGCTGCGCCACTGGCATCAGGCCCGCACCCTCGGCCCGCTGCGCTGGTACGCCCTCTACGCCTGGTGGACGCTCACCCGCGGCTACCGCGACAACCCGCTTGAGATCGACGCCCGCGCCATCGCCGATGGCTACCTCGACCCTGACACGCCGACACCGCCGGTGCCCGGCGCACGCAACCCCTGACCGACGACCACCAGCCAGCCAGGATGACCGCATGATGAGCCCACCCACAGTCGACCGCCTCGGCGCTGCTGCCAGCGCCGGTGCCGCTGTCGCGCCCAGCAACATCAGCAACGACCTGCTCGGCCACCGCCTTGAGACCCTGCATCAGGACGTCAACGAGGTCAAAGCCGCACTCAAGCAGTTGGCCGATGCCGTCATTCGCCTGGCCTTGGTCGAGGAGCGCCAGGCCCAAGCCGCGGCTGCACAGGACCGAGCCATCGCCGCGCTTGAGCGCATTGAGGAGCGCGTGACAAAACTGGAGATGCAGGCCCCGGCCGCCAAGCGCGCATCCATCTGGATCGACCGCGCCGCCTGGGCCTCGATGGCCGCCGTCGCCGTCTACGTCGCCAAGGCAACCGGCTTGACGCCGTGAACACCGACCAAGCCACTTACTGCAGTGCTCAGGCCGCCAGCGGGCAAACTGCCCGCTCAAGCCGCGCGCCCACCCCTCTGCCGCGCCGCCCACGTCGTCCGCGCGCGCGCCGCCCGGTGCTGATCGTCGACTGGCGCCGCGCCTGGCGCATGCTCAGCGTCCAGGTCGCCGCCATCGCCGTCACGATCGGCCTGCTGCCGCCCGATCAACAGGCCGCCATCCTGGCCGCCATAGGCGTGCCCGCCGCGCGCCTGCCGCTGGTCCTGGGCCTGCTGTTCCTGGCCGCGCGCTTGCTGCACCAGGGCGCGCTGCACTCGACCGAGCCAAGCCTGCCACCGCCACCCCCGCCAATTTCCGAAATCCACGGCTATCAGCCCAGAAGCAGCCCGAATTCCGAAATCTGCGCACCACCCGTCAACGCCAATGCACCGGCGGACCGTCCGCGCCAAGATCCACCTCGTCAACAACGCTGCACATGACGCTGCTCGACCATCACATCAGCACCAGCTTTCGTCTGTCGGAGTTTTTGCGGTCTGAGTCAGCGCAGCGCCACGGCATCGATAACACCCCCGACGCTCTGGCCCTGGCCAACATCCGCAACGTCCTCGGACCCTCGATGCAGCGCGTGCGCAACCTGCTTGAGACGCCGGTGTTTGTGACCAGCGGCTACCGCAGCCCACAGGTCAACGCCCTGGTCGGCGGATCGCGCAACAGCCAGCATCTGCAGGGCCTGGCGGTTGACTTCGTCAGCCCCCAGTTCGGCAGCCCCAAGGCCATCTGCCGGCACTTGATGCGGCACCAGGAGGTCGTTCGCTGGGACCAGCTCATCTGGGAGGGCACCTGGGTGCACATCAGCTTCATAGGCAGCGGCACGCCGCGCGGCGAGGTGCTGACCGCTCACTTCACCGCCGGCAGCGTGACGTACGCGCACGGCATCGCGTGATGCTCTCAAGCCTTCTCGCCCCTCTGACCACGCCCATCGCCGCCGGCCTGCTCATCGCCGCCCTGGCCGGCAACGCCTGGCAGTGGCTCGGCGCCCGACAGCAAGCCGCCGACACCGCCCAGGCCCGCGCCGACACCGAAACCGCCCGCCGCGCCCTGGCCGACGAGCGCGCCGCCCGCGCCACCGAGCGCGAGCAACTCACCGCCGCCGCCCTGGCCGCCACCGAGCGCGCCCGCCAGACCGAAGCCCACTGGAGAGACCAGCATGCCACCACCGCCGCCGCCGCCCAGGCGCAGCTCGAGCGCGCGCGTCGCGACGCTGACACTGCTCGCGCTGCTGGTGACAGCCTGCGCGCACGCGCCGCGCACTACGCCAGCCTCTGCAACCCCGCCCCTGCCGACCCCGGCGCCGCCACCGCCGACCATCCCACCCCTGCCGCCAACAGCTCGCCAACCCGCCACGCCGGGCTGGTGCTCGCCGACGTGCTCGGCCGGATGGACGCGGCTGGTCGACTCGTTGCTCAGATCGCCGACGCCCGAGGCGCCGCCGGCACCGCCTGCCAACAAGCCTACGACGCCCTGACCGCCGCGCCGCCGCGCGCAGCACCGCGCCCAGCCGGCGCCACCGAAGTCACCAACACAACCTCCACCGCCGGCCCCGCCACCGGCCCCCCGCCCGACTGATTCCAACCACCAGGAGCCTCGCCATGCACTCCGACCGCGACCCCCCGCTGCGCCGCCTCATCGCCGCCGCCGGCGGTGGCGGCGACGATGGCGATATGGAACTGCCCTCTCGCGTGACTGCCCTTGAAACCAGGCTCGACACGGTGTTGCCCACGCTGGCCACCAAGTCGGACGTGGAGGGTTTGCGCGCCGAGGTGGTGACGATGGAATCCCGCCTGATCAAGTGGATGGTGGGCCTGGTCATCGCCGGGGTCACGGTGGTGATGTCGGCCGGCTTCTCGGTGTTCGGCCTTGTCACCTCGCGTCTGGATGCCAAGCCCGCCGCTACCTCGGTGGCGCCGGTGATCATCCAGGTTCCAGCCGCGGCGCAGCCTGCGGCGCCCAGCCGCTGACGCAGCGTCGGCGCGCAACTCTATGCCTGGCGCCAGTCGGCGCGCGGCAAGGCATCAGCAGGCCATGGGCAGCATCATCAATCGCGACGGGCGCTGGCGTGCGCTGATCCGCCGCAAGGGGTTTGCCACGCAGTGCAGGACCTTCGCCAGTCAGGCCGAGGCCAAGGCTTGGGTGCGGCGCACGGAGGCGACCATGGACGGCGCGACCGTGCCGGCACGCAGCGCCGAGGTGACGGTGGGAGAGTTGGTGCGCGCGTACCGCAAGTTGCGCGACAAGGCCCGGCCGATCAGCGACTCTTCGACCGAGCACTACCAGCTGCAGACGCTCGAGCGGCTGCTGGGCAGATACGTGGCGGCGCGGCTGACGCCGGACGACCTGGTCGGGTTTGCTTCGGCGCGCAAGGACGAGGGGGCCGGGCCGTACACGGTGAACATGGACGTGTCCAAGCTGGGCACGGTGTGCCGCTACGCCGCTGCGTCGCTGCGCATCAGTCTGCCGGACATCGTGGGCTCGGCCCGGCCGCTGCTGACGCACCTGCGCCAGCTCGGCCAGCCGGCGCGCAAGCTTGGTGCCTTCGCGGGCCTGCTGCGGCAGGTCGGGCTCGGGCTCGGCGTCGGCGCGCACGCGGATGGGGCGGTGCGGGCGCAGCAGGGCGTCCCAGGGGGAGGCGTGTGCGGGGCTCATGGCGCAGTCCTCAGTGAGTGCGACATGGCCAACGTTCCGCACTTCGAGCACGTGGCAGACCACAGGCCATCGTCGGCGCGCAGGGTCGCTGATCCGTCGCCGCACTCAAGGCACGCGAACTTGAATTCGCTGACAGCCTCGGCCGCGTCCTGCAGCGCCTTGGCCGCCTTGCGCGCCGCCTTGGCCCTGGCCTGAGCCTTGCGGTCGCGGTCGCTGAGCCAGTCTTCGCCGGTCATAATGAGCTGGGTCATTCCGCATTTCGCGGCTGCAGCCACGCTACCGGCTCTGCCTGCCGCGGATACGCCCTGCTGGCCGGGCGGCCGTACTCGTCGATGTACAGGTTCGCACCGCAGGCGCAACGCCAAGGGGAGTGGCAATCTGCCTCCCCCCTTGCAGCCAGCGCCGCACGAAGTGACCTGATAGATTGAAACATCTCGTCTGAGATGTCGCCTTCGAAGTTCAACATGGCGCGCATTGCTTGCTCGACGACGGCGCGGTCGATCTGCATCGTGCTCATTCCGCACCCACCGTGTGTCGATGCTCAGTCACCGTCTGCTGCGCAATTGCAAACGACTTGAACCCGTCGCGCAGCCGCACGAAAGTGACCACCAACGCTGCCAAATCGGTTATGTCGTGGGTGCTTAGCGCGACGGCGTCGCTTTGAACGGCGATTACTTGCTCGAGCCACTCGGAAAGGTGCTCGACGATGTCCTCGCCAAACCAGCGCAGCGAAAGACAGTCCTCTGCGGGCCGCTGCCGCGCAATCCAGTAAGCGCGCTCCACGCCTTTCTCAAGCGCATTGCATTCGATGCAGTCCATGGCGGCGCCGTGGGCCTGCGCCTCAGATTCGGCGTCGAAATACTCCTCCTGGTCCACGCTCCAGCACCAGCGCGCGGTGCCGGCTTCGGCGTCTTCCTGCGCCTGGACGTGAGCGCGGGCAAAGGCCAGGAAATCGTCCAGGCCGGGGGGTTGCGGTTTGTCCATCATGCTCACCCCTTCAACCGGTGCCGCGTGATCGAGCTGATGCCGTTGGGCAGCGCCTCACGCTCGCCCTGGCCCTGGCCCTCGAGGAATTTGCTCTCGCCGCTGCCTGCGGTCTTGAGGAACTCGACCTCGACCTTGGCGCTGTCCACCAGGGTCTTGCCGAGCTCGTTGACGGCGCGGGCGCGGTCCAGGTCCAGCGTGCCGGCCTTGACCTGGCGCAGGGTCTCGAACAAGGCTTCGCGCAGGGCCTGCAGGTTGTTGCCGTGCTCGGCAGGCGCCGGTGCGTGCGGCTTGGGCAGGGGTTCGGTCATGGGGCCTCCGTGGGGGTGTCTTCGCCGCGGGCGCGGCGGTTGATCTGGCGCGACAGCACGCCGCGCAGTTGCACGACGGCCGCTATGTCGGGGCCGTACTGGTGGAAGGTGTGGCGCGCCATGTGCTCGGCCCTGGTGATGCACTCCAGCACGTCGAGCGTGATCTCGTCGGCCGTCAGGCGGCGCCGGCCGTCCTTGAACACAACCACGTGGCCCTGCGGCACCGGGCCGTGCGCCTGCTGCCACACGTGTCGGTGGAGCATGAGCCAATCCCGCGGCGGGTAGCCGGTCGCCTGCACCTTGATCTGCAGGTAGCCGCAGCCGCCCAGGCGCACGGTGCCGATCGGGCTGAAGTTCAGCGGCGGCCGGCCCTTCTGCCACTCCGTGGCCGGGCTGGTGCGGATGCCCTTGCGCCCCTTCGTCCAGGGCACCTGCCCGGGCTGAAACCGCGTGCCCATGCCGCGCTGGCCGTCCGTGCGGCCGCCGTCTGGGCCGTTGAGCCACGCCTGGTCCTTTTTCAAGCCCAGGGACTGCGCCAGCCTGGTGACTTGGTGGTAAACCACCCCAAGCACCTGCGCCAGATCCGCGGTGCGGCTGGTGGCGTAGTTGCGCCGCACAAGCTCGATCGCCACTGCGTCCGGGCGCCACTTGGGGCGGATGAGGTTGCGCGACTTGGTCATTCAATTGCCCCCAAGCAGATCGCGCATGCCCGACTGCGCCGTCCCCGCCGCAGGCGCTTCCACCGCCAGCATCGCGCGCTGCCGGTACACCTGATCCATGCGCATCTCGCGCAGGATGGCCACCGCCACGCGGGCCTGCCAGCGGGCGTCAGCCAGGGCATGGTGGCGGGTGTCGGCGTCGTCGGACTGGTGGACGGTTTTCTCGGCGTGCGGGTACAGCGCGCGCAGCGTGCGAAAACAACGCTGCTGCTTGTATTCCCACGGCTTGGCGATCGACGCCCGGCGGTACGCGCCAGCCAGGATGACCAGGTCGAAATCCGCGCCGTTGGCCCAGAGTTCGCAGACGCCGTGCAGGCGCATCCAATACCCCAGGCTGGACAGCGACTCCAACATCGACTCAGACCGGCCGACAAGCTCGCGGCGCGCAGCGGCCGTGCGCTGCAGCCACCACAGGATGGTGGACGCGTCGGCCTGGCCGCCCTGGTGCATCGCGTCTGCCAGCGAAACGCGCCGATACCACTCGCCCTGGCCCTCGCCTGTCAGCAGGCCTTCGCCATCGGCCAGCGGGTCAAACAGCACGGCGCCAATGCTGACAATGGCGGAGTCCGGGCCGGTGCCCATGGTTTCGAGGTCGATCATGCACTTCATGACCAAAACCCTCCAGCCGGCCCGAGCGGGGCAAACAGCAGCGCCAGGCACAAGGCGCCGCACAAAACCAAAAGCCAGTCGTCAGAGCTCATGTCGATACACCCCCAAGGTCACGTCTTGCTCCACCCGCACCGCCACCGGCGCCAGGCGCTCGCGCAGCCACGCCCGAATGACTGGCAACGGCGCCCAGGCAATCGCCCAGGTCGACACGCCGTCCCAGGTGCCCAGCACGGCCACGCCGCCGTCGGTCAACAACAGCACCTTGCGCCGCGGCGGGCAGTAGCTCATTGGCCGCCACTCGACGGCCTCGTCGACCACGGCGGCGCGGTCGCTTGTCAAGCGCGTGGTGGTGCCAGCGTGCGTTTGGACGGGCTTGGCCGGCTGGTCTGCAGCCGCCCATACCTGCGCCTCGGCCAGCGCCGTCGTCAAGTCGGCCGCGCAGTCGGCCAGGTTGTCAAATTCGCCGCATTGCGGCGCGTGTGGCAGCGCTGCGTCGATGGCCTCGAGCAACCGGCCGGCCGCGCGTAGCAGCGCAGGGGGGTGGCAATTTGCCCCCTCCCCCAACCTGCAATTGCGTGACGAAATCATGCGCGCACCCCCCTCACAGGCTCAACGACACGCACGCCCGGCCCTATGCAGCCCCGCACCGCAGCCTGCACGCGGCGCGCCACGCGCTCCTCGGCGCGGTAGCGCTCTGCATGGGTGACGCCGGCCAACAGGTCAATCCAAGCAAGCTGCAGCGCTTGCAGCGCCTGCAGCTCGGCCGCGCGGGCGGCACGGGTGCCAGAGGCGCGCTGCCGGTCCAGGATGGCCACGCAGGCGTCCTGCGCGCGCTCCACGACGCCGCCGTCGTCACGCGCCAGGCGCATGCGGCAGAACTCCTCGACCAGGTTGACCGCATCGAAAATGCAGCGCCACTCAGACTCCGCTGCCTGTGCCACGCGCACCGCCTGGATGGCGCCGTCAAGCTGAAGCGCCCAAACCGTGCGGTCGTCCAGGCTTAGGCGCGCGGCGCCTTGCATGGCGACCAAGTGCGCAGCCATGTTGACTCCGCGCGCGCGGTAAGACGAGCGTTTGCGGGTCATGCCGCGGCCTCCACGACCTGTGCAGGCATCCAGTCGCGGTGCTCGACAATGACGTCAGCGGCGCCCGATGGGCTCGCGCAGCGCGGCTCCAAAAGCTGCATGTCCAAGGTGTCGCGCATGGGCCGAATGCCCGAGCCACGCATCCGTACGTGGCCCGCGTCGCGCAGCGCCCGCACAACCTGGTCGGCCAGGGCCGCGCCAGCGCAGCCGAACAGCCCGTTCGGGAGCAACGCGTGCACGCGGCTGGGCAGGTCGTTGCGAGGCTTGACAATGACCATCACCGCCACCTCGCCCGACTTGAAGGCCGAGCGACCCGCCATGACAAGCCGGCCGGCGATCTGCACCGCGCTCATCGAAGCGCTTCCTCGAGCCGCTGCACTCGCGCCATTCGCGCGGCTGCATGGCGCTCCAGATAGGCGATGTGGGCTGGCAAGGCCTCAAGATCACTGCGCATGCAAGCCAAATCAGCCTGCATCACGCGCAGGTTGTAGCGCGCCATCAACAGCCGTGCCCGCAAACGCAGCCGCTGCAGCCAGGTGCGCGCGCGGCCGTGGTTGCAGGGAATGCCAACGCCTGCCGCGGCAAGCGCCGCAGGGCCGGTCAAGCCTTCGAGCTCGATCCAATACAACACCGCCATTGCCGCTGCGCAGCCAATCGCGGCGACAAAGACAAATGCGAGCGCGCGCTCACCACCAGACCCCGGCTGACCCTCAGCCGGCTCGACCGCTCCATGCTGGCGCTCAAACGACCTTCCGCGGGCGGCCATCACAGCAGCGCCTCGCCGACGAAGGCCTGGGCCTGCGCGTAGCGCGCGGCCGGGGCAACTGTCTGGGAATCCTGGAGAGTTGCGCGCCGCTCAGCCCGGGCCACCGCCAGGGCGTCGCGCGCCAGGGCGGCATCCAGTGCCGCCAGGTCGCTTGCCTTCGTCGTCTGCATCGCGTCCTCCGGCCCCCGGCGTCAGCCGTTGTCGTGGGGCATGGGGGCGGACTGTAGCAATGCTTTTTCGATACGTCAACAGCAACGCTTTAGGTTTAGACGCAAAAAAACGCACCGTGTCTGACCACAGTGCGCCTGCTTTATTCGCGCTCGCGCTTCATGCAAGCCCGCAGAAAATGCACACTCGCTACGCTTGCGCCCGGAGTTCCCGCGTTTCCAAAGAGGGCGTTATCTGGGTGATCACGCCTTCGACCAAGTCCCGTTGATCCAGCCGCAAACGCTGCCACTGATCTTGCGACACCGATCGAAACGGCCATCGATCCGCGTAACGCGGCGGCGCTGACTCGGCAAACGACAACAGGTTGTCAGCGGCTTGCGCTGCTGGCAAAGTAGCCATCGCACGCTGCACAAGCGCCACAAGGCGAGGGCTGATGCGATCAAGCGTGACCTGGAAGCCCTCCGCGTAGGCAATGCCCTGCTCCAGGCTGATCGGCCTGCGCCCGTGCAGATGCTGGCTGACCATTGACCAGCCGCCTGGAATCTGGTGCACGCGAGCGAACTCGGCTCGGTTGCGATCTCCGAACAAATCCTGCAACGCTGCAGCCTCACGATCAATGTCGTCAGGGTCGATTTTCCGCTTCATAAAGCAATGCTAAAGATGATAGTCAACAGCATGGCTTTACATCTGGGCAATAGCAGTGCTACAGTTCGCGCCCATGGACCAACGGACCCCGATCGCAGACGCTTGCGCCAACCTAGGCGGTGCAACGGCGCTGGCGCGCGCGGTCATGGTGTCGCCACCCATGGTGACGCAGTGGCTGCGTGGAATGCGCCGCGTGCCCGCCGAGCGCTGCCCGCAGATCGAGCGCGCCACCACCGGCGCCGTCACCTGCGAGGCCCTGCGCCCCGACGTGGCCTGGACCCGAGTCCCCGACCCTGACTGGCCGCACGCGGCCGGCCGGCCCTTGATTGACGTGGCGCGGCCGTTGGTGGCTGCGCAGGAGGCTGTTTGAGATGACGCTCGAAATCGACCAGGCGCTGCAGCGCGCCGACATCCAAGCCTGGCTGTCCGCCCCGATCAGTTCTTGCGCTGCTGCGCAGACTCGATCATCTCGAGGCCGGAGGCCAGGTCTGCCAGCATGGTCGCGGCCATGGGCGATGCGCCTGGGCGCTGCGCTGACGCGCGCAGGCCACGCGCTACTGCAGGCAGCCCGGCAGGGTTGATCGCGCACACCGAGATGAGCACGCCGCGCAGAACCTCCTGCACGAGGTTGACGGTGTCGAGCTGGTTCTGGTCCATGGGCGCCCTCCTTGGGGACGTTGCAAGTCGTGGGGACGTGCATCGTAAAGCCTGCCTCAAGGCAGGGCGCCCACCCATCGCCGCGCGCGGGCTTACAGGGTGCCCGCCCGCTTTTGCGCCAGGCTGGCCGGGCACGATCCCGGCTGGCCGGCAGGCCACCACCGACGGGCCACTCCCCCCGTCTGGCCGCCGGCCGGCGCGTTTTTTCTGCTGATCGGAGGGCTTTGTGAAGCTGACCGAAGAAATCAAGGTGGCGCTCGACGAGGCCACCGCCGAGGCCTTCCGTCGCCGCGCCCTGCGCGCCGGCTGCCGGCCTGGCGAGCTCCTGCGAGACCTTATCTGCATGGCCGAGTACGGGCGGACGTGGGGAGAGCATGTGGCAGATGTTCGCCGCGATGTGCTAAGCAGTCCACGGCAGACTTCACCCCAACAGGCCGCGACTGCGGCGGCTGTCGTTGGGCATGGTGAGGTCCCTCAAGTTTTTCGGCGGGCCTGATGGCAGGCACGCGCGTCACCCCGACCGGCCTGCGCCACATCGCGTTCGACGTCGTTGTCGGCTGGCAGTACCTGACCCGCACGGGCAAGGTGGCGCGCCTGACCCGCGTGCAGCCTGACGTCAGCGGCGACAACACGCTGCACTTTGTGTACGTGGACCCTGAGGGCAGGCCCATGAAGACGCCGACCGAGCGCGACGGGTTCACGATGACCGAGCGCACGGCCTCGCGCCTGATGATCCCGGTGGGCGCATGAGCCTGCGCGCCGCCATGCCGGACACCGCCGCCATCGTCGACGAGCTGCGCGCCTGGCTGGGCGCCGAGCTGGTGGACCAGGCCATCGCCAACGGCCGTCGGCTGCAGCGCCAGTTCGATGCACTGGCCGCCGAGCAGGGCAAGCCGCGCGCCCGCCTGTGGTTGGATCAGCAGCGCCCGGCGGGCCCGGTGTTCGCTGCCCTCGAGGCAGGCCTGCAGGTAGGCGTGATGCCGGGCCGGTGCGGCCCCATCTCCCCGCGGGGCAGGCACGCGCGCAGCGCCTTGGGTTCACTGTCGGGTAAACCTCGGGTGAAGGAGGCCACCAGCGGCGTGGGTCCTTCCACGGGTCCTGGGAACAGGGTAATTCGAAC
>Ga0172373_10001855_pt1 | contig 33524 bp, 32 predicted proteins | sample Lak10m_2_FD_114546 | JGI IMG/M metagenome (GOLD analysis project Ga0172373, IMG submission 114546) | Freshwater microbial communities from Kabuno Bay, South-Kivu, Congo - kab_092012_10m | ecosystem: Environmental > Aquatic > Freshwater > Lake | place: Democratic Republic of the Congo...
ATTGGTAGTTAAACTAAATTGAGTGTAGGTTGTGCCGTCGAATACAAAATTAAAACCTATTGATATACTGGTTTGGGTACCGTCATCGCCAGTGGCAGTAGAATTGGTACCAACTACTTGAGCATATGTCCCAGCCGATTGAGCAAATGTATACGTATTTACCTGTCCCCATGAACTTCCAATCCCCAGCACAAAAATAACCAAAGCGAGCGCTAGGGATTTTAGAAACGAGGGTGAGCTACTCTGTGTTCGCTGTGTTCGAGTTGGAGATGACACTCCATTTGATTTGTAATTTTTTTCCATAGTTATTAAATTTTGTGGAGAAAATAAAATTGAGTTATTCGTTTGGCTAGATGCCTCCGAATAATTTGCGCCAGTTTGGCATTTTTGGTTTATTGATGAATTGTTTAATTTTTTCGTCATTTTTCTGAGTTTTTGACATGCTAAAATAAAAATTAATGATTACATAATCGTACGAAATGAATGAAAGCGCCTTTATATCGAATATACACGGTGCTTTTACGAACATTTTTGATTTAAATGCACTTTAATTTCAGTCTTAGCATGGCGAATTTACAACTTTATTTTAATAATAACCTAACTAATTACCAACAATTTATCCACTTGTCGCTACAAGCACAATTGTTCGGGTTTGCGTAAATTCAAGCGTCGTTGAGTGTGATGAAAATAGTGACGCGATTAATGTTATGAGGCAAACATAAGATCTAAATTTTTCTTGTTTTAACATGTTTCATTGTCTTTAACAAAAAATAAAGGCAATTGTGCAGAAGATACTACGTAGAATTGATTTTTTGACTACGTGGAACTACGGAGGTTTGGAATTTTGAATGTAGAACTGAAAGCACTGACTTCGGAACGAACGTCATGTCGAAGATATTTATCCGCCGGGGTGGACTGACTTCGGAACGAACGTCATGTCGAAGATACTGACCGACTGATAAGGAGCGTCATATATGTTGAGGGATGAAAGCTGAAAGTGGAGAATTGAATGTCGAAGATATTTATCCGACGGGGTGGACTGACCGACTGATAAGGAGCGTCATGTCGAAGATACTGACCGACTGAAAAGGAGCGTCATGTATGCAGAATGTAGAATGGAAAATTTAAAATTTAGAATTAAGAATTTAGAAGGGTTGTCCCGATAGCTATCGGGATTGAGGGTTTACCATCTTCGCTGAAGCTTCTAAGGATGAGAAATTTTTTGTATATTTAGGTAAAAATAAAATTATGAAAGAAGCAGCAAGCTTGAATTATCAGCCGTTCCTATTAGAAATTCTCGGAAAGATTAGGCAAGCAAGGTATGAAATGCTAAAAACCGTGAGTAAGCAAACGGTGCTGCTATATTGGGAGATTGGGAAGTCGGTAAGTGAAAAAGTGAGTAGTGAAAAATGGGGAAAATCGGTTGTGGAGCAACTTTCAAAAGATTTACAAACCGAGTTCCCAGGTATTCGTGGGTTTTCTGCTCGAAACATTTGGAGAATGAAGACATTTTATGAAGTTTATATCACTAATGAAAAACTGACACCACTGGTGGCAGAAATAGGATGGGTGCAAAATTGTTTGATTATCGAAAAATGTAAAGACGACATACAAAAGGAATTTTATTTACGAAAAACCAAGCAAATGGGCTGGTCAAAAGCTGACCTTATTGACAAAATCAAGAAGAATCATTTTGAAAATCAAGCCCTCGCCCAACATAATTTTGAAACAACAGTATCTGCTGATTTACGTGCTCAGGTGGCATGGGAATTTTTAGATGATTACAACATAGAACTAGTAAGCCCTGATCTGCCAATTACAGAAAAGGGAATAGAAAATTCGATAGTCACCAACATTGTGAAATTCTTATCGGAAATGGGTGGGAGTTTTGCTTTTGTTGGAAGACAATTTAAAGTTGATTTTAATGAAAAAGAATATTTTATTGATTTGATGTTTTTTAATTTAAAACTTAATTGCTACGTTGTTTTGGAACTTAAAGCGAGAGATTTTGAACCCAAAGATCTCGGTCAGTTAAAATGGTATATGGAATTAGTAAACAATCAGGTTAAGGAAATAACACATAATGAGACCATTGGAATTATACTTTGTAGAAATAAAGACCGCTTGATGGTAGAATATCTACTTTCAACTAATCAAGATCCTTTGGGTGTTGCAACTTTTAATCGCTACGAGGAATTACCAATTGAATATGCGAAATACCTGCCGAGTGAAGAAGAAATTATCAAACGATTAGCGGGGGTGGTTGAGGATTATTCCGATAGCTATCGGGATTAGAAGGGAGAATTTAGAATTAAGAAGTTAGAGTTAAGAAGTTAGAGTTAAGAACTGGAAGTTAGGGGCATAAAAATTCTTCGATTGAATCTGGGGTAATGATGTGAAAGGTGTGGGGCTCGTAATTTCTTGAAAATGTTTTGCTAAATCGGGTTTTGGCGTGTTTGCTCCATTTGATTTCGAAGGCATGAAACACTTGATTTTCTTCAATTACTAGATCGATTTCTTGTTGGTCTTGGGTGCGCCAGAAATAGAAAGTTGCCCAACGATTTTCGTAGTGGTATTTTTTATAGAGCTCACTGATTACGTAATTTTCCCATAAGGCACCGATATCAGAACGATTTTCAGGCAGGTTGAAATTACCCAAAAGTGCATTTACTACTCCATTGTCAAAAAAATAGATTTTTCTTCCTTTTTTTAGTTCTTTTGAATGATTTCTACTGAGCGCGTTTAGCCTAAAAATGACAAAACTATCTTCCAACAATTGAATGTACTTTTCAACGGTTGAATTGTCGATTCTAAGTTCTTTTGATAAGTTGTTATAGTTGATTTCTGTGCCAATACGAAAGGCAAGAAGTTTTAATAAATGCACCAATTTATCCGGCATTTTGAGTCCTTCATACATCAAAATATCCTTATACAAATAACTTTCTGTGAGTAATTTCAAGCGATCTTTTTCTTGTCCTTGATTTAGTACAATTTCAGGATAAGAACCATAAAGCAAGCGCACAGGAATCATTCGTTTTTCCTCTATTAAACCGTGATGATCAACGAGTTCGGAAAAAGAGAATGGAAAAAGTTGAAATTGCCATTTTCTCCCGGTAAGCGGTTCGTTAGTCTTGTTTTTAATTTCAAACGCGGAAGAACCAGTTGCTATTACTTGTATTTCTTGGATGGAATCAAAGATAATTTTGAGTTTAATCCCAATATCTTTTAAGGTCTGTGCTTCGTCAATGACAATTACTTTATTCAAGCCAAAATAATTTTTTAACCGCGAGGACGTTGCATTTTCAAAAAGCGCCTGAATATCCGGTTCATCGGCATTTAACCACAAGGCATCCGGCCTGTTTTTGATAATTTCTTTAAGGAGGGTAGTCTTGCCAACTTGTCGTGGCCCGAGTAGGATAATTACCTTTCCACTAAATAATTTTTCTTCTATACTACGCTGAATTGTTCGAAGAATCATAGGGAAATTTTTTGTCAAATATCGTATTATTTTTGGATGTATCCTAATATAATACGTTTTATTTTTGGATTGATTCTGATTTTGGAGAGGAAGTTGAGGGTTGAGAGCGTAGAATTGAAAGTGGAGAGTGAAGGATTGAGAAGTTAGAAGGGTTGTTCCGATAGCTATCGGGATTGAGGGTTAACTTTCTTCGCTGAAGCTTCGAAGGTTTAATTTAGTCCGCTACGGTGGATAAAAATTTAGAGGGGAGAAGGGATACTTAATCTTTGAAGATTTCGATTAAATTCACTGATAAATCGGGGAACATTATTGAAGTTACTTCTGTCGCGCCATCGTGAATATTGAATACGCCTATGGATTCAAACTTGTCCTCTTTTCGAGCGAATATTTCCATTGAATGTGAGTCAGGATTTACGATCCAATATTCCTGAACGCCATTTTCTTCATAGATATTGAATTTTTCATTGTAATCTTTTTTCATGGTACTATCGGAGGTAATTTCAACAACTAAATCGGGTGCATCAATTGCCCCGCGGTCGTCGAGCTTACTTAAATCACAAAAAACAGAAATGTCAGGCTGGACAACTGTATCCACTTCACTATCGCTTCCTTTATTCTTTTTGAGACGAACGTCGAAAGGGGCTTCGTAGACTTCACAACAATTGGAATTAAAGTAATTTCCAAATGACATTAAAAGTTTAAAAGAAACTTTTTGATGTTTTCGTTTAGGTGCAGGACTCATTTTGTAAATCCAACCCTTGATAAGTTCAAGGCGCTCGTCGAAAGCCCAAGTAAGGTAATCGGCGTAGGTGTATCGCTTGTTAAGGTCTAGTTGTGATATATGTGTTATTTGAGGCATTTTATGTGCGTTTTGTATTCGAAAAACTTAAGTAAAGATAGTTGATATTTTTTTAAATGGCAAGATTGGAAAAATAGAAATGAGATTGGTGGTTTCGGGATTCACTCTGCCTAATCGGCAGACAAGTGCGTGGCTGCCTTCGGCGGTGGCGGATTAGCTTCGCTTTTGAGATTGAGGGTTGACTTTCTTCGCTGAAGCTTCGAAAGTTGAGAAAGTAGCAGAATAAGACGCAGTTTACGCTAAGTGTATTTTTTAAACTTTGTTGATAATTAAAAAAGTTAGTTGATAAAAAACTAAAAAATCATGCATTATTTTTGAATAAATGGAGTTATATTCGCAGCGCGAAAGCGTACGTCGTAATTTCTCTAAAGTCTTTCCATTAATCGATTGACTTTACAGTAGTCCGGTTGGCGTTTTCGTTGCTAACATAATAAGACTATGAGTAAAAATCTATTTTTCGCTTTTGCGGCAATTTTTCAATTTTCTATTGTTTTTGGTCAATATTGTAATAGTGCGACTTCGAATGACGCTATAACCGTAGAGCCCTTCTGGAAAAACACCAGCACCTATAACTCTGGGAAAAGAGCGTTCAATTTTACTGCATACGCAGGTTGCACTTATGAATTTCAAACCTGTTACAATTCAACCAGCGATACTTATTTAAGGTTATATTCAACTGCTACAGGAGGATCGGTTCTAGCTCAAAATGATGATAATTGTAATTTACAATCTAAAATAACATGGACCTGTTCTACTACAGGTAATTACTCTATCCTATTGACCAGGGTTACATCATACTCTTGTGGATTTTTAGGATGGTCAACTTGTTACGATTATTGCAACAATCTCAATGCTAACACATTTATTTCCTATCGCGTCACCACACCTGCCCTACCATCAAAAATTACCGGTCAATTTTCCGTTTGCCCTTCTGCTACAGGCCTAACGTACAGTGTTGAGAATGTGTCAGGCATGACCTACAATTGGACCTTACCATCAGGATGGACAAAAACCGCAGGAGGCAATACCAACTCTATTACAGTTACCGCCGGAAGTTCAGGTGGCGTAATATCAGTAACAGCAACCAACACATGTGGAACAAGCCAAGCAGCAACATTAAATGTAGGCATGAAACCTATTCCAACAGCTAATGCTGGAGCAGATGATGCCATTTGCACAGGACTTTCAAAGAATATAACGGCCACCGCAACAGTTCCGAGTACGGCACAATTGGTTGCTCAATTTGATGGATCAGACGTAACGGGATGGACAACCAACGAACCTAATAACTGGGGAACTTGGTACTCTACTTCAGCAGGGGGAACAATTCCAGAATTCGGTTATACTTATCAAGGTACTTCAGCAAATGATGCAAGTGTCATTTCTCCGGTAGTGAACGCTACCAATTTTAATGCACTTAATGTTTCGTTTCGTCATTACGTGGATCATTATGCTAATTCATTTTCCATTCGCTTTGAAACATCAGAAGATAATGTAAACTGGACGCAAAGATGGGCCTCTACTGTGAACGCAGATGTGGCAGCAACTACTGTAAATGTTGACCTAGCGGCACTTAATAACAAGAATTTTTACGTGCGTTTTCGTTTCGTAGGTACAGAAGCAAATATTAATTATTGGGGAATAGATGATATTCGCATCACAGGAACCTATTCTGCCGCCATGACCTACGCGTGGTCGCCAACCACAAATCTCAGTTCCTCCACAAGTCTTACCACTACAGCAAATCCCACGTCAAGCACCACCTATACCTTAACTGCCACCTCCAATGGTTGTTCACATTCCGATGCAATGGTATTGACCATCAATCCTAATAATACTGCAGGGTCACCTTCCGCAACGCCATCTATCTGCCAAAACAATGGCATGACGGCTGTTACTATTGCTACTACGGGAGCAACTGGTATTTCTTCAGCAAGTAATTTACCTACAGGCGTGACAGCTTCATGGTCAGCAAACAGCATTACCATACAAGGAACTCCAACGGCAAGCGGTTCTTTCTCTTATTCTATCCCTTTAACTGGCGGCTGTGGAACCGTGAATGCCTCTGGATCAATGACGGTTTCAAATCCTGTTCCTGCTATTAACACTGCAATTGGCGGCACCCTACAAACTAACGACTATGTCTGGACCGGAACCACCAACGCTTCTTGGTCACAAGTGAACAACTGGAGACAATACAACGGTACAATTTTAAGTTCTGTAGCGACTGTTCCAAATTCTAGTAATACAAATCGAATCTACGTAGTTCATAATAGTATCAGCCCAGCATGTATTTTTAATGCAGGTTCGGTTTCCTTGGAAGCAAATGTGTCGGCTTCGGATGTCTTTATTGGAACTGGTGCAGCCTTTGGATTGGGTAGTCGAACGCTAAACGTTTCAGGAACTTTCACAAATCAAGGCACTTTCAACGCAGGAACCGGTATGGTGAATTTTAACGGTGGAACACAAACGATACCAGCTTTAACTTATTACAGTCTGTCTTCAGGAGCGGCAGGAGTGAAAACGCTCGGTGGGAACATTAACGTTTCTGGCTCCTTGCAATTAAACAATGGCACCATTCGACTTAATGGAAATACGTTGACTTATTCTGGAAATGATTTTCAGTTTACTAATGGTAACATGGACGCCAGCGCATTAAATAGCAAATTAAAATTTACGAATTCGCAAACTGTCACCATCCCATCAGGAATTTTTAATGGTTCGGTGTATAACCTGGAAGTAGCAGGGACAGCAAATGTAGTCGCTGATAATACTTTTACAATTAGTAACAACCTAAATTTGGTGTCTTCCAATTTTGTAATTAGCGACGGCTTGGATTTAACTGTTCAAGGAAGCATTACGAAGTCTTCTGGTTCAGCCATTTCTTTAGGGGCTACGCAAAGCGGGAAAATTATTTTTGAAGGCACCTCCATTGACATGGGTACAACCGACAATATACGTTTTAACCGTGTAGGAGCAGGCGATATTCAGGTGAATGGAAATATTACAGTTAACGGACAATTAGAATTAATAAAGGGGATTGTTGCGCTTGGAACGAATAATATAACCTTAAATGGATCTTTAGGAACTATTGGAGGAGGCGCCTATATCAAAACAACCTCAACCGGTAAATTCATCCGAAAAACGGCAGCCACAGGAGTGGAATATTTGTTCCCTGTTGGACAAACGTACTACACACCGATTAAAATCACGTTTACCGGTGGTGTTGGAGCAAGTTCCACATTGACTTCGCGTGTGGTTTCTGGTTTACATCCGGATGCGGACCCATCAGTTACAAATTATGCAAGAACGGGCTATTATTGGGAAATGAATTCCTCAAATATGACAAATCCTACATATACAGTTACCTTAAAATACGACGACAATACAATTATTAATGCAGGTGGGGAAACTGAGTTGGATTTACGTCCGGCAAAATACAGCAGCAGCACAGGTTGGTTGTCGTCAAACCAATGTACAGTATGCTTTGAAGGTACAACGATTGGAACATCAACTTTAAATACAACTACGAATGAAATCGTATGGTCAGGTGTAACAGGATTCTCTGATTTTGCCGGTTTCGGACAAGGAAATGGATCACCACTTCCGGTTGAATTAGTAAGTTTTTCTGCGAATTGCGAAAACGAAGGAGTTCAGTTAAGTTGGCAAACCGCATCTGAGTTTAATGCCTCACATTTTACCGTAGAAAAATCAACGGACGGCTTCGCTTGGGATAAGATAGGTGAAGTGAGCGCTGCAGGTACAAGCAATTCCTTATTAAATTATGGGTATTTCGATAGAAACGCTATTTCAGGCATAAACTACTACCGTTTAATCCAAGTGGATTTTGACGGAACTGAAAAAGAGTACGCTCCTATTATGGCGAACTGTGCATCTGATGCCTCTAAAACATGGATGAGTTATCCAAATCCAAGTGATGCTGGATTCCAAGTAGTCTGTGATTACCCCGAACTTATTGGGGATGCTACTTTGACAATTCTGGATGCATCGGGTAAACTTGTTGGACTTCAGGCCATCACCTTGAACGAGGGAATAAATTTATTCGTAGTAAATCAAGAATTAACGCCAGGTATTTATTTCTTGAACATTTCAAACAGCTCTAAATCAACTCCGGTGTTGCGGCATGCGGTGAGGTAAACGAACCTCTGAACACTAAAATTTTTCTACCTCACGTAAGCGCAATTCCACAAGGGAAGCTCCTACCCTACCAAAACTCACCTGATCGTCGTGAAGGGTAAATCCCTTTCTACCTTTGAGTAAATTGCGAATCTCCTGTCGAAGAATTCCTGCACCAATTCCATGAACGACACGAAAACGCGTTTGCCGCTGATCGATCATTCGGTTGCAAAACAGTTTAAATTCTTTCACTTGAATTTCAAGTACTGCCTCTTCTTTTCTCATGACTACTCCCCTATCTTCCAAGGCCTCGCAGTGAAGATCAATTTGCGGAAGTTCTCCATCATTAAGGACAAGTTTTGTTGAAGCACCAATTGAATCTTTATGAGGCACCTCGTTTACGTCAATCCGTTGCGTTTTACAAACGACAGATCTCAACACTGTGCGTTCGAAGCCGAATTCATCCTCTAAAAGTAAATTTTCTCCCCTAATTTCGAGTACCGTAAAAAATCCAGTTTCATTTAAAATAGTAACGCGTTCGGAAATATGAAAAGAATACATCTTAATTAAAACGAATGGATTTAATGGGTGTAATGCGCGTCACCACGATACTTGGAATAACCAATGCCAGCAAGCACACAACGATTGTCAGAAGATTGATGAGAAGTAAATTCATCCATGAGAAATGAATGGGTATGGCATCTAGGTAATAAACAGAAGGATCTAGTGAAAAAACCTTCCATTTCATTTGAAGAAAACACAAGCCAATTCCCAGTACATTTCCAAGTACGAGCCCTTTTACAATGAGATAACCTGCTTCGTACACAAAAACCTTTCTTATCGACCAATTACTTGCACCCATCGCCTTCATAATACCAACGAAATTCGTACGAACTACAATAATGACCAAAATTGCAGAACCCACATTGATAACCCCAATTAACAACATCAACGTGATAATGATATACACATTTACATCAAGGAAATCCAGCCATGCGAATAAATCACTTTCCGCTTCTTTCACAGTTGTTACCTGCACTAAGTTTCCATACTTATCCGGTTTCAATTGCAACTGATTTCGTAATTGTTCCGCTTTTCCCTCCAAATTTGAAAAATCAGTGAGACCAATTTCGTAGCCTGAAATATAAGCCCCTTCTTTGTAAGAAGGATTATCACAACGAATCGTCAACGTTTTATTTTGGCCTGAAATTTTGAAGGAATTGTTTTCAAATACGATGTCAATTTCACCATTATTCGAAAGTTCAGAGACACGAGTCAGAGCCGTCATATCGAAGGTGAGTAGCAGTGTATCTGATTCGATTTCTCCTTGTTCGTTCTGAGTTCGCGCAATAAGTTCGACCTCCCGAGGACCCCCAACTTCCCAAGAAATTTTAGATGAACCCGTCATTCCATTCCAGTTAAACTGTACAGCATCATCCGCTTTATTGGTAACAGCTTCCAGTTGCAACGATCCATCTGCATTTAGCATAGGGCTTACTTCTAAACGCACTTTAAAATCTAAACCACTCACCTCTTGTAAGTAATTCAAGGAAGTAAACACCAACTGCTGATCGTAATCTCCAAAGCCCGAGTTAAAAATGGCCTTGACCACAAAGTCGCGTTTCACTGCTCTATTTGAAGTGAAAAAAGAAGCCAATACGGTATCACCGACCTTGTAATTCAAATTATTTGCGACTGTTTCTGAAAGTACCAATGCATTTTTTTCTGCTTGTTTCGGCACTTCACCTGCGATCATATGCTGTTGAATAAAGGACCAATTATACGTTTCATCGACTCCTTTCATCAAAACACCAGCAATTTCTTGACGAATAACTGTGGTGTCTTTTCCTGATGCCAACGTGATTTTATCCTCAAATTTCTTTGATTGTAAAATAGTTGGACGATATAAAACCGGAGAAACACCATCTACTCCTTCCTCGTTTCTTAAGGTGGTTGCCATGTCTTCAGAATAAGGAATAGGTTCAGATTCAAAAATGCGGATTTTCAATTCTCCTTGGTCTGGATTGATTTTTGATACAAATAATGGAGCGGTGAAACCCATCGCTTTTTCGCGTACTTCGTTCTGAAAACCTGTAACGATTGCTACCGCGATTAAGTTAACAACAATAGCTAGTGAAATACTTACAATGGAAATACGTACGATAGGTCTAGAAACTTTTTTACCTTGCGTATTATTATTCGAGAGTCGACGTGATATGAAAAACTCAAATGACACTTTATTCCATTTTACTGTTCAAAGGTACATAAAGGTTCTTTGTCTGTTTGCGTTTTTCACATTTTTAGTAACGAGTTGCGGAAATTACGAACTGAAAAACAAAACTTTAGTTGGCGAAGTACAACGCGAGCGTGACACCATTCAAAAACAAGAAATCAAAGAAACGGCAAAACCAAATGTTAAACCTATTCAACTAGGTATTGAGCGTTTTTCTATGTACCTCGATTCACTTTCGGGTAAGCGAATCGCTGTTGTTGCCAATCAAACCTCCGTAGTGAAAAAAAGTCACCTTGTCGACACGCTTATCGCCATGAAAATGCAGGTGATTAAGGTCTTTAGTCCGGAGCACGGGTTTCGTGGTGATGCTGATGCCGGAGAGCGCGTAAATAGCTCTGTCGATGAAAAAACAGGAATTCCAATTGTTTCACTTTACGGAAACAATAAGAAGCCTTCAGCAGCCCAAATGGCAGATGTGGACATTGTGGTTTTTGATATTCAAGACGTTGGCGTGCGCTTTTACACGTTTATTTCTACGCTTCACTACGTAATGGAAGCTTGCGCTGAGAATAACAAAAAACTGATTGTGTTAGATCGCCCGAATCCTAATGCTCATTACGTCGATGGTCCTGTATTGGAATATAGGTACAAATCTTTTGTGGGCATGCATCCTGTTCCTATTGTTTATGGAATGACCATAGGAGAATATGCCAAAATGATCAACGGTGAAGGTTGGTTGGATAATAAAAAACAGTGCAATCTAACAGTTATTCCATGCAAAAATTACACGCACAAAACACGGTATTCCTTGCCCATTGCTCCATCCCCAAACTTAAAATCTGATGTCGGCATTGCACTCTATCCAAGTCTTTGTCTTTTTGAAGCAACTACCGTGAGTGTGGGAAGGGGAACAGATCGTCCATTCGAATATTTCGGTCACCCACGTTTTCCAAAATTAGACCATACCTTCACACCTGAGCCAAAGATTGGAGCAAAAAATCCATTGCACAAATTTAAACTTTGTAATGGTTTTGATCTCTCTAAATCACAAATGAAAAGGACGTATGAATTAAACCTCAACTATTTGATTCAAGCAAGAGATTTATTAGGAGATTCAGCCGTTTTTATTGACCAAAACTTATTTTTTAATCGCCTCGCTGGAACTGCAAGTTTAAAGGAACAAATCTACAAAGGTTGGAGCTCCCAAGAAATTAAGGAAACATGGAAGCCAGGAATCAGTAGTTTTATGGATACGCGTAAAAAATACTTGATATATCCTTAATCAAAGTGATTTTCCACTGTCCAGAACGGCTTGTTTCATTTCTTCAGCATAATGAGATAGCTTTTCTCGAATAGTAGGATTATATGCCCCTACAATTCGTGCAGCTAAAATACCGGCATTTTTTGCTCCGTTCAAGGCTACTGTTGCTACGGGAATTCCATTTGGCATTTGAAGAATACTGAGAATAGAATCCCAACCGTCAATTGAATTGGATGATTTTACCGGAACACCAATAACAGGTAGTGTGGTCAATGATGCTGTCATCCCCGGTAAATGTGCAGCGCCTCCAGCTCCGGCAATAATTACTTTCAATCCACGGTCTGCCGCGCTCTTGGCATAATCGACCATAAGTTCTGGCGTGCGGTGAGCAGAAACTATCGCTATTTCGTTCGAGATACCCATCTCATCAAGAAAATCTTTTGCCGCTTGCATCACAGGCAAATCAGACTTACTTCCCATAATAATACCTACTTCAATCATGTGAATCTTTTTCTATGTTTTCGTTTGTTGGTGCCACCTGGCTTGGATTTCCAGAAGTAACCTCTCTATTTCCGGGATTGTAATGCACCGCATGGTTCACATCGGTAAAAACTTGATCCATTGGTTGCTGAATTTCCTCGGTAGTATCTTTAATTAAATTATTCAAATTGAGATCTCCTTTCACGTCACCACTGCTTTTTTTGATTTCTTGTTTGATCTCATTTGTAGCATTTCGAAATTCAAACAAGGCCTTGCCCAAGGATTTCGCAATACCCGGAATACTCTTCGAACCAAAAAAAAGGAGAATTACTAAAAATATGACCAGAATTTCAGTCCCTGCGACGTCGTTCAAAAATAGCGATGGCCAATTCATACCTCAAAATTACGACATTATTTAGAGCCCACAAGATTCTTAGCCATTTTTACATTTTTTGAAGACGATAAACCATAGCAGCTTGCCATCTCCTTGGTATCAAAGGCAATACAAAACGTAAAGCAAAACCTAAGGGATATTCAGAAATGAAAATCACTCTTTTATTTTCCATTGCACGGTACGCTCTTTTGGCAGTAAGTTCCGCAGACATCGCTTTTTCGAAGAAATTGCCTCCTTCCATTCCTGCGGTTTTCTCAAATTCTGTTTTTACAGGACCCGGACATAAAGCCGTAACTGAAATTCCTGTATCCTTAAATTCATAAGAAATAGCTTCCGTAAATGAAACGACAAATGCCTTCGTTGCAAAGTACGTGGCTTGTAATGGACCCGGAAGAAATCCTGCAGTACTTGCGGTATTTAGAATGTATCCACTGCCTTGTTTTTTCATACTGGGCAACACGGCATGTGTAAGCGCAATCAATGTTTTGATGTTTAAATCCACCATGTTTAAATCTGCGGATATAGAACGATCGACAAAGAGCCCATAACCACCAAATCCAGCGTTGTTCATTAATACATCAATCGTAATCTGTTTCTCAGACAAAAACTTCATAACACTTGAAACGGCTTCTTGCTCAGTTAGATCAATAGGAAAGACATGAACTGTTACATTGAAACTCTCAATAATTTGCCCTCGAAGCTCTTGAAGTTCTTTTTCTCTTCTCGCTATTAAGACCAAGTTTCCTCCCTTACTCGCATGTATTAACGCTAATTCTTTACCAATTCCACTAGAAGCACCAGTAATTAAAGCCCATTTATTTTTCATTCGTTTTTAATTTAATTTCTCAGCAGTTGTAAGCAATATCTCATTATGCTTATTTCATTTCAAAAGTAACCTTTAAACAACAAAGTATAAGTTTTGCTCATCTTAAGGGGAAAACATTGTTTCTATTTTTGGGTTATGTTTATTTTTGTTAGGATGTCTAAAAAATATCTTTTTCTTTTGGTTGTGTTTCTTGAAGGAGGGGCCTTACTTTCCTATGAGATAATGGCAGCGAAATTATACACACCACATGTAGGTGCTACTCTTTATGTTTGGACATCAATTTTAACGCTTACGTTGATCTCGCTGGCTATTGCTTACCGGGTTAGTCAATTTTGGTCAGAGAAAAAAATATGGAAAGTTCTACCCATCTCGTTGCTCATTGCAGGGTTATACCTGTTTATTGTACTGTTGACTAAGGAAACTGTTTTACCCTTGACCTACACCATGGGAATAAAAGCCGCTTCCATTTTCACAGGAATATTTATACTTACGATTCCTGCATTTTGTATGGGTTTAACTTCACCTCTTGTCACAGCATTATTAACATCGAAGGAAAAAAACGATGTAAATGCAGGTAAAAATGCAGGCTTGGTATACGGTTTAGGAACACTTTCCGGAATTATATTCACGCTAATAAGTCTCTTCGTATTACTTCCTGCATGGGGTGTTAGTGCTTCTATCGCAGTTTTAGCTTGTTTTTTGTTACTGGCAGCGGGAATTTCCTTCTGGTTATTAAAATCAACACATGACTAAACGCATTCTTTTCATACTGGCATTTTTAGAAGGTTGCTTAGTCATGACCTTAGAATTGACTATTCCTCATGTTTTATCTCCAATTCTTGGAAATTCATTAAACACTTGGGCTACACTTATTATGATGTCGGTTGGAGGTTTGGCACTGGGATACTTCTTAGGTGCCTATCTTTCTTCAAAAAAATTAAGTTCTTCTCAAGATTCAAGCTCTAAAGCTTTGCTTGTTTTAACTGCTTGTGTATCAATTTTAGGAATACTCACCTTGTTCTTAGTGGATTATGCTAATTCGGGAAGTTTACTCGAAGATGAAATAAGTTCAGCATACCTAACGGCCATCATCGGATTGTTTTTACCAAGTATTTTATTGGCTGCCACTACTCCAGTATTAATCGCTGAATTATCGTTATCCACTTCAAATGCGGGCACCCTTTACGCATATTCGACTTGGGGAGGGATCCTATTTACATTACTTTCTGGATTTGTTTTTATTCCGGATTATGGACTCATCAAGACCCTACAGATTGCAACTTTTTTGTCGACCGTGATGTTAGCAATAATCGCCTACTTTCAAGGAGGTAAATTACGTTACCTTTCCTACGGCGCTATAGTTGTTGGCCTGCTTTCTTTTGGTATTGGTAAATTCAACTTAACCGAAAAAGAAAACGTTAAGGTTTTGGAACTGAAAGAAGGGTTGAACGGTCAACTCATGGTCGTTGAAACATCAGTAAACGATTCCACAGTTGATCGAACTCTTTTTATCAATCGTATGGGTCAAACTTGGGTGAGAATTACCAATGGAAACAGCATCGCTTCTCTTTGGTCATATCCCGGTATTTTAAAATCTTTGGCAAGTTGTCACGGAAAACAAGCGTCGAATGCGCTGGTGCTCGGTCTAGGGGGAGGAATTGTTCCTTTGTTTTTGTCGGATAAACAAAACTTAAATTACACGATAGATGCAGTGGAGTTGGATCCCGATATTATTCGATTTTCAAAGGACTATTTTTCTTTACCCGATGACATTAACGTTATTCAAGACGATGCAAGAAGAGTGCTGAATGCCAATAAAAATGAATACGATTTAATCGTTATGGACATTTTCAATGGAGAAATTGCGCCATCACATGTGTTGAGTGTTGAGGCTTTCGATAGAGTGAAAAACGCTTTATCTGATCGTGGCATTGTAATAATTAATTTTAATGGAAATATTACGGGAGAGGCTGGGATTTCGGGAAGATCTTTGTATAAAACGCTTATCCAATCAGGATTCCATGTACAAATGCTTCCAACATTTGAAGAAGGCGAGCGCAACAGAAACAATTTATTTGTGGCTACTCTAAAACCTTTGGATTTGGAGAAAAAGATAACAATTCCAATTACATACTTCAAAAATGGGAAATTGGAAACATATGGTATTAAAGAAAACCTCTATAATTTCAAGAATCTAGACCTTTCAGATGCCATCGTTATTACAGACGATTACCCTATGATGGAACAAATTAATCAGGTAGCAGCTCGCCAATGGAGAGAAGATTACCTGAAAAACGTTACTCTGAAATACCGAGAACAAGGTATCCCGCTAATAAAATAGAAATTATACGGTTAAGCGTTTAGAATTCCCCTTGAAATTACAATTTTCTGAACTTCACTTGTGCCTTCATAGATTTGCGTAATCTTTGCGTCGCGCATCAAACGTTCTACGTGATATTCTTTCACAAATCCATAACCTCCGTGTATTTGAACAGCTTCTACAGATTGCTCCATTGCCACTTTAGAAGCATATAATTTTGCCATTGCCGACGATTGATCGTAATTTCTTCCGGCGTCTTTGTCCAACGCTGAACGGTATACCAACAAACGAGCAGCTTCTACTTCAGTTGCCATATCGGCTAATTTAAACGCTATCGCTTGATGCTTGTAAATTTCTTTACCAAATGCCTTGCGTTGTTTAGAGTATTCCGTGGATAACTCCAATGCTCCCGCTGCGATACCTAAAGCTTGTGCCGCAATTCCAATTCTACCTCCAGAAAGTACCTTCATGGCGAACTTAAATCCAAAACCATCTTCTCCTATTCTATTTTCTTTAGGAACTTTTACATCGTTGAAAAGCAAGGTGTGAGTATCACTTCCTCGTATTCCCATTTTGTCTTCTTTTGCACCGACTACAAAACCTTCCATTCCGCGTTCAACAATTAATGCATTTATTCCTTTGTGACCTAATTCAGCATTCGTTTGGGCTATTACTAAATATACTGAAGCCGATGAACCGTTCGTAATCCAATTTTTTGTACCATTCAACAAATAATGATCACCCATGTCAATTGCCGTTGTGCGTTGAGATGTTGCATCTGAACCGGCTTCCGGCTCTGATAAACAAAATGCACCGATTTTTTCACCTGTTGCAAGTGGAACTAAATATTTTTGTTTTTGTTCCTCAGTTCCAAATTTCTCTAAACCCCAACAAACTAGGGAATTATTTACCGACATACAAACAGAAGTTGAGGCGTCAACCTTTGAAATTTCTTCCATCGCCAAAACATAAGAAAGCGTGTCCATTCCACTACCTCCATATTTTGGATCAACCATCATCCCCATGAATCCTAATTCCGCCAACTGCTTGATTTGCTCTTCCGGAAATTTTTGTAAATTATCTCGTTCGATCACACCTGGTTTCAATACATTTTGTGCAAAATCACGTGCTGCTTCCTTAACTGCAAGATGCTCTTCTGTTAATTCGAAATTCATGGTATAGGTTTTTAATTAATTTTGACAAAAATAATCCATTTTACTCTACGTGAAAAAAAATACGTGTCATAAATTACAAATCATTGGACTCATGTCTGGAACATCACTCGATGGACTTGATATTGCCTGCTGCACCTTTGAATTTACTGACGAAACCGTAGGATTCGAAATCACTCATGCGAAAACCGTCGCCTATCCCCTAGCCTTGGAGAAAATGCTCCGTTCAGCAACTCTTTTAAAAAGCGAGGACTTATGTTTCTTAGATAAGCAACTGGGTTTATTTTTTGCGCAACAGGTGACTCTTTTCATGGAAGAACATCAGTTGAAAATTGATGCTATTGATGCCATTGCTAGTCACGGTCATACCGTTTTTCATCAGCCCAACAGAGGATTTACGCTTCAAATCGGATGCGGTGCCACCATTGCATTGAAAACAGGCATTAAGGTCATTAATGATTTTCGAACCAAAGATGTTTTAATGGGAGGCCAGGGTGCACCATTAGTTCCAATTGGAGATTTTGATTTATTTCGAAATCAAGCAGATGGTTTTTTGAATTTAGGTGGATTCTCAAACATCAGTTTAAAGCGAGAGAACTCAATTACTGCCTATGATATTTGTCCGTGTAATCTTCCTCTAAATTTATTTTCCGGAAAAATGGGATTTTCATTTGATGAAGGAGGCAATTTAGCCAAAAGTGGCGCTATAAATCAGAAGCAATTAGAAGTTTGGGATTCGCTCGCCTATTACAACAAACCGGCTCCTAAATCTTTAGGCACAGAATGGCTCGAAGAATACTTTTACGCTCATTTCGACTCTTCCATTTCGTTGCCTGATGCTCTCAGGACTTGTGTACAACATATCGTCAATCAAGTAACAAAAGAATTTAATAATTACAATCTGAATCGCGTTCTCGTCACTGGAGGCGGGGCAAAAAATGATTTTCTTATCTCGCAAATGCGAAGTGCGACAAAAACGGAGTTAGTAATTCCTGACAAAATTATTGTCGACTTTAAAGAGGCGCTGATATTTGCTTATTTGGGTGCACTCTTTTTGCAGGGAAAACCGAATAATGTACCGAGTGTAACGGGAGCGAGGGCTGCCGTCAGTGGTGGCACACTGCATTTACCATTATAACGACTTATCCACAACAACTATGTTCGTAAATCCTCTAGAAAGAGAGCTTAGCTCGCTTCAAATTTTTAATTTTGTCATGTTTTTGAAAATTGTATGAGAGAGTTACTACAAAAATTTGAGGGGAAAAGACCAGAGATTGTTTTCGAATGGAAAGATCAGGAAACCGAAGCAGAAGGTTGGGTGGTAATAAACTCACTTCGAAGCGGGGCTGCCGGTGGTGGAACAAGAATGCGAAAGGGTCTAGATAAACGTGAAGTAGAATCGTTGGCAAAGACCATGGAAGTGAAATTTACGGTTGCCGGCCCACCTATTGGAGGGGCAAAATCCGGAATCAACTTTGACCCAAAAGACCCACGCAAGGAAGGTGTTTTAAGAAGGTGGTTTGCTGCAGTTTCTCCCTTGTTGAAAAATTACTACGGAACGGGAGGAGACCTCAATGTAGATGAAATTCATGAGGTAATTCCAATTACTGAAGATTGTGGCGTTTGGCATCCTCAAGAAGGTGTTTTTAACGGGCATTTCCAACCTAAAGAATCGCAAAAAATTAACCGTATTGGCCAATTGCGTCAGGGCGTTTTAAAAGTTATTGAAGACGAAAATTACTCGCCTTCGGTTGATAAAAAATATGTTATTGCCGATATGATTACCGGTTTCGGAGTAGCGGAATCTATTCGTCATTATTATGCAATTTGGGGTGGAGACATAAAAGGCAAAAAAGTAATTGTCCAAGGTTGGGGAAATGTTGGTTCTGCAGCCGCCTATTATCTTTCGCAGGAAGGAGCAAAAATCGTAGGCATCATTGACCGTGTTGGCGGTCTTATCAAAGAAGATGGTTTTTCATTTGAAGAAATAAAAACGCTCTACCTCAACAAAAATGGCAACGAACTTTCAGCTGCCAATTTAATGTCTTACGAGGAAGTCAATCAACGTATTTGGTCGACGAAAGCAGACGTATTTATTCCTTGTGCCGGAAGTCGAATGATTACAAAAGAACAATTGGATCAAATGATTCAAGCTGGAATTTCTGTTATTTCCTCCGGTGCGAATGTACCTTTTGCTGATCCGGAAATATTTTTTGGAAAAATTGCTGAACACGCGGATGCTGAACTTGCTTTGATTCCAGATTTCATTGCCAACTGTGGAATGGCGAGGGTATTTGCTTATTTAATGAGTAATGATTTAGTCAAACTTGAAGATGCGGAAATCTTCAATGACACCTCAAATGTAATTAAGCAAGCGCTTATTAAAACTTACGAAACACACAACCAAAATAGAGGTATAGCTAAGGCTGCCTTCGAAATTGCATTGAATCAGTTAATTTCTTAATTTATTATTATTATGACACTTTTAATTTTTGCTGTTTTTGTTTTAGGTTACGTGGCAATAACCATGGAGCACACGCTCAAAATTGATAAACTTATCCCCGCCTTACTTATGATGGTGGCTTGTTGGACATTATTAATTCTGGGAGTTGACAATTTAGAAATTTGGTTAGATCCGGCGAAAGGTGTGATTCTAGGAAGCGATGGGGAATATACCGTACCCAAATTAACAGGAGATCACGAGCACCGCGTTGAAATGGTAAACGAAGCTTTGTTGCATCATTTCGGAAAAACTGCTGAAATACTCATTTTCTTAATGGGAGCCATGGCAATTGTTGAGATGATCGACTTTTTTGATGGTTTTTCATCTATAAAAGGAATGATAAAAACGAGAAGCAAAGCCAAATTGTTATGGATTGTTTCTATACTTGCGTTCATACTTTCTGCTATTATTGACAACCTTACTGCAACGATTGTTCTCATTACCATACTACGCAAAATCGTTAGCAACCAAGAGGACCGCATGTGGTATGCCGGTTTTATTATTATTGCTGCAAATGCTGGTGGTGCATGGACCCCAATTGGAGATGTTACAACGACAATGCTTTGGATGGCTAATAAAGTGTCTACTGGTGAATTAGTATTGCATTTGGGTTTACCATCCTTAGTTTGTATGCTACTTCCATTGATTGTAGGTAATTTCTTGCCGGCATTTAAAGGGGAAGTAGAAGTTGTGGAAGATGAACAAACAAATCCAAACTCCAAATTAATGTTGTTTTTAGGTCTGTTTTTAATTATCTGTGTTCCTATTTTCAAAACAGTGACACATTTACCTCCATACTTAGGAATGATGTTGTCTTTGGCTGTTTTTGCCATTATTGCTGAATTCCTAAGCAACAGAGCGATTAATTTAACGGATGTATCGGATAGTCATGGTCATAGCGGTCCAACCATGAAAGCATTGAGTAAAATAGAAATGCCTTCAGTACTCTTCTTCTTGGGAATACTTATGACAGTTGCTGCGATGGAATCCGCAGGTTTAATTTTCAATTTTGGACAAGATGTCAAGAATGCTGGAATTCCGGAAGGGGTATTTGTTACGATGTTGGGAGTTGCATCGGCCATAATCGACAACGTTCCTTTAGTAGCGGCCTCTATAGGGATGTTCCAAGAACCTATGGACGCAGAGGTTTGGCATTTCATCGCTTTTGCAGCAGGTACAGGAGGTTCTATGCTTATCATTGGATCAGCAGCAGGCGTTGTGGCAATGGGGATGGAAAAGATTTCATTCTTCTGGTACATGAAACGAATTTCATTATTGGCCGCATTAGGTTATTTTGGTGGAATCGGAGTATTCTTATTGATGCCTAAAAAACACCCAAGTGAATTAGAGAAAAAAGAGGATAAAAAACAGGTAGAAACACCTCACCATTCGAAATCAATCGATACAGAAACGACTTATTTTGTGTCTGAAAAATAGTAACCAAAATTTATAATTAACTTTTAAGCTTATGAACTTTTCATTTTTATTACAAGCAACACCTGAATCCAGTGCGCCAGCGAAAACGACAACTTATCAGAGTGTTTGGGACATCATCGATAAGTCTAATGAAGGATTAGGATTGTTTATTAACTTAATCATTTTAGCAATGGCAGCATGGACGATTTTCGTGTTCATTGAGCGGTTCCTTGCGATTAGAAAGGCTGTAGAGTCAGAAAAAAGCTTGCTTAAAAATGTTAAAGCAGATTTAGAAAGTAACAACATTCAAGGTGCCTTGGCAAAATGTTCTAATACCGATTCACCGGTTGCCAAAATGTTGGAAAAAGGCATTCAAAAAATTGATCGTTCTTCAACAGAATTAACCTCAACGATTGAAAATACTGGGAAATTTGAAGTCTTACGCTTGGAGCAGCGACTCAACTCCTTAGCAACGATGGCGGGTGCCGCGCCAATGGTTGGATTCTTAGGAACTGTAATCGGAATGGTGAGTGTATTTTATGAATTAAGTGAATCACAATCATTGGAGATTAAAACCATTGCTCCAGGTATCATGACAGCTATGATCACCACGGTAGGTGGACTAATCGTCGGGATTATCGCATTCATGGGATACAACTTTTTAGTTGGTCAAATTGGAAAGGTGATTTACCGCATGGAAAATGCAGCCCTTGAATTGGTAGAATTCGCAGCAAGAAGAAAAGAAAGCAAGGTTAAAAATATGGACGTTTAAATTCCACATTATGAATTTCAATTCACGAAATAAGGTAAAAATTGAAGGTGGAATGGCATCTATGACCGACTTGGTTTTTTTGCTACTTATTTTCTTTATTATCATGAGTTTAATGGCAAATAACCAAACTCCAATTGAACTTCCGAAAACAAGCGAAAATCCACCAAAGGATCAAAATCCGGTAGAGGCAACGGTAATCATCAACGCGGATAATACCTATATAGTTAATACAGGAGATGGTGGCACAGAAAATGCTCAAACCTACCAGAACATTGAGGAAATTAAGGATCTTGTTTACCAAGCAGTAGAGAAATCAGGAAAGAAAAAATTGCGCATCGCCTCACATCGAGATGCACGTTTCGAAGCTGTTTTCAAAGTGATGGCGCTTTGTCAAGTGAACGAATGGTCTCCAGTAATAGCTTACGAAAATGAATAAAGACGCAAGAAATAGAGAAAAATACAGTGATGTTGGCGACGAACGTAAATCAGGCGTTGCAACTGCTGTGATAATAATTTCGACATTATTACTTCTTTATTTTTGGCCAAAAATTGAAACGACTAAAGAAACTACCCAAAAACAAGTCGAGATAGCCCCTCCCTTGGATTTCAAAGAATTGGACTTGAAAGATTTGAAGGTAGAGAACAAAGAAGGTGGACAAAGTACCGCCAATAACAATCCTAATAGAAAAACAAATTCCCGCAATAAGTTAACCTCCAATCAAACTGGAGGGGACGAAACGTCCTCAGGGTCTGAACGTCAATCGGATAATCCCTTTGGCAATGGTGGTACAGGCGACGATGGCGATCGATTTGGCAGAAATGGGAATGGAAATCAAGGCGATGGGCCTGATGATCGCGGAAATGGAAATAGGGGAGGTAATGCAGATAGAAAATTAATCAATCAACCTTCTATCCCTCAGTATGAAATCAATTACGATTGTAAAATATCCTTGAAGGTAACCTTAAATGACGATGGTTCGTGTCGCACCGTTACAGTTATTAAACGCGAATCTAATTGCAATGATATTAATATTGTAAATGATGTGATTGCAAGGGTAAAAAGAACGATCAAATACAACATGAGAACTTCGGGAGCAAAAGATCACGCATTTTTCATTGTCAGAATTGATTCCAGATAATTACCAAAATGCACTGGATTGGCTGTTTAGTCGATTTCCTTCGTACCAACAGCTTGGTGCTCCTGCTTACAAACCCGGCTTAGAGAATACGCGAACGCTTTTATCTTTCTTTGGAAATCCGCAGGATGGCTTGCGTATTATTCATGTGGCAGGAACAAATGGAAAAGGTTCTACGTGTAGTTACCTTGCTTCATTTCTCAGTAATGACAACGAAAAAGTAGGCCTCTTCACTTCTCCTCATATTTATGACTTTAGGGAGCGTATTCGGGTAAATGGCACCATGATTTCTGAACAAGAGGTTCTTGATTTCTGTGAAAAAGTGAAAGGAATGGAACTTAAATTTCAACCGTCATTCTTTGAGATTACGTTTGTAATGGCACTTCTGCACTTTTCACAACAACAATGCACTTGGGTTGTCTTGGAAACAGGCATGGGTGGTAGATTAGACGCTACAAACGTGGTGCGACCAGAAATTAGTATTATTACAAACATTGGGCTTGACCATACCCAATTCTTAGGTCATACACTCGAGGAAATTGCCGTTGAAAAAGCAGGAATCATCAAACCGAATGTTCCTGTGGTAATAGGTAAACGTCAGAAAGAAACTTTTAAGGTATTTGAACAAGTTGCTAAAAATAATAACGCTCCGATTTATTTCGCTGAAGATGAAAGATCAACAAGTTGGGAAATAGATAAACATGACTTGCCACACTATCAAGTTAGCAATTTACGCACTGCTTTGACAAGTCTAAAAATCTTGGGTTTTAATGTTCAGCAAACTAAAGTTGACTCACTTCTTTTGTACCTTCATCAGCATACCGGGATTTTTGGTCGACTCACTAAAATAGAAGAGAAACCAGCCGTTTACCTTGATGTCTCGCACAACGGTGATGGAATTAAAGAGACACTTCGGCATATTAAACCAAAAGGTAAGCTACATATCATTTACGGATGTTCACAAGATAAAAACATACTAGAAATCTTATCACTCTTTCCTCAAAATTGCTCTCTTCATTTATGCACCTTTTCAAATTCTCGAAGTAAAACTCTTGAGGAATTAAAAATTATTCAACAGTCAGACGCACGCATCGTTGCCCTACATCAAAACGTGAACCTCGCCTTAAAACAAACGAAAGAGCTTCTTGAAGAAAATGATATTCTATTGGTAACCGGTAGTTTCTTCCTGATTTCGGATGTTGATCAAGATGTTTGTAATTTTTCTTCATAGGCATTCGCTTATTTGGTAAAAGAATTATCTTTGTTGAGATGGAAAAACAAGTCATTCTCAATGAAAAGCACCTCGAACTGACATTGAAAAGACTTTCCCATGAATTAATCGAATCCCACCTTGATTTTTCACAAACAGTGCTTGTTGGTCTACAACCGAGGGGTATACACGTGGTTAGCCGCCTAAAAAAAGTCTTGGAACAGATACTTGGCCAACCTGTTTTGTGCGGAAATTTAGATATTACCTTCTTCCGTGATGATTTCAGAAGGAGAGAACGCCCACTCATACCGAGTATTACAAACCTTGATTTCAGCATTGAAAATAAAAAAGTGGTGCTTGTCGATGATGTTTTGTATACGGGCAGAACGATTAGATCCGGATTAGATGCCTTAATGACTTTTGGACGGCCTTCAAAAGTTGAACTATTGGTTTTGGTTGATCGGAGATTTCGTAGGGATTTACCGATTCAGGCAGATTACGTTGGAAAAGCTGTTGATACGCTTATTTCCGAGCGAGTGTCCGTTGAATGGAAAGAGACCGAAGGAACAGATAAAGTAGTATTATTTACAAAGGAATAGCATGACGAATATAAGTGTTGATCACCTTACGGGCATAAAAGACTTAACGCAACAAGATATCGAGTTGATTTTCAAAACTGCGGACAGTTTCAAAGAAGTGATTAACCGTCCGATAAAAAAAGTGCCTTCCCTGCGCGATATTACCATAGCAAACATTTTTTTTGAAAATTCTACACGAACCCGTTTATCCTTTGAGCTTGCAGAAAAACGTCTTTCAGCGGATGTGGTTAATTTTTCAGCTTCGGGAAGTTCTGTAAAAAAAGGAGAAACTTTAGTCGATACCGTAAACAATATTTTGTCCATGAAAGTGGATATGGTTGTGATGCGTCACGCTAGTCCTGGCGCTGCAGAATTTCTTTCGAAAAAAGTCAATGCACGTATCATAAATGCCGGTGATGGTACACACGAACACCCAACACAAGCGCTCTTAGATGCCTATTCTATTCGCGAAAAACTGGGTGAGGTAGCAGGAAAAAAAGTAGTGATTGTGGGCGATATCTTGCATTCGCGAGTAGCCTTATCTAATATTTATTGTCTACAGAAATTAGGAGCAGAAGTAATGGTTTGCGGACCTACAACGCTAATTCCAAAATACATACATGAATTAGGAGTTCACGTTTCTCACAACTTGGTGGAAGCCCTTGAATGGTGCGATGTCGCTAATATGTTACGTATACAATTGGAAAGGCAAGACATTAAATTTTTTCCTTCCTTGAGAGAATATTCTATGCTTTTCGGACTGAACAAAGAAATCCTAAACAGCTTATCCAAAGAAATTGTTGTCATGCATCCTGGCCCAATAAATCGCGGAGTTGAAATCACCAGTGATGTCGCCGATTCTAAGCAATCAATTATTCTTCAGCAGGTCGAAAATGGAGTTGCTATACGGATGGCGGTAATTTATTTACTCGCGGCAAAGATTGAGCGATGATTTTTTAATTAACTTTGAAAAAATAGGCCATGAACTTTTCAATATCAACCCACGGAAATGCTATCGTTGTGCACTCTCACGTTGCCAAACTCGACTCTAGTAATGCGCCTGATTTAAAAGGAATATTTCTGCTTCACAATAAAAACGGTGTGAATCAAATCGTTTTTGAAATGGCCGAGACGCTATACTGCGACTCCTCTGGCTTGTCTGCCATATTAGTAGCCAATCGATTGTGTAAAGATACCAATGGAACTTTTGTACTTTGTGGTCTACAGTCCGCTGTGCGCAAAATGGTTGAAATTGCTCAATTGGATAGAGTACTCAGTATCGAAAGTAGCGTTGAAGATGCGCTAAGTCATATGAATTCTTGAATTTTTTTGTCCGCATATTAGGCAGCGGGGCCGCCTTGCCCACCTCTAGAAGAGCCCCGAGTTCCCAATATATTTGCTGTAATAACCGTCATATCCTTATCGATTGTGGTGAAGGAACACAAATGCAATTGCGTAAATATGGTGTTCACATGCAACGTATTTCACATATTTTGATTTCGCACTTGCACGGTGATCATTTTTTTGGTTTACCCGGACTGTTAAGCACCATGAACTTACTCGGAAGAGACAAGGGAATTACCGTTTACTGTCCTCCTGAATTGCCTTCAATATTGCAACAGTTATTATCTGTTGGCGGAAATAAATTGACATTTAATGTGGAATTTAAAGTGCTTTCCTTTGATTCAAAAAACTGTATTTTCGAAGACGATAAAATAGAAATTTGGAGCTTTCCGCTAAAACACCGCATTCCAACTTGTGGTTTTCAAGTAAAAGAGAAAACAAAGCCCTACCGAATTGACGCAAAAAAATGTGAAGAAGCGGGAGTGGAATTGCATCACATGCCAAATCTTCTAGCGGGGAAAAATATACAAATTGATAGTATAGAACATGATTTCAGAAAGTTTACTTTGAAACCAAAACACTCCTATGCGTATAGCTATTGTTCAGATACGTCTTACGACGAAACATTGATTCCATTTATAGAATCTTCTGACCTACTTTATCACGAGGCAACTTTTTCATCAAAACACAAAGAAAGAGCAAAAAAGACTTTTCATTCTACAGCACAACAGGCCGCTACAATTGCACATAAATCGGGAGTAAAAAAACTTATTTTAGGACATTTCTCCTCGCGTTATACTGAAGTAGATGAATTGCTAGATGAGGCAAAGCAGATATTTCCTGCGACACACTGTGCCGAAGACGGTGCTATTTATGACTTAGCTCAATAATATCATTCTCAAAAAGAAACTCACACCGAGGAATAATCCAAATAATGTGATAAATAAATAGAAGTCACTTTGACGTACATGTGCTTCGGAAAGGTAATTTTCTTTTTCGTGGAAACTTGCTTGGTGGTAATCGTTATGTTGAAATAAAAATAATGGTAAAAGCGCTCTATTAACTTTTCTTCCTAATGTGCCTATTTTTTTCATGTCCTTTTGTTTTTTCTTCAAAACTGCATGTTTTGTGGAGAGAAAAATAGAATTAACATTCAGTCGAGAAAGAAATTCAGTTGTAGCACGGGGTTTATTGTAGGTGTTTTTTTGCTACTCTTACGTAATTCTACGGAATTACTTTTGTGATTTAAAAAACAATACGATTGAAATCCCTAAGAATAGTATGTTCGGAACCCACACTGAAAGAAGAACAGGAACTCCCAAGTTAACAGAAGCCACCGTCATCATTTTCATTGAAAAAATATAAATGAATACGAAAAGTAAACCAATGGCAATATTTACACCTATTCCACCTCTTCGTTTTTCTGAGGAAACTGCTACCCCAATTATCGTGAGAACATAAGCTGCAAAAGGATAAGAAGTACGTTGGTGTAATTCGATTTCATAAAAAGGAACTAAATCGGAACCTTTTTGGCTTTCTCGTTCAATCATCTTAGTGAGTTCATTATAGGACATGGTTTCAGCAATATTCTGTCGTTGTGCCATTTCTTCCATTTGGAAGGCAAACGTCGTATCCTTTCTATGCCCATACTTTATCTTTCCGATTGGAAATTCAAAGGATTTCTCGTAATAATCTTCAAGTGTCCATTGAAAAGTACCTGGTATATTCTTCGCATAGCGAGCCTTCAGAAAGTACTTTATTCTGTGTTGCTCATCAAACTGTTGAATAATAAAATTGTGCGCACGATCTTCAAACTCAACGAAGTTGGAGAAATAAACGTGTAAATTTCCTGGGTATTCTGCATTATAGTCTTCCACTACAAGCGCATTTCGGTAGTATTGATTTTCAAAATCTAAGCGTTTTTTATTAGCCGAAGGAACAATTAAATGATTCAACACGAGAGATAATACCATCAAAACAGTTGCAGCCATAAGATAAGGCCGATATAAACGAAATACAGGTTTTCCACTAAACAAAATAGGTACGATTTCCGTGTCCTTGGCCATTTTTGCAGTGAACCAAATGACGGATAAAAAGATAATCATGGAAGAGAACAAATTTCCATAATACAATATAAAGTTCACATAATACTCGAAAATAATTCCTGAAATTGGCGCTTTATTACTTATAAATTCACTTAACTTTTCAGAAATATCAAAGACTGTCGCAAACATCATGATGATACCGAGCATAAAAAAATACGTGCCCAAAAACTTTTTTGCAATATAGCGATCAATGATAGACATCAACGTCTTTGCTTCAAGATTGGAATTAATTTATCTTTCCAAGGAGTAAACGTTCCTGCAATGATTTGATTGCGCGCTTCTTGCATTAACTCGAGGTAAAAATTCAAATTATGAAGCGTTGCCACTTGAACTCCTAAGTATTCGCCTGCTTTTATCAGGTGTCGTAAATAAGCTTTTGTATATACTCTATCTGAAAACAGCTCACTTTTTTCCTCAATCGGACTAAAGTCATTTGCCCATTTTTCATTTTTGATGTTCAGCGTTCCGCTCCACGTAAAAAGTAAACCGTGACGTGCATTTCGACTTGGCATCACACAATCAAACATATCAACCCCTAAAGCAATGCATTCTAATAAATTTGCTGGAGTTCCAACCCCCATTAAATAGCGTGGTTTGTCTTTCGGTAGAATCGAACATACTAAATCCGTCATTTCGTATAATTCCTCTTCAGGTTCGCCTACAGATAGACCTCCAATTGCATTTCCTTGAGCATTGCAACTTGCAATTTTTTCTGCAGAAGCTACACGTAAATCCTTGTAAACACTTCCTTGAACAATAGGGAACAAGGCCTGAGAGTGACCGTATTTAGGTTCGCTTGCATTCATTTCGATGATACACCGATCCAACCAATCATGCGTAATTTTCAATGATTTTTTAGCATATTGGTAATCACACGGGTAGGGCGTGCATTCATCGAATGCCATAATAATATCAGCCCCAATGCTACGTTGAATTTGAATGGCGCGCTCCGGGGTAAAAAAATGATAACTTCCGTCTAAATGTGATTGAAATTTAACGCCTTCTTCGGTAATTTTTCGAGATGAAGCCAATGAATAAACTTGGTAACCACCACTATCTGTCAACATGGGCTTATTCCAACCTATAAATTTATGCAAGCCGCCAGCTGCCTTCATTGTAGTCATTCCTGGTCGCAAAAACAGGTGGTATGTATTCCCTAAAATAATTTGAGCTTTAATTGCATCTGAAAGTTCGTGTTGATGCACCCCTTTAACTGTACCAGCTGTACCAACAGGCATAAATATGGGTGTTTCAATCTCTCCATGATCGGTAAACACTTTACCTGTTCGTGCTTTTGACTGTTTATCTTGATGAAATACTTCAAAGTGCATAAATCTGTTGAAAAATAGATAGAACAAAGATACGGCGATTTAAATTAGGACATCATATTTGTAACGAGAATAAGAAAATGACCTATTTACCAAGTTTTCAGCTAGACATTTACCTTTTTGCCTTCATCGCATTTGGTCTTTTTGTTTTGATACAGCTCTTCTACCTTTTCTTCATTCAAGTGCGATTGGCCTATTATTCACCTGCTCCAAAGTCAACTCCATCCTATATGCCTGTGAGCATAATCATTGCAGCGCGAAATGAATCGGACAATTTGTACGAGAATTTACCCATTATTTTAAGTCAAGATTATCCGGAATTTGAAGTAATTGTGGTGAACAATCAATCAATAGACGACAGCAGTTGGCTTTTAACCGCATTTAGTCGGCAATTTCCAAACCTGAGGGTGGTAGAACTTGGTAGAAATCGTCACCTAAGACCTGGAAAGAAATTACCCATTACCTTGGCCATAAAAGCGGCAAAATACGAACACTTTTTATTAACCGACGCGGATTGCCGTCCGTCATCTAACCAATGGATAAAGCAAATGGCTTCCCATCTCTCTTCGTCGAAGCAAATTGTGATTGGTTATGGCCCATATTCTAAAAGTAAAGGATTTTTAAATCGTTTAATTCGATTCGATACAGCATGGATTGGGGTTAGTTATTTCTCCATGGCTCTTGCCAAGCTTCCCTACATGGGTGTAGGTAGGAATTTGGCCTACACGAAACCTGTATTCAATTCAGTAAATGGGTTTAAATCGCACTACGCCCTACCTTCAGGGGATGATGATTTATTCATCCAAGAGGCAGCAAAAAAATCGAATTACACCGTTAATTTGGATCCAACATCCTATTGTTATTCGGCCGCTGCACCGAGTTGGGGAAGATGGATTCGACAGAAATCTCGTCACTATTCTACTTCAAGCCGTTATAAGCTTATCAAGAAATGGTTGTTAGGAATATATCCCTTATCCTTAATTCTTATGTGGGCATCTTTCGTTACTTTGATGTTCAATGGAGAGTACAGGTTGTTTTCTGCCAGTATTTTCTTTGTAATACTAATGCTAAAATGGTGGATTCAAGGTCGTTGTTTATCAAAATTGAAGGAAAAAAGCTTTGTCCCTTATTTTTTATTGTGGGATTTATTTTATGCCTTGATAATGCCGATTATCTACTATGTCACCGAACGTCAAAAATTATATAGATGGTAGAAAATGAACATTTATCCGAAAAAGCAAAACAAGATTTAACCCTTGTTGAAGATGCCTTGGCTGGAAATCAATTGGCGTATGCTACCTTAATGGAAAGGTACCGTGACTCCATTTACTTTATGATGGTGAAAATGGTGAAAAATCCCGATGACGCTGACGACCTAACCATTGAAGCATTTGGTAAAGCATTCAGTAGATTAGACCAATATTCGCCGAGCTTTGCTTTTAGTACCTGGTTATTTAAGATTGCCTCCAATAATTGTATAGATTTTATTCGAAAGAAACGAATTCAACTAACTTCAATGGATTCTGGAATTGTTATGGAGGATGGAGAAAAAATGCGTATCGATGCAAAATCCGCAACACTAAATCCTGAGGAATCTATTATGCAAGGGCAACGGGTCGTTCACATGCGACTATTGGTTAGTAAACTAAAACCAAAATACCGCGATTTAGTTGAAAAAAGATATTTCGAAGAACTGAGTTACGAAGAAATTGCAGAGCAAATGAACCTTCCTCTCGGAACGGTAAAAGCGCAATTATTTAGAGCGCGCGACTTTTTGGCTGCCATGATGGAAAAAACAAAAGATACCATTTAGTGAAATTAATTACAGCTTATTTTCCTAAGCTGAGTTCTGTGCAAGTTTCTCAGTTCGAACAATTAAAAGAACTTTACGAGCACTGGAACAGTCAAATTAATGTGATTTCCCGGAAAGATACGGATCATTTCTACGAAAGACATGTACTCCATTCTCTTGGCATCGCGAAGCTTATTCAGTTCAATGATAAGGCCTCAATATTAGATGTGGGAACGGGTGGCGGATTTCCTGGGATTCCTCTGTCAATTCTATTTCCAGAAACACATTTTACCTTAGTTGATTCCATTGGTAAAAAAATCAAAGTGGTGAACGAAGTTTCTAAAACGCTTGCTCTGTCTAATGTTATTGGAATCCACAGCAGAGCAGAACAGATAGATGGGAAATTTGACTTTATTGTAAGTAGAGCCGTTACGCAGATGCCAGAATTCATTCCGTGGGTCAATGGAAAAATAAAAAAAGAAAACCATCACGCTCTAAAAAACGGTATTCTTTACTTGAAAGGTGGAGATTTGACGGAAGAAATGAAACCCGTAAAACAAGAATTTAAAATCTATCCATTAGCAGAATTCTTTCAGGAATCATTTTTTGAAACAAAGCAAGTAGTGCATGTTTCTATGACTAAATAATCAATTCAACAAAACTGGGAAAATTAAGGTAAAACTTGGAATAGGCACTGTAAAAGTTGTTCCCGACTGGACTTCTTTAAATTGGTAATAGCCTGACATTCTTCCCATAGATGAATACAACTCACAACCACTAGTGTAGGAGTAGGACTCTTTTGAATCAATGATTGGTTGCTCACCCACAACACCTTCACCGGTAACAACATTTGAACCTAGCGTTAAATGATCTACGCGCCAATAACGTCTCAATAACTGAACCTCTACATCACCCGCATTGTGGATGGTTATTTCATAGTTAAAGAAAAAAGAACCTTCGTCAAGATTAGATAAATCATCTCTAAACCATGTTTTAACGGAAATCTGGATTTTATGTAAGGTTTCTGCTGACATTAATTCGAAATTAACTAATTATCATGGAACAATCAAGAAAACAGGATGTTCTTCAAAGTATCAATTTCTTCCTTTGAATTAAAGGAATGAAAACAAAACCTTAAACATTCTTTACCTGTAGGAACCGTCGGAGTGAATATTGGTTTCGTAAATATCCCCTGTTCTGTGCATCTTGTTGCCAAATGACGCAATTGTTCAACACTTACGCCTCGATACACCTGAATTGGTGAGTTTGGCTCAGAAATCAATAAAGGAGAAGTATTTTCTCGAAAATAAGTAAGGTTTTCATGTAAAGATTTTTGCCTGGAATAGATGTCCTTTCTCTTTACCAAGGATTGAACGCGCTGATAAAAATCTTCCGAAGGAGCTGTTGTATAAATAAATGGTCTTGAAAAATTCACTAAATATTGTTTTGTTTTATCTGAGCACAATACCGCGGCTCCGTGGTATCCATATGCTTTTCCAAATGTAACAACGCGTATAAAAACTCTCTCGTGCATTGCTCTACCGTGAACGATTCCTTTTCCATTTTCTCCAAAAACACCAACGGCATGGGCTTCATCCACGATCACTCGAGCACCAAATTTAACCGCTAACTCAAGAATTCCACGCAGCGGGGCCATATCTCCCTCCATGGAATAAAGCGATTCAACAGCAATATAGCTTGCGCCTTTGGTTTTTCTTAATTTCTTTTCTAAATCTTCAATGTCATTGTGTTTGAAACACATGGCATCGGCGTGCGAAAGGCGAATACCATCACGAATACTTGCATGTACGTATTCATCGTAAACAATTGTATCTCCACGTTGCGGAATACAAGAAAACACACCAAGATTTGCGGTATATCCTGAATTAAATAACAAGGCAGCTTCGGCATCGAAAAAACTAGCTAGTGAATTCTCCGCTTCGAGAGAGAGTTCAGTTGTTCCGGATAACAATCGCGAACCTGTTGATCCTTTGCGACTCACGTTTTTAGTGAGCACATTGGATAGGCCTAAATAATCATTTGAAAAAAAATCGATAGCACTTGAAAAAACTTTAAGCGAACGAAGTTGATTGTTCGCTACCCTATCTTCTATTTTTTTATCAAGAGACGAATCCACTAATTTACAGTAGTAACTTTTCTTGGTTCAAAACCATTTTTCA
>Ga0172373_10001858_pt1 | contig 33509 bp, 27 predicted proteins | sample Lak10m_2_FD_114546 | JGI IMG/M metagenome (GOLD analysis project Ga0172373, IMG submission 114546) | Freshwater microbial communities from Kabuno Bay, South-Kivu, Congo - kab_092012_10m | ecosystem: Environmental > Aquatic > Freshwater > Lake | place: Democratic Republic of the Congo...
CATCTCCGCGCGCCTGTCCGATCTGGAGATCAAGGCGGTGTCGGACTACATCGCCGGTCTGCGTTAACAGCTGACGCGGAGCGGGCGCCGAACGCGCGCCTCACGCTCGCCGGCAGCATCGCAGTTGCCGGCAACACCTCTGCTCCCGTGTAACACTCGTCCGATCCAGGGGCGACCTGTTGCTTGTCGGCCAGGCAGCCTTGGTCGGTCGCGCTGTGGGGGTGTTTGAGCGGGGTCGGGTCGGCCTCTGCGAAGATCACGTCTTATTCTCAGGAGCCGACATGCTGATCCGAATGCACGATGCGAGCACGCCGCCTGTTTCAGACATCACGCCCCGCGAGGTGTGGAGTAACCGGCGTCAGCTGATTGCCGCAGCGGGCGGGACCGCACTTGGCGCGGCCTTTCCCGCATTGACGCCGATCGATGCGAAAGCGTCGAGCGCCATCATGCAGGGCGGTGACCCCAAGGCACAGAAGCTCGCGGCCACCGCCTCGAAACTCTCCACGCCCGAGCGTGCCACGCCCTACAAGCTGGTGACCACCTATAACAATTTCTACGAGTTCGGCACCGAGAAGGACGACCCGGTCAAGCACGCGCATCGCCTTCGCACACGGCCATGGTCTGTCCGCGTCGAGGGGGAGGTGGCCAAGCCCCGCAGCTTCGATATCGAGGAACTGCTCACGCTCGCACCGCTCGAGGAGCGCATCTACCGCATGCGTTGCGTGGAAGGCTGGTCGATGGTGATCCCCTGGATCGGCTATCCGCTTGCCGAACTGATCCGGCGGGTTGAGCCCACATCGAAAGCGCGCTTCGTGGAATTCGTGACGCTCGCCGATCCCAAGCAGATGAACGGGCTTGCGATTCCAGTCATCAGCTGGCCCTACATGGAAGCGCTTCGGCTCGATGAAGCCATGCACCCGTTGACGCTGTTTACGGTGGGTTTGTATGGCGAAGTGCTGCCCAATCAGAATGGCGCGCCGGTTCGCCTGGTCGTACCCTGGAAATACGGCTTCAAGAGTGCCAAGTCGCTGGTGAGCATTCGCTTTGTCGAGAAACAGCCCGCCACCAGCTGGATGCGCTCCTCCCCGGAGGAATACGGCTTTTATTCCAACGTCAATCCCGAAGTGAGCCACCCCCGATGGTCACAGGCCACCGAGCGCCGGCTCGGTGAGGACGGCTTCATGCAGCGCCGACGCGCCACGCTGATGATGAATGGCTACGCTGACCAGGTGGGAAGTCTTTACGCAGGAATGGATTTGCGACGCGACTTCTGACGCAGCCGGGTAGTACCGTGTGGCGATCGACAGGCTGGGTGCGGGCTCTGGTGATTACGGCCTCGACGCTACCGATGTTCAGGCTGGTGCTGTGGCCGACCCTTGACCGGGCGGGGGCCAACCCGGTCGAGTTCGTGACCCGCTCAAGCGGCACGTGGACGCTGGTGTTTCTGCTTCTCGCTCTGTCGGTGAGTCCGCTTAGGCGACTGACCGGCGCGGGGTGGCTGATGCGACTTCGGCGCCCGCTTGGGCTGGCGAGTTTCGCGTATGCCCTGGTGCATCTTGCGACCTGGGTCTGGCTCGAGCACTGGTTTGATCTCGCCCCGATGGTGGGCGATGTGCTCAAGCGCCCCTTTATTACCGCGGGGTTTGCAGCGCTGGTGCTTTTGATTCCGCTTGCCATCACGTCGACCGACGCAATGATTCGCCGGCTGGGGCGTCGTTGGTCGACCCTGCACCGGCTGGTCTATGCCGCTGCGGGGTTGGCCGTGCTCCATTACTGGTGGCATAAGGCGGGAAAGGCCGATGTCACCGAGCCCGCGCTTTATGCGCTCGCACTGGTCGCGCTTCTCGGGTGGCGGGTGGGGGTGCGCATGCGCGAGCGCAGGGTTGCCGGTCGACCGCGCGTCTAGCCGGCCGCCGGGGCGGAACGCGCGCAGGACTCAGAGCAGAACTTGCGCGGAACGCGCGCAGGACTAAGGCAGGCGATGCTCGAGCGCGAACAGGGATTCGATGGATTCACGCTCGCGAATCAGATGCACGTCGGTGCCGTCGACCAGCACTTCGGCAGCACGTGGCCGGGTGTTGTAGTTGGAACTCATGGCCATGCCGTAGGCGCCCGCAGACATCACCGCCAGCAGATCGCCTTCCGCGAGGCACAACTGGCGGCCGCGCGCCAGCCAGTCACCCGACTCGCAGACCGGTCCGACAATATCGAAGCGTGATGGCTCGCCTGCGCGCGGTCGTACCGGCTGCACCCCATGCCAGGCCTCGTAGAGCGCAGGCCGCATGAGATCGTTCATGCCAGCGTCGACGATCGCAAAGCTGAGATCACCGTTTTTCTTGAGGTATTCGACCCGGGTAAGCAAGACACCTGCGTTGCCCACGATCGAGCGGCCAAACTCGAACAGGATCTCGTAGCGCGCGCCGCGTGGATGCGCATCAAGCCTCGCGAACACCGCATCAATCAGCGCTGCCCGCGAGGGCGGCACCTCGTCGTTGTAGCAGATGCCCAGACCGCCGCCCAGATCGATATGGTGCAGCTCGATTCCCGCTGCGTGCAGCCGGTCAACCAGTTCGAGCACTTTGTCGAGAGCCGCAGTGAACGGACCGAGGCTCGTGATCTGCGACCCGATGTGGCAGTCGATTCCCACCACCTCGAGGTGGGGCAGGGCGGCCGCCTGCTGATAGGCGGCGAGCGCGTCTTCATGCGGGATACCGAACTTGTTTTCGCGAAGGCCCGTGGAGATGTAGGGGTGGGTGCCCGCGTCAACATCGGGATTGACGCGCAGCGACACCGGAGCGCGCCGCCCCATGTCACCCGCAATCTGGTTCAGGCGCTCGAGCTCGGCCCGGGATTCCACATTGAAGCAGCGAACGCCGGCCGCGAGCGCTTCGCGAATCTCTGCCGCGGATTTGCCCACGCCCGAAAACACGGTGCGGGCAGCGCTGCCACCGGCGGCGAGCACGCGGCGCAGTTCGCCCGCCGATACGATGTCAAAGCCCGCCTGCTCGCGAGCAAGGAGGTCGATCACCGCGAGATTGGAGTTGGCCTTGAGGGCATAGCAGACCAGGACCCGCCGACCGGCACAGGCCGAAGAAAATTCGCGCCAGGCGTCGGTGATCGCGCGACGCGAGTAGACGTAGCAGGGGGTTCCAAAGCGCGCTGCAAGGGTGGCAAGCGGCACATCTTCGGCGTGCAGCTCGCCGTCGCGATAGAGGAAAGCGTTCATCGGTTGGCGGGCGCGGCGGGCGCTGGGCTGGTTGGGTTGGAAAGATCAGGCGCCGGACGGATGGTGCAGGGCGGGGGGCTGCCGTCTGCGCAGGGGCGTTTGGGCAAGGGCCTGGGGCTGAGAGGCCCTTTGGTGCCACAACCGCCCAGCGCGATGAGCGACAGCAGGACGGTGGTGAGTAGAATCCGCGACCGGTATTGCCGGGATTGCGCGGTGGTTGTTGCAGGCATCAGCGCCGCTACCCGGACAGGCCCCTTCTCCATGACCGAGGCAGTCTAGCATGAGCACCGAAGCGCCCTTTGAGCAACTGATTGACCAGACCCTGCGCGCCATCGAGGACGCCCTTGATGCGACGGCGCTCGACATTGATTCCCATCGCAGCGGCCCGGTGCTGACGCTCGAATTTGATGACGACTCGAAGATCGTGATCAACGGGCAGGAAGCGGTGCGCGAGCTCTGGGTGGCCTGTCGCGCCGGCGGCTTTCACTTCAGGCATGAGGCCGGGCAGTGGATGGATACACGCGGTGCGGGTGAGCTCTTTGCCTGCCTGTCGCGCTGGGTGAGTGCGCAGGGTGGCATGGCGGTGAGGCTGGCTGGGCGCTGAAACCAGGCGCTTTGAAGGGGCGCCTTAAAGGCGATTCAGTGTGACAGGGCCGCTAGGGACGGTGCCCTGCGAGCGTTGCGGAGACCGGCGTATCGCCCTGCCAATGCACGCCCGAGTCGATTCTTGGCGCTGTCGGCGGAGGTACCGCTGCCGGGCGCTCATCCACTCCCAGGCTTCGAACGCCCTGTCCTGGCCGCGTTTCGGTGAGATAGAACTCGCCGTCGAGTTTCACCACACCCGGCGGCTGGACGCGTGTGATGTCGGGCGAGCGCGCGAGCGCCTGCCCCATGTAGCTGATCCAGATGGGAAGCGCGAGGCCGCCACCGGTTTCACGCTCACCGAGTTTGCGCGGCTGGTCATGCCCCACCCAGACCGCTGCGGTGATCGCGGGGTTGTAGCCGACGAACCAGGCGTCGTGCGCGTCGTTGGTGGTGCCTGTTTTTCCCGCCAGATCGTGGCGCTTGAGCGATTGGGCACGCGTTGCGGTGCCGTTGGACACCACAGTCTGCAGCAGGCTGTCGACCAGGAAGGCATTGCGGGCGTCGATCGCCCGGCGCGCCTCGTCGCCTGCCCGCGCGGGGTGGGCCTGTGCGAGCAGCCGCCCCTGGGTATCGGTGATGCGGGCAATGAGATAGGGGTCGATTCTGAAACCGCCATTGGCAAACACCGAGTAGCCAGCGGCCATCTGGAGCGGGGTGACCGATCCCGCACCCAGGGCCATGGTGAGGTAGGCAGGGTGACGCTCGGCATCAAAACCGAAGCGCGTGACATAGGACTGCGCATAGTTGGGACCGATGGCATCGATCAGCCTGATTGACACCATGTTCTTGGACTTGGCCATGGCCTCGCGCAGCGTCATTGGACCTTCGAAGCGGCCGTCGTAATTCCTGGGCTCCCAGAGCTTGTCACCGGTGCGCCGGGGATCGATCTGGACCGGCGCATCGTTCACGATCGAACTGGTCAGGAAGCCTTTCTCCAGTGCCGCCGAAAAGATGAAGGGCTTGAAGCTTGAGCCGGGTTGGCGCCAGGCCTGGGTGACGCGGTTGAACTTGTTTCGGGAGAAATCAAAGCCGCCCACCATGGCGCGGATGGCGCCATCACCGGGACTGATCGCCACCAGCGCTGCCTCGACATCGGGGAGCTGACTGATTTCGAACTGGCCATTGCGGGTTTCGACGATGCGAACCAGCGAGCCACGACGGATCCGGCGGGCCGGCGCCGCCCGATCGGTGAGCGCGCTGGCGACAAAGCGCAGGCCTTCGGCCTGGATGCTGACCGGGTCGGTGTTGCGGCCCCGCGTAACCGTGACCCGGCCGGGCGAGGCCTGCAGCACCACCGCCGCGATGAATTCATCGACATCGTCCGCCTCGCCAAGCGCCGTTTCGATCTGCTCCTCGGCCCGCCTTGCATTGGTGGAGAGCTCGATCTGCGCCTCGGGGCCCCGGTAGCCATAGCGCCGGTCGTATTCAAGCAGCCCGGCGCGCACCGCCGCATTGGCCGCCCGCTGTTCGGCCGCGACCAGCGTGGTGTGCACGACCAGGCCCGCGGAGTAGGTGTCTTCGCGGAATTGCTCCCAGGCGAGTTGCCTCGCCATTTCCGCCGCATGGGGCGCGAGTGGCAGCAGTTCCTGGCGCGGCTTGGCGAGCCGCAACGGCTCGTCGAGCGCAGCCTGGTATTGCGCATCGGTGAGAAAGCCCGCGTCGCGCATGCGCCGCAGAATGTAGCGCTGGCGCTCGGTCGCCCGCTTGGGGTTGACCACTGGATTGAACCGGGAGGGCGCCTTGGGCAGCCCCGCCAGCATGGCTGCCTGCCCCACGCTCAGCTCGGCAAGCGGTTTGCCGAAATAGGTCTGGGCGGCCGCCGCGAAGCCGTAGGCGCGCTTGCCTAGAAAAATCTGGTTGATGTAGAGCTCGAGGATTTGCTCCTTGGTGAGCGTTTCCTCGATCCGCAGCGCGATCAGGATCTCGACGATTTTTCTGGTGTAAGTGCGCTCGGGCGACAGAAAGAATTCGCGCGCGAGCTGCATGGTGATGGTGCTCGCGCCCTGCTCGGTGCCGCCCGACACCAGGTTGACCACTGCGGCTCGCGCCACACCGATCAGATCGATTCCCACGTGCTCGAAAAAGCGCGCGTCCTCGGCTGCGACGATTGCGTTCTTCATGACCTCGGGGACGTCCTGAATGCGGACAAACGTGCGTCGCTCCTCACCGAATTCTCCGATCAGCACGCCGTCCGCCGTCAGGATGCGGAGCGGGATGCGCGGTTTGTATTCGAGTAGCGAGTCAAGCGGCGGTAGCCGGTCGTTGATCAGCAGGGTGGCGAGCGAGCCGGTGAGCGCAATGGCTGCCGCCAGCGCGAACGGTGCCACGGCCAGCAGGAGCAGCAGACGCCCAAGGCGAAAGGATCGCTTGACGGGAGGTGGCGTGGATCCAGAGTCGGGCGGGGACGATCGTCGGGTCATGACAAGCCGGCGCGGCGGGCGCACCGGGTTCCGGCGTGGGGTCACAAATTATACGGGGGCCTTTTCTGATTTAATCCGGAACCGTGCGCAACATCATTCTCATCGGCATGATGGGATCCGGAAAATCCACCGTCGGCCGGCGGCTGGCGTCCACACTCGGCCGTCCGTTTGTGGATGCAGATGCCGTGCTCGAGCGGCGCTGTGGGGTCCCGATCTCGACCATCTTCGAACTTGAGGGAGAGGACGGCTTTCGCCGTCGGGAAGCGCAGCTGATCGCCGAGCTGGCGCAGCCCGCTGGCTGTGTGCTGGCCACCGGCGGGGGCGCAGTGCTGAACGCCGACAGTCGCGCGCTGCTGCACCGCGAGGGGTTTGTCGTGTACCTGCAGGCGGGCGTGAGCGATCTGTGGCAGCGATTGCGCCGCGACCGCGGGCGTCCGCTTCTTCGGACCAGCGACCCACGCGCCCGGATCGAGGCTCTGGTCGAGCAGCGTGATCCCCTCTACCGTGAAGCTGCGCACTGCGTCATCCCTACCGGCCGACAGCCGGTCGACCGGACTGTCGCCGACATCATGGCGGCCCTGCCGCCCGACCTGGCGACCGAGGTCCGGCCCATCGATCCGCCGGTGTCCGATGCGGCCTGAGCGGGTCCTGGCAACGCGAGGGCGGGGCCGCTCACCATCATCTCTTTCAGGAATCCGTTCATGAGTGTTCGTCGCCTTGAAGTTGCGTTGGGCGAGCGCAGCTACCCGATTCTGGTGGGTCCGGGACTTCTGGATGGGGGCACGGAGCTGGCCGGGCTGGCTGCTGGCCGGCAGGTGGCCGTCGTGACCAACGCGAGGGTTGACGCCCTCTACGGTGGGCGGCTGCGCCAGGCAATCGCGCGCTCTGCGCCCGCCGCCTGCATCACGATCGCGCTCGAGGAGGGTGAGCAGCACAAGGACTGGTCATCGCTCAACCGGGTGTTCGATGCGCTTCTTTCAGCCCAGTTCGATCGCCGTTGCCTGATTGTTGCGCTGGGCGGCGGGGTGGTGGGCGATACCGCGGGGTTCGCTGCGGCAACCTACCAGCGTGGCGTTGATTTCGTTCAGGTGCCCACCACGCTGCTTGCGCAGGTTGACTCATCGGTGGGCGGCAAAACCGCGGTCAACCATCCGCTTGGCAAGAACATGATCGGTGCATTCCATCAGCCGCGCCTGGTGCTCGCCGATACCGATACCCTTGCGAGCCTGCCTGCGCGCGAGCTGTCTGCCGGGATCGCGGAAATGGTCAAGCACGGTGCGATCGCCGATCCCGCTTATCTGGCCTCGCTCGAGGCCGACATGACGCGCCTGCGCGCGGGCGACGCTGACGCGCTTGCCCGGGCCGTGCTCCGGTCATGCGAGATCAAGGCGGGCGTGGTGGGGATGGATGAGCGCGAGTCGGGTCTTCGCGCGATCCTGAACTTTGGCCATACCTTTGGCCATGCGATCGAGGCCGGGGCCGGCTACGGTCAGTGGCTGCATGGCGAAGCAGTGGGTGCGGGGATGGTGATGGCGGCCGACCTGTCGCATCGGCTGGGGCTCATAGACACCGAGGTGACCGCGAGGATACGGGCCGCTGTGGCGGCGTCGGGCCTGCCGGTCGAGGGCCCGCACTGGCCCGCCGAGCGCTATGTGGAACTGATGAGCGTCGACAAGAAGGCCTCGCAGGGCATTCCCAAATTCGTGCTGCTGGAGGCCCTGGGCCGCGCGGTGGTGCGCTCTGCACCCGCTGATCTGGTGCACCAGACGCTGCGCGCCTGCTCGGCGGCACACTGAGAACGCAGGCTGCCGGTGGCTGGCGTCACGGGATCTCAGCGCGCTGCCTGGGCGGCCGACCCGGCCGGTTCAGCTGGGCGAATCCATGACGAGCCCTCGCCGGGGGGGCGGACGGCATTTCAGCGTGACCGCGATCGGATCGTCCACTGCACGGCCTTCCGGCGTCTGGAGTACAAGACCCAGGTCTTCATCAACCACGAAGGCGACCTGTACCGCACGCGGCTCACGCATTCAATTGAAGTGGCACAGATTGCCCGGACAGTGGCCCGCGCGCTGGGGCTCGACGAGGATCTGACCGAGGCGGTTTCGCTCGCCCATGATCTGGGGCACACGCCGTTTGGCCATGCCGGCCAGGACGCGCTGGACGCGGCAATGGCCCCCTGGGGCGGCTTTGAACACAACCTGCAATCGCTTCGGGTGGTGGACGAACTGGAGCAGCGCTACGCGGCGTTTGATGGACTCAACCTGAGTTTTGAGACCCGTGAGGGCATACTGAAACGCTGCCGGCCCGAGCTCGTACCGGCGCTCGGCGAGGTTGCAGGGCGCTTTCTTCGAGGGGGGTCTCCCTGTCTCGAAGCGCAAATCGCCAACCTCGCCGATGAAATCGCCTATAGCAACCATGATGTCGATGATGGCCTGAGGGCCGGGTTGATCGACCAGGAGGCGCTTCAGACCGTTGACCTGTTTGCGCGCCATAGCCGTTCGGTGCTCGAGCGTTATCCCGGGCTGGTCGAGCGCAGGCGGGTGCACGAGACGATCCGCCGGATGATCAGCGAACTGATCGAGGACCTCACTGCGGAGACCCGGCGGCGGGTATTGGCGGCTGGGGTGGGGAGCCTCGCCGAGGTGCGCGCGAGCCCGCCGCTTGCGGCGTTTTCGGCGCCGATTCGGCGCGACCTGTCCCAGCTCAAGCGCTTTCTGGCCGAGCGGCTCTATCAGCATCCGCGCGTGGAGGCGGTGATGGGTGCGGCGCGCGCTGTGGTCGGGGATCTGTTCGCCTGCTACCGCGCCCGGCCCGAGGCGCTACCCGTGGAGCATCGCGAACGGATCTCGCGACTGGGCGAGCGCGCGATCGCCGACTACATTGCCGGCATGACCGATCGGTTTGCCATCCGGGCCCATCACGAACTCACCGGCCAGCGGATTCCCGAGTTCGACGCCGGGTAAGTGGCGCGCTCGGCTATAGGCGGGAAGGTCCGCGCTATACTTTAAAGTTCGACTGCAAAAAACCGCGTCCGTGTTCCGGGCTCTTCCGCAGCGCGCAAAATCTGCTCGCAGGAACTTCGCCGGTCACACCGACCACGACAGGTTCTCCACTCAAATCGGGCGAAGCACCTGGCGGACAAGGTTCATGGCGCAGTGCCGCATCGAAGGGTCTCAGACGGTCAGCTGACCGCCGGATTCCTCGTCGCTGCGGTTGCAAAAATTTGCATCACCGACACCGTCAGGTCAAAGGGTTCTGGAGCTTAGACATGTCCTCACTGAGCAGTGCGCAGCCTTCCGTCCCCGGCATACAGGGGCTTTACGATCCCGTGAACGAACACGATTCGTGCGGGGTGGGGTTCGTCGCCCACATCAAGGGCAAGAAAAGCCACCGAATCGTCGAGCAGGGTTCCCAGATTCTCTGCAATCTTGATCACCGGGGTGCGGTGGGCGCCGACCCCCTGATGGGTGATGGCGCGGGCATGCTGATCCAGATTCCAGATCAGTTCTTCCGCGAGGAAATGGCGCGGCAGGGGGTCACGCTGCCGCCGGCCGGTGAATACGGTGTTGGCATGGTGTTTCTGCCCAAGGAGCATGCGTCGCGACTCGCCTGCGAGCAGGAGATGGAGCGCGCGATCCGGGCCGAGGGCCAGATCCTGCTGGGCTGGCGCGACGTGCCGATCGACCGTGACATGCCCATGTCGCCTACCGTAAAGGCAAAAGAGCCGGTGATCCGTCAGGTGTTCATCGGGCGCGGCCCGGATGTGATGGTCACCGATGCGCTGGAGCGCAAGCTCTATGTCATCCGCAAGACCGCGAGCCATGCCATTCAGAAGCTCGCGCTCGCCCACGGCAAGGAGTATTTCGTCCCGTCCATGTCGGCGCGAACCATCGTCTACAAGGGGCTGCTGCTCTGTGGCCAGGTGGTGCAGTACTTCCGCGATCTGCAGGATCCGCGCGTGGTGTCGGCGTTTGCGCTCGTGCATCAGCGCTTCTCCACCAATACCTTTCCCGAGTGGCCGCTTGCCCACCCCTACCGGCTGGTGGCGCACAACGGCGAGATCAACACGGTCAAGGGTAACTACAACTGGCTGCGCGCGCGCGAAGGCGTGATGCGCTCGGCGGTACTGGGAAGCGACCTCGCCAAGCTCTACCCCGTGGTGTATGCAGGTCAGTCAGACACCGCCACTTTTGACAACTGCCTGGAACTTCTGGTGATGGCGGGCTACCCGATCGCCCAGGCCGTCATGATGATGATCCCCGAGGCCTGGGAGCAGCACACGCTCATGGATCCCAAGCGTCGTGCGTTCTATGAGTTTCATGCGGCGATGATGGAGCCCTGGGACGGTCCGGCGGCCATTGCCTTTACCGATGGCCGCCAGATTGGTGCCACGCTTGACCGGAACGGGCTGCGTCCGGCGCGCTACTGTGTGACCGATGACGACATGGTGATCATGGCCTCCGAGTCGGGCGTATTGCCCATTCCCGAGAGCCGGATCGTCAAGAAGTGGCGCCTGCAACTGGGCAAGATGTTCCTGATCGACCTCGAGCAGGGACGCATCATCGACGACGCGGAACTGAAGTCGCAGCTCGCGAACAGCAAACCCTACCGCAAGTGGATCGAGGCGATCCGCCTGAAGCTCGATGAAATCGGGTCGCTCGATGCCGACATTGAGACCGACCGGCGCGAGCTTGCTCCGGAGGTGCCGCTCCTCGATCGTCAGCAGGCTTTTGGCTACACCCAGGAAGACCTCAAGTTCCTCATGACGCCCATGGCGCTGAGCGGGGAAGAGGCCACCGGCTCAATGGGCAATGACTCACCCCTTGCGGTGCTGTCGGCCAAGAACAAGCCGCTCTTCAACTACTTCAAGCAGCTCTTTGCTCAGGTCACCAATCCGCCCATCGATCCGATCCGCGAGCAGATGGTGATGTCGCTGGTGTCGTTCGTGGGGCCGCGCCCCAACCTCCTCGACCTGAACAACATCAATCCGCCGATCCGGCTCGAGTTGTCGCAGCCGGTACTTGATTTCGATGAGATGTCGAGGCTGCGCCACATCGAGCACTACACCGGCGACAAATTCCGCGCCTACACGCTCGACATCACCTACCCCGTTGAATGGGGTGCCGAGGGCATCGAGGCGCGCATTGCGTCGCTCTGCGCCGAGGCGCGCGATGCAGTGCGTTCGGGCTACAACATCCTGATCGTCTCGGACCGCGCGGTAAAAAGCGAGCGCGTGGCGATTCCCGCCCTGCTGGCCACCAGCGCCATCCACCTTGATCTGGTTGATAACGGGCTGCGTACCTCTGCCGGCCTGGTGGTGGAAACCGGCGCGGCGCGCGAGGTCCATCACTTCGCGCTCCTCGCGGGTTATGGCGCCGAGGCGGTTCATCCCTATCTTGCGCTCGAGACGCTTACCGACCTGGTGCGCGGCCTGCCCGGGGAGCTGGGCGCCGAGAAGGCCATCAAGCACTACGTGAAGGCGGTGGGCAAGGGACTGATGAAGGTCATGTCCAAGATGGGCATCTCCACCTACATGAGTTACTGCGGCGCGCAGATTTTCGAGGCGGTGGGTCTGTCGGATTCGCTGGTGGCGCGTTACTTTGCCGGCACGCCCTCCAAGGTGGGTGGCATTGGCATCTTTGAGGTGGCCGAGGAGGCGCTGCGCGTACATCGCGCGGCATTCGGCAACGATCCGGTTCTTGCCCGCGCGCTCGATGCGGGCGGCGAGTATGCATTCCGGATCCGGGGCGAAGACCACATGTGGACGCCCGACTCCATTGCCAAGCTGCAGCACGCGACGCGCTCGGGAAGCTTCTCCACCTATCGCGAATACGCAAACCTCATCAACGATCAGAGCGTTCGGCACATGACGCTTCGCGGTCTGTTCGATTTCCGCTTCGACCACTGCCAGCCGGTGGCCATTGATGAGGTGGAGCCGGCAGCCGAGATCGTCAAGCGCTTTGCGACGGGCGCGATGTCGCTGGGCTCGATTTCCACCGAGGCGCACACCACGCTCGCCATTGCCATGAACCGGATTGGTGGCAAGTCCAATACCGGCGAAGGCGGCGAAGACGAAATGCGTTATCGCGCTGAAATGCGCGCTGGCGCCTCCGTGGTGAAGGATGGCGATACGGTGGGTAGCGTGATCGGGCGCGACCGTGTCGAGGCTGACATTGCACTGAAGGCGGGCGATTCGCTCCGCTCCAAGATCAAGCAGGTGGCCTCCGGCCGCTTCGGTGTCACCGCTGAATATCTCGCAAGCGCTGACCAGATCCAGATCAAGATGGCACAGGGTGCCAAGCCTGGCGAGGGCGGCCAGCTACCCGGTCACAAGGTGTCTGACTACATCGGCAAGCTTCGCTATTCGGTGCCAGGCGTGGGCCTCATCTCGCCGCCGCCGCATCACGACATCTATTCCATCGAAGATCTCGCGCAGCTCATCCACGACCTTAAAAACGCCAACTCGCGGGCGTCCATTTCGGTGAAGCTGGTGTCCGAAATCGGCGTGGGTACGGTGGCGGCGGGCGTCGCCAAGGCGAAAGCCGATCATGTGGTGATCGCAGGCCACGACGGCGGCACCGGCGCATCGCCCCTCTCGTCCATCAAGCATGCCGGCACGCCCTGTGAGCTGGGACTTGCTGAAACCCAGCAGACGCTGGTCCTGAACGGGCTTCGTGGCCGCATTCGGGTGCAGGCCGACGGCCAGATGAAGACCGGTCGCGATGTCGTGATCGGCGCGCTCCTGGGGGCCGATGAATTCGGCTTTGCCACGGCGCCGCTGGTGGTCGAAGGCTGCATCATGATGCGCAAGTGCCACCTCAATACCTGCCCGGTGGGCGTGGCCACCCAGGACCCGGTGCTACGCCAGCGCTTTCAGGGCAAGCCCGAGCATGTGGTCAATTATTTCTTCTTCGTGGCCGAGGAAGTGCGCGAACTGATGGCGCGTCTGGGCGTGCGCCGTTTCGATGACCTGATTGGGCGCGCCGACCTGCTCGACATGAAGAAAGGCGTTTCGCACTGGAAGGCGCGCGGGCTCGATTTCTCGCGCATCTTCCATCAGCCCGAGGTGGCAGCCGATGTGCCGCGCCATCAGGTTGATACGCAAGACCATGGCCTTGAGCACGCGCTTGACAACAAGATGATCGAGCTCGCCAAGCCCGCGCTCGAGCGGCGTGAGAAGGTGTCGTTCATTCTTCCGATCCGCAACGTCAATCGCACGGCCGGCACCATGCTGTCCGGCGAAGTGGCGCGCCGATACGGCCACGATGGCCTGGCCGACGACTGCATTCATGTGCAGCTGAAGGGCACCGCGGGGCAGAGCTTTGGCGCGTTCCTCGCGCGTGGCATTACGCTCGACCTGGTGGGCGAGGGTAACGACTACGTGGGCAAGGGTCTGTCGGGCGGCCGCGTGATCGTGCGTCCGACCAATGACTTCAGGGGCGCCTCCGACCAGAACATCATCGTGGGCAATACAGTGCTGTATGGTGCGATCGAGGGCGAGGCCTTTTTCAGCGGCGTCGCGGGCGAACGCTTTGCGGTGCGCAACTCCGGTGCAACGGCCGTGGTCGAAGGCACGGGTGATCACGGTTGCGAATACATGACGGGCGGCACGATCGTGGTGCTGGGCGCAACTGGCCGCAACTTCGCGGCCGGCATGTCGGGTGGCATCGCGTACGTCTACGATCCCGAGGGCGAGTTTGAATCGCACTGCAACCTCTCGATGGTGACGCTTGAGCGGGTTCGTTCCACCCGCGAGCAGCTTGAGCAGACCGAGCCGTCCAGCTGGCACAAGGGCGAGTGCGATGAAATCATCCTGAAAGGGCTGATCGACCGGCACTTCCAGCTCACTGGCAGCGACAAGGCGAAGCGGCTACTGGAGAACTGGGAGCAGTCGCGCGCGGCGTTCGTGAAGGTGTTCCCGAACGAATATCGGCGAGCGCTTGGCGAAATCAATACCAAGGCGGCGGCCGCGCGCCCGGCCAAGGTCAGCGCGTGATCTGAGCGGGATGCGCCGCGCGGGCCACGGGCCCGGGCAGCGCATCCTCACCGACAGGCAAGGCAACAACGACGGACAGGCAGTCAATCATGGGTAAGGTCACCGGATTTCTGGAATTCGAGCGGCTCGAAGAAGCATATGAAGAAACCAGCTCGCGCGTTCATCACTACCGAGAGTTTGTACTGCATCTCGATGACGCCGCCGCCGCGCGTCAGGGCGCCCGCTGCATGGATTGCGGCATCCCGTTCTGCCAGAACGGCTGCCCGATCAACAACATCATTCCCGACTGGAATGACCTGGTGTATCGGGGCGACTGGCGACAGGCGATCGACACGCTTCATTCCACCAACAATTTCCCCGAGTTCACCGGGCGGGTGTGCCCGGCGCCCTGCGAGGCGGCTTGCACGCTCAACATCAACAATGATCCGGTGGGCATCAAATCCATCGAGCACGCGATTATCGACAAGGCGTGGGAGATGGGCTGGGTGCAGCCGCAGCCCGCTCTGGTCAAGACCGGCAAGCGGGTGGCGGTGATTGGCTCGGGCCCTGCCGGGCTTGCCTGCGCACAGCAGCTCGCGCGCGCTGGGCACGATGTGACCGTCTTTGAAAAGAATGATCGGCTGGGTGGGTTGCTCCGCTACGGCATTCCCGATTTCAAGATGGAGAAAACGCACATCGATCGCCGGGTCGAGCAGATGGAGGCCGAGGGCGTGACCTTCCGCACCGGTGTTCTGGTGAGCCGCGAGCCGCTTGAACCCATCATCACCAGCTGGGCGCGAGAAACCGTTCATCCCGATGCGCTCATGGGCGAATTTGACGCGGTGGTGCTCGCAGGGGGCGCTGAGCAGCCCCGCGATCTGCCGGTCCCGGGTCGCGAACTCGCAGGCGTGCACTTCGCCATGGAATTTTTACCTCAGCAAAACAAGATCGTGGCGGGCGATGCGGTGAGCGGACAGATTCTCGCCACCGGCAAGCATGTGATCGTGATTGGGGGCGGCGACACGGGCTCAGACTGCGTGGGTACGAGTAATCGCCAGGGGGCCGCGTCGGTCACCCAGTTCGAGCTCATGCCGCAGCCGCCCGATGAAGAGAACCGAGCGCTGACCTGGCCCTACTGGCCGGTGAGGCTGCGCACCTCTTCATCACACGAGGAAGGCTGCGATCGTGACTGGGCGGTGAGCACCAAATCTTTCGTCTCCGATGGCGACGGGCGCGTGCGTGCGCTCAAAGCTGCACGGGTAGAGTGGATTCGTGACCCCGCGAGTGGTCAGATGAAAATGAGCGAAGTGCCAGGCTCGGAGTTCGAGCTGCCCGCCGATCTGGTACTGCTTGCCATGGGCTTTGTGGCGCCGGTCGGGTCGGTGCTCGACTCGTTTGGCGTGTCACGCGATACCCGCGGCAATGCGCAGGCAGGCACCGAGGGCGAACGCAGCTACGCCACCAATGTTGGCAAGGTTTTCGCGGCCGGCGATATGCGCCGCGGCCAGTCGCTGGTGGTCTGGGCGATCCGCGAGGGCCGACAGTGCGCGCGTGCGGTCGATGAATTCCTGACAGGGCGCTCGGAGCTGCCACGCTGAGCGCAGTCGGTCGCTGACCGGTGTTCCGTCTCCATCCGGCCAGGCGTACGCGATGACAGACGGCCGGATGCTCTGGCTTGACGCGATCCGCGTGGTCGCGGCGCAGCTGATCGTGCTGCATCACCTGTCCATTTACGGACCGGTGCAGGAGTCCCTCCGCACGGTCGCCCCTGGCATCATCGGCTGGCTCGACGACTACGGACGGATGGCCGTGCAGGCGTTCCTGGTGATGGGGGGATTCCTCTTCATCCGTTCTCGCGTCTGGCGCAGCGCGTCCAGTGTGGGGGCGATCGCACGGGCGATGGCATGGCGTTGGCAGCGCCTGTTCCTGCCGTTTTACGCGGCGCTCGCGCTGGTGCTGCTGGCGGCGGTGCCGGGGCAGGCCTGGATGGGTGCGGATTGGGTGCCGAAGTGGCCGAATCTGCGCATTGTGCTTGCCCATCTCACCGGGCTTTACGATTACCTCGGCATTGAAGCGCTCAGCGCAGGCGCCTGGTATGTGTCAATCGACCTGCAACTTCATGCCCTGGCGCTGGGGCTCGCATGGCTTGCCGCGGGCGTCTCATCGAACCCAGCTGGTCAACGACGCGGATTTCTTCTGCTGGTCGCGCTATGTGCTGGCGTGTCGCTGCTATGGGTCAACCGCCATTCAGACTGGGACTTCCAGCCGCTCTATTTTTTTGGAAGTTTCGCGCTGGGTGCGGCAGCGCAAGGGCTTGCGCGCGATGCCGAACGTGACGAACGCTGGGTGGCGATTGCAGTCTTCGCGTTCGCAGCGATTGCACTGGTGATCGAGTGGCGGCTTCGAATTGCGATATCGCTCGTCTGCGCGGGCGTGCTCGCGGTTGGCGTGCGCGGGGCAGGGCCGTGGGCAGATCGCCTGCTTCGCTCATCCGGCTCGGGCCTTGCCGCCCGGTTTCGCGCACTTCAGTCGTTTCTGGGCGACATCAGCTACGCATTGTTCCTGGTTCATTTTTCCGTCTGTGTGCTGGCCAATGCGGTGTTTGTGCGCTTCACTGACCAGACCCCGATGTGGGCGCTTGGGTGCTTCCTGGCTGCCTGGGCGGGCAGTCTTCCGCTTGCGGCCGCACTTCATCGATGGGTTGAACGACCGCTTGCCAAACGGAGGCAATCTGATGGCTGATATCACGCTGGCCGACCTGAGTGCTGTTGAACTCCGCGAGCGCTTTGCCCGGTGCGAACTATCGCCCGAAGACGTCACACAGGCGGTGCTCGCGCGGATCGAGGCGAGTGAGCCGCGACTCAACGCCATGTATCGGGTTCTGCGCGAATCGGCCCTCGCGGCGGCGCGTGAATCAACGCAACGCTGGCAGGCTGGCGTGCCGCGTTCTGCGGCCGACGGCATTCCGGTCACCGTGAAAGAGAACCTCTATTCCGCGGGTGATCCGGCGCCCATCGGCACCGCGGCGGGCAGTCTTGCGCCACGCTCCACGGATGCGCCGCCCGTGGCCCGATTGCGTGAGGCGGGCTGCGTCATCGTCGGCAAAACCACCATGCCCGACTTTGGCATGCTGTCCTCCGGGCTCTCCTCGATTCACGGCATCACCCGTAACCCCTGGCGCACCGATCTGAACCCGGCGGGCTCATCGTCGGGCGCAGCCGCCGCCGCTGCAGCGGGCTACGGCCCGTGGCATCTTGGCACCGACATTGGCGGTTCGATCAGGCTGCCCGCGTTTCACTGCGGAGTGTTCGGGTTCAAGCCCAGCCTGGGCAGGGTCCCCATCAACCCGCCGTTCATGGGGCGCGTCGCCGGGCCCCTGACCCGCACGGTGAGTGATGCGGCCCTGCTCATGAATGTCGTCGCGCGCGCCGACGCCCGCGACTTCATGTCGCTACCGGCTGAAACCCGTGACTATGTTGAGGATCTGGACGGTCTCCCGCTTGCCGGACTGCGCATCGGGGTGCTCGAAGACATGGGAACCGGCTGGCCTCCCGAGCCCGCAGTGGTGGAGGCAGTACGCGATGCGGCGCGCGCGCTCGAGCGCGAAGGCGCGCGAATCGAACCGATCCGGAGCTTTCTCAGTGCGCAGATGCTGGACGGCATCCAGCAGTTTTTCGAGGCCCGCTCGCACAATGAGCTGATGGCGCTCGATTCGACTCAGCGCGCGGCCGTCCTGCCCTTCATTCTTGAATGGGCGACCTGGCGCGCGCATGGTTTCAGCGGCGCCGATGTCATGCGCGCCTACAACCAGATTCACGCCATGCGCGAGGCAGCGGTGGTCGCGAGTCAGCCGTTTGACTATCTGCTCATGCCTACCGCTCCGATCGCGCGTTATCCGGCCGAGCACGCGTGCCCGGGCAACGACCCGCACCGCGCGCTGGATCACATCGCTTTCACGGTGGCGTGGAACATGAGCGAGCAGCCGGCTGCAGCAGTCAACTGGCGTTTTGATGACGAGGGCTTGCCGCTGGGGGTCCAGCTTGTTGGTCGCCGCTTTGACGACCGGGGCGTGCTGCGGCTTTCGCGACAGATCGAGAGGCTGCGGCCTAGGCAGAAGCCCTGGCCGCTGGTCGGCTGAGCGGCCAGGCGTTCAGCCGGGCTCGGCGTTCCGGCACCTGCAAAGCGACATGCTTTTGGAGCTCATCACGACTTCGTCGTTCTGATTGAGACACTCCTGCTGAACCAGAAGAATGCCGCGGTCGGGTTTGCTCTGTGAACGGCGCGCTTCGATGACCGCCACGCGCACACGCAGCGTGTCGCCGGGCCGAACCGGGCGAATCCAGCGCAGTTCATCCAGGCCCGGCGAACCCATGCTGGAGGCAGGCGACAGGAAATGGTCAACCAGCATGCGCATCATGAGGGCGCCGGTCATCCAGCCACTGGCGATCAGGCCGCCGTACACCGACCCGGCCGCAGCCTGTGGGTCGGTATGAAAGGGTTGGGGATCGTAGCGCTGGGCGAACTCGATGATTTCATCAACACTCACCGTGTGAGAACCGAACTCGTGCACCTCGCCGGGTACGTAGTCTTCGAAGTAGCGCGCTTTCAGGGACATCGACATGGTGGTTCTCCCGGGCTGCCTAAAATAACCCAATTCTGTTGAGCGGTCATGAACCGCTTCGATTCCTCAGGGAGCGCGTACAGATGGGTTTACGTTCCAGCGATCAGTCGAGTCACGCGCCCGTCACGATACGTCTTGACAAGTGGTTGTGGGCGGCACGGTTTTTCAAGACCCGGGGACTTGCTCAGCAGGCGATCGAGGCCGGTCGCGTTCTGGTGGGCGGGGAGCGCGTGAAAGTGGCGCGAGCGCTTCGCGCGGGGGAAAGCGTGACAGTCCGGATTGGCGATCTGGCGCACGATGTCGACGTGCTGCTGCTGTCCGAGCAGCGCGGACCGGCAACCGTGGCCAGGACGCTTTATCGTGAAACGCCCGAGTCGGTGGCGAGGCGCGAAGCGCTCGCCGTGCAGCGACGGCTTGCGCCCGAGCCGGCCTGGGCGATTGAACAGGGACGTCCCACCAAGCGGGACCGGCGCCAGATGGAGCGCTTTCATGGCGGGGGACAGTCTGATGAATGAGCGACCGATCGCGCAGCGCCGGACGCTGCTCATTCGCGGCGCCAGCCTGCTGGGCGGGGTGGGCGCACTCGCGGGCCTGGGCGCCGCGGGCTTCGCGCTGGCTCAGGGGGCGCCTGCCCCGGTGCGCCGGGTCACGGTGCTTGAGGCGGGCCAGCAGCTGGCAGGCGGCAGCTGGATCCTCATGATGCGTCACGAACAGACCGTCCCTGGGGTGGGCGATCCGCCCAACTTCCAACTCGATGACTGCGCGACGCAGCGCAACCTGTCCGAGGCCGGACGCGTGCGGGCGCGACGGACAGGCGAGGCAATGCGTGCTGCGGGTCTGGCGCCCGCGGTGGTTCGCGCGGGGCGCTGGTGTCGGGTGAGGGAGACCGCGGAACTCGCATTCGGAGGCTTCGAGCCCTGGACGGCGCTCGATTCCTTCTTCGGGCAATCGGAGCGCGCGAGCATGTACCGCGAGCCGGTGATAGCCTTCGCGCGTTCATTTGCTGGCCCGGGTCACGCCATGCTGGTCACCCACCAGGTCAACATCACCAGCGTGCTGGAGGTGTATCCCGAGATGGGTGAGGTGATTGCCGCGAGGTTGGAGCAGGGGGTGCTTCGCGCGCGTCTGCGCTTTACGCCAGGGGCGGATTGAGAGGGCGAAGCGGGCGCGCGGGGCCGACCGATCAGCGACCGATCAGCGACTTGTCGCGATGCTTGCGATCTTCATCGGACTGGAGGATGGACGGCGGGCGCTGGCAGTCGGAGGCAAGCAGCCAGGTAATGCCGCAGCCAATCGACAGCAACGCCCAGAACAGGAAAAAGCCCACCGTGTGGGCGGCCTCGCGACTGTCCGCAAGATGAATGCCCACCACCACCAGTTCCTGCGGGTCGACCATCGAGAAAAAGACGCCTTCCGCAAGGCCTGCCACCAGAAAGGCGGGCCACAGCACCTGCATCATGAAGCGGCCAAAACGCCGGTCGCCGATCGGCTTGGGATCGTCGTTCATAGTGTCTCCTCCTCCGGCTGCATGGTGGTGGGCTCAGGAGCCTTCCGGCCTGCGCTGGACGGTTGTGTGCACGGCGGTATCGGGCGTGAGCACGATGGGTGAGGCAAAGCTTGATACGGTGGCGAGGAGCCGCCACTGTCCGCCCCCATCGTCGAGCTGCACCTGCCAGCGGCCGTCGGCGGGTGCCGCGAAGGCGCCCTGCCATGGGCCGTCGGGGGCGCGCTTCAACCAGAGCTGATGATCGAGTTCTGCGCGCGTGGCGTGAATCAGATGCACGCGGATGGCCTCTGGTAACACGGTGCCGGGGCTCGACGCGGTGAGCGTAAGCGTGGCGCGCTGGCCTGCCGCATCCACTGTCAGCCGCGCCCGCAGGCCCAGTTCAGCGGCACGCTGGTCGCGGGCCAGGGTTTGATTGATCGCCTTGCCTTGCTTGTAGTAGTCGTCTACGACCAGCGAGTGATTGCTGTGCGCGGCAATCCACCAGGTGAAGCCGCCTGCGACGATTGCCGCAAACGGCGCGGCAAGAAGCAGCCATGGTTCGGGATGGCGGAACCAGGGTTTGGCGGAGGCGAGCGAAGGATTCATTTGAACAGAGCCTCTTGCGGAATCAGCGGGGAATGAGGAAGGTGGATCGGGCAACAACGGTGTGACCTGGAGAATCAATCGCCTCAACCTCGAACCGGATGGGATTGGCGCCAGGTTTTCCAAGTCCGGGCTCGAGCCTGACGCTCAAGGGCACCCGCCGCACCGCCGCGCTGTCAACGTCAAACTCGGTGGCACCGGCGAGCGCGATGCCATCAATGCCGACCACCTTCACTCGAAAACGGCGCGGCGCTTCGGACGAATTCATGAGCTGCAACCCGAAGCTGTTTTCAATGACCCCGTCTTCAACAATTCGGCTCAGCATCCGGTCGCGAATGATGTCGGCCTTGAACGGTGCGCGAAGGGCCAGAGTGATGCCCAGGGTGACGACGATGAGGCCGAGAATGGTCGTGTAGATGAGCACACGGGGCCGGAGCACGCGGCGCCACACCGAAGCGCGATCCAGGCCGCTCTCAAGCGCCCTCGTCGTGGTGTAGCGAATCAGGCCACGCGGATAGTTCATGCGGTCCATCACCTGATTGCAGCCGTCGATACAGGCTGCGCAGCCTATGCATTCGTATTGCAGGCCTTTGCGTATGTCGATGCCGGTCGGGCAGACCTCAACGCAGATCCCGCAGTCCACGCAGCTACCCAGACCGGTCGCCCTGGGGTCGGCCTTTCTCGAGCGCGAGCCACGCGGTTCGCCGCGTGCTGCGTCGTAGGTGATGATGAGCGTGTCGCGATCAAACATGGCGCTCTGGAAGCGCGCATACGGGCACATGTACTTGCAGACCTGCTCGCGCATGAAGCCCGCATTGCCCCAGGTTGCGAATGAATAAAACAGCACCCAGAACCACTCCCAGTTACCGAGGCTGAGCGAAGCGAGGTTTGCTGTAAGCGTCCGGATTGGAGTGAAGTAGCCCACAAAAGTCATGCCGGTCCAAAGCGCTACGGCAATCCAGGCCACATGCCGGCTGCCCCGGCGCGCAATCTTCTGAAAAGTCCAGGGGCTGCGGTCGAGCTTGATTCGCGCGTTGCGATCGCCTTCTATCGCGCGCTCGATCCACATGAAAATTTCGGTGTAGACGGTCTGCGGACACGCATAGCCGCACCAGAGTCTGCCCGCAATCGCGGTGAACAGAAACAGCGACAGCGCCGAAATGATCAGCAGACCCGTGAGGTAAATGAAGTCCTGCGGATAGAGAACGAGCCCGAAGATGAAAAATCGACGGTCTTCGAGAGCGAACAGCACGGCTGGCCGGTCACCCCAGGTGAGCCAGGGGATCCCATAGAAAAGAATCTGCGTTGCCCACACCAGCGCCCAGCGCCAGCCTGCAAACCAGCCTGTGACCGCGCGCGGATGGATGTGCTTTCGAACCTCGAAGAGCGCATGCTCGGTATCTGGCTGGCCGGGCTGTGCAGCCGGCGGGGAAGGGTCTCGCATGACCGTGATGTCCGGGGCCGCGCTCAGTTCTTTTGCGCCGCGGCGCTGCGCGACAGTCCCCACACATAGGCCGCAAGCAGATGAACCTTGCCTTCGCCCAACGATTCCCTGAACGCAGGCATCTGACCGCCCCGACCCTTGTTGATGGATTCAACCACCGCGGCAACGCCGCCACCATGCAGCCAGATGCGATCCGTGAGATTGGGTGCGCCCAGCGCGGTGTTGCCCTTGCCTTCGGCACCGTGGCAGGCGGCGCAGACCTCGAAGCGAGGCCTGCCCAAAACCGCTTTGGTGGAATCATGTCCGCCGCCTGAGAGCGACATCACATAGTGCGCGAGATTCTCGACGTCGGCGGCCGACCCCACAGCCTGTGCCATGGGCGGCATCATGCCCTGACGACCCTCCAGGATGGTGGTCTTGATGGCGGTGGGCTCGCCCCCCCATAGCCAGTCGCTGTCGGTGAGATTGGGGTAGCCCTTTGCGCCGCGCGCATCGGCGCCGTGGCACTGGACGCAGTAGGTGAGATAGAGCCGCTCACCGATGCCGCGGGCCTGAGCATCACCAGCAACCTGCGAAATATCCTGCGACAGAAATTTTGCGTAGAGCGGATCGGTCACTGCATTGAACTGCCTGACTTCGCGTTCGTACTGCTCCGCCTGCGACCAGCCGAGCGAACCTGCGTTGGCGCCCAACCCGGGATAGAGCCACAAGTATCCGAAGCCGAAGATGATGGTGATTACGAAGAGCCCCAGCCACCAGCGTGGCAGCGGGTTGTTGAGTTCCTCGAGATCTTCGTCCCAGCTGTGACCCGTGGTGCCCACCTGCTGTCCGGGTACCTTGCCGCGAGCCATCGTGAGGGCAAGCCACAGACAGAACACAATCGATACGACCGTGACGATCGCAATGTAGGGGCCCCAGCCTGAGCCGATGAAGTCAGCCATTGTTCAGTTCCTCCGGTGTGATGGGCGCCGTATCAGTCGCGATCCGAAAACGGGATCTGTGCGGCGTCTTCAAAGCGTGAGCGCTGAGCCCGGCTCCAGGCCCAGGCAACGATGCCGGCAAAGATGGCCAGGCTCACGGCGGCAACCACGCCGCGCAGGGTGTTGATGTCCATGTGGGCTCCGTGTCGGGCTAGCGGGCGCTGCGGATCGATGTGCCCAGGCCCTGCAGGTAGGCGATCAGCGCATCGAGTTCGGTTCGGTCCCTGAGCATGGCCGGTGCCTGGGCGATGTCTTCATCGGAATACGGATGACCGAGTGTTCGAAGTGCCGTGAGCTTGCGAGTGATCGTGCCGTCGTCGGCCGGCGTGCGCGCGAGCCAGGGATAGCCCGGCATGTTCGACTCAGGCACCAGATCGCGGGGGTTGGTCATGTGCACACGGTGCCAGTCGTCGCTGTATCGGCCGCCCACCCGCGCAAGGTCAGGACCGGTGCGCTTGCTGCCCCACTGAAAGGGACGGTCATAGACGAACTCGCCCGCCACCGAATAATGACCATAGCGCTCGGTCTCGGCGCGAAACGGCCGGATCATCTGTGAATGGCAGTTGTAGCAGCCCTCGCGGACATAAATGTCGCGACCCGTGAGCGCGAGCGCGTCGTAAGGCTTGAGCCCGGCGACTGGCTCGGTAGTGGACTTCTGAAAAAAGAGCGGCACGATTTCCACCAGACCGCCAAAGCTGATCGCAAGAATGATCAGCACGATCATCAATGGCAGGTTCTTCTCGATTTTTGCGTGACTGAAGGTACTCATCAATGGCCCCTCTTCAGGCGTGAGCGGCAAGCGCTGCCGGAATTGGTGCTTCGACGGGTTTGGCACCGCGGATCGTCATCAGCATGTTGTAGAGCATCAGGGTGATGCCGGAGAGGTAAAGCAGACCCCCCAGCACGCGCAGCGTCCAGTACGGATAGGACGCCTTCACTGCCTCGACGAATGCGTAGGTGAGCGTGCCGTCGGGGTTGGTGGCGCGCCACATCAGTCCCTGTGTCACGCCCGAGATCCAGAGCGCGGCGATATAGAGCACGATGCCGATGGTGGCGACCCAGAAGTGCACCTCGATCAGCCGCGTGCTGTACATCTGGGTGCGGCCATAGAGTCGGGGCAGCAGGTAATAGATGGCACCCATCGAGATGAACCCGACCCAGCCAAGGGCTCCCGAGTGCACGTGGCCAATGGTCCAGTCGGTGTAGTGCGACAGCGCGTTGACTGTCTTGATCGACATCATCGGACCCTCGAAGGTGGACATGCCGTAAAAGGACAGCGACACCACGAGGAACTTGAGGATGGGGTCCTGACGCAGTTTGTGCCAGGCTCCTGAGAGCGTCATGATGCCGTTGATCATGCCGCCCCACGATGGCGCCAGCAGAATCAGCGAAAACACCATGCCGAGCGACTGCGCCCAGTCGGGAAGCGCGGTGTAGTGCAGATGGTGCGGACCGGCCCACATGTAGGTGAAGATCAGCGCCCAGAAATGCACCACCGATAGCCGGTATGAGTACACCGGCCGCTCGGCCTGCTTCGGAATGAAGTAGTACATGATTCCGAGAAAGCCGGCGGTGAGGAAAAAGCCCACCGCATTGTGGCCGTACCACCACTGGATCATGGCGTCCTGGACACCCGCGTAGGCCGAGTACGATTTGGTGAGCGATACCGGCAGTGCTGCGCTGTTGACGATGTGGAGCACCGCCACCGTGATGATGAAGGCGCCGAAGAACCAGTTCGCTACATAGATGTGAGGGGTCTTGCGCTTGAAGATTGTGCCGAAGAACACGATCGCATAGGACACCCAGACCACCGCGATCAGCAGGTCGATCGGCCACTCGAGTTCCGCGTATTCTTTTCCGCTGGTGATGCCAAGCGGCAGCGTGAGGGCGGCCAGTACGATCACCAGCTGCCAGCCCCAGAAGGTGAAGGCTGCGAGCCCCGGTGCAAAGAGCGGCACATGGCTGGTTCGCTGCGCCACGTAGTAGGACGTGGCAAAGAGCGCACATCCGCCGAAGGCAAAAATCACTGCGTTGGTATGCAGCGGCCGGAGACGACCGTAGCTGAGCCAGGGGATGTCGAAGTTGAGTTCGGGCCAGGCAAGCTGCATGGCGATCCAGACGCCCACCAGCATGCCGACAAATCCCCAGATCACCGTCATGATTGCGAACTGCCGCACCACCTTGTAGTGGTAGTGGTTGCGGGCCGTTGTGCTTGCCGTCATCGAAACCCCCTGTCTAGTGGGTTGATTATTGAAAGCTTCCGGCGATCGGGTATTGCGCTGCGTCAAAGGCGGTGAACTTGCCGCCGCCTGCGTCGTATCAAAAAGACATGATCGCCGCGCAGTGATTGCCGCGCAGTTATTGCCGCGCAGTTATTGCCGATTGAGGTCGGGCCCTGCCTGCGGGCGATCGTCGTCGGCGATGATCTGATGTCCGGGGCTCTCGAGGTCCTCGAATTGGCCCTGGTCGGCCATTCGCAGGAACAGCCAGGTTGCGGCTGCGATGATCAGCACACTCAGTGGGATCAGCAGGAAAAGCGCTTCCATCAGCCAGCCTCGCTTGACAGGCGGGTGCTGCGCCGGCGGTATTCGAGTAGCCGCAGGGCGTTGCCCGCCACCAGGATTGAACTGGCCGACATGCCCAGGGCGGCCACCCATGGGGCGATCCAGCCGAATGCGGCGGCGGGAATCGCGACGATGTTGTAGGCGAGTGCCCAGCCGAGGTTCTGCGAAGTGATGCGCCGAGTGCGTAGCGCAAGGGTTCGAAGTGCTGTGACATCGTCCAGCCGGTTGCCGAGCAGCGCGACCGATGCCGACGTGCGTGCGAGTGTGCTCGCGCAGCCCATCGCGATGGAGACGTTGGCGCCCGCGAGGAGCGGAGCGTCGTTGATCCCGTCGCCGACCGCCAGGACCCGCCGGCCCTGAGCCTGCAGCGCCTGCACGAAGACGAGCTTGTTCGCAGGCGAGGCCTCGGGATGACGGCTCGCTATTCCGAGCCGATCTGCGAGGGCGTGAACCACCTTGCCGCGGTCGCCCGACACGAGATGCACCGCGAGGCCCGCAGCCCTGAGCGCTGCGATCACGCCGGGCGCTTCATCGCGCAGCGTATCGGCGAGTGTGATGCGTGCCAGAGGCAGTCCGTCCTGCGATAGCCAGACCTCCGAGTAAAGGCTGTCGTGATCGGCGGCTTCCGGCGGGTCGCATGACGCTGCCTGCAGAGCGCGCGCGGCCTCGCTCAGCGCGAATCGCGCCTGGCCCAGCCGATAGCTGCGCCCATCGATCAGTCCCTCAACTCCCTCGCCCGGGACGGTGGACAGCGATGCCGCAACGGCGTGCGACCTGCCCTCGGCTCGGGCGGCTGCGACGATGGCACGCCCGAGTGGGTGGGTGCTGGAGGCCTCGAGCGCGGCGGCCATATCGAGGCAGGCCGCGCGGTCAAGCGCGCCGAAGAGCGCGACACCGGTGACTGTGGGCTCGCCGCGTGTGAGGGTCCCGGTCTTGTCGAACACCACATCGGTGCTCTGCGCGATCGCCTCCAGCGCGTCGCCGCGGGTTGCGATCATGCCTCGGCCGAGCGCGGTTGCCGAGGCTGCAGCCAGTGCCGCGGGTGTCGCGAGCGACAGCGCGCACGGGCACGACACCACCAGTACCGCGATTGCAATCGGCCAGGCCGCTGCCGGGTCGATCTGATGCCAGATGAGCCAGACCAGTGCGGCGAGCACGAGCAGTCCGATGGTAAAACCACGCGCCACGGTTTCGGTGAAGGTGAGGAGGGGAGGCCTGGCGGCCGCGGCGCGAGAAGCGAGCCGGGTGATGGTCGAGAGCGTGCTGTCGCCCTGCCGGGCCAGGGAGGTGAATTCGGCGGGTGCGCCGAGGTTGATGGCGCCGCCCGGGATTCGGTCGCCGGCGGCGTAGTTCACCGGGCGCGATTCCCCGGTGAGAAGCGATACGTCGAACGTTCCGGCTGAGCGCGAGAGTGCGGCGTCAACGGCCACGGCTTCGCCTGTGCCTACCAGGAAGCGCTCGCCCGGCTGGAGTCGGGCAGCAGCGATGGTCTGCGGGGGCGCTCCGTCTATCACCTTCAGTACCGACTGGGGCGTGGCCGCAGCGAGTGCGTCGATCGCGCGGCTTGCGCGCAGTCGAGCCAGCCATTCGAGGTGACGGGCGCCCAACAGCAGGAATACGAACATGGTGACCGTGTCGAACCAGACTTCGCCGTGCGCGTTGACCGTGGCCCACACACTTGCCGCAAACGCGGCGCCGATCCCGATGGCAACCGGCGTATCCATGCCCGGTGAACGGCGTCGCCACTCCAGCCATGCGCCCCGGAAGATAGGCGAGGCTGAATACAGCACGACCGGTAGTGTGAGAAAGAAACTCGCCCAGCGCATGAGCGAGGCATAGACGGGCTCGATGTCCCCCTCTGCAGCGATGTAGGCGGGAAAGGCATACATCATCACCTGCATCATGCCGATACCCGCCACAAAGAGCCGTCGCAGGCGCGTGCGCGCGGACTCCCGCAACTGTGTCTCGCGTTGCGACGCATCGAAGGGCTGTAGCGTAAAGCCGAAGCGTCCAGCGGTATCGATCAGCTCGGACAGTCGAACCTGTGCGGGGTCCCACCTCAGGTTGGTGCGCTCTGAGGCGAGATTGACCGAGCAGTCGACGATGCCAGGCGCGCGCGCCAGCGCCTGTTCGAGTAACCAGCTGCAGGCGCCGCAGCGAAGTCCGTCCACCAGAAGCGTGGTCTCGCATACGCCAGCCTCGGTGCGTACAAAGCGCGCCGCGACATCGGGGTCATCGTAGAGCGCGGAGCGCCCGCTGCTGTCATGGGGCTCGCTCTGAGGTGCAGCTGGCAGATCGCGGGCCCGGTAATAGTCCTGCAGGCCCGAGTCCGTGATGGCCGCAGCAACCGCCTGACACCCCGCGCAGCAGGTCTCGCGCTCGCGCCCCTCGACACTGACAGTCCAGCGGCCAGGCTCGCTCACCGGCAGGCCGCAGTGATGGCAGGCGAGCGTTGCCGGCTTGGCCTGCATGCCAAAGCTGGCATCCAGACGCTCCAGCGCGCGCGTGCCGACCGCCGAGGCAAGGCCGGGTGGACTCATGCCGCATTGCTCATAAGGGTGTGTTCATCGGCGGGCGTTCAAAGGCGGGCGTTCATGGGCGTGCGTTCAGCGAAAACCGCTCACACAGGCCTCGCCGAACTGCTGCAGATGCGCGAGCGGATCAATGCGAAGAAGCCCTGCCACGCCCCACATCACGATCAGTACGCCTGCTGCGCGCATGAGCGCGGGCGAGCGCGTTTGTGCGAGGCCACGCCGGGTGAGCCAGCCCAAGGCGGTGAGGGCAGGCAGCGTCCCCAGCCCGAATGCGAGCGCGATGGCAGCGCCTGCGGTCGCACTGCCCGAAACAAGCGCGGCTGTGAGCACGCTGTAGACCATCCCGCACGGCACCCATCCCCAGGCGGCGCCTGCGAGCAGCGCGCCGGTGAGACCGCCGCGGCGCAGACTCCTTCGGGCTGCGGGCTCGATCAGCTTCCAGACGCGCGAGCCCACGCGTTCGAGCCAGTGCGAGAGCACGGGAATTCCCGCGAGATGCAGACCGATCAGAATCATCATGAGGCTGCCGATGGCAAACGCCGCCTGCTGTAACGGCAGCAGATTCGATCCGAGCCACACGGCCGATCCGACCGTGCCAGCGAGTGCCCCGGCGAGCGTGTAACTGCCTATCCTCCCAAGGTTGTAGGCAACTGGCATCGCAACGGACGGCTGCCCGCCTGCGGTGGGCGCGGGATGGCGAATGGCGGCCGCGTGCGAGGCGCTGAATGTCACGACCGACACACCCGCGGGCGCGCTGCCTGCGCGCCGGTTGAGCGTGGTCACGATGCCACCGCACATGCCGATGCAGTGTGCGACACCGCCCACGCCCAGCAGAAACGCAGAGACCAGCATGGGCGCGAGCAATGGCCACGACGGCGCAGCGAGCGCGGCGTCGAACATTGCGGCGATTGAGCCGGGGTCGGACATGACGGATTCGGTGGCGATATGCGAGACTCGGTTGAATTGCGGTTGAGATGCTAGGCCGGATGCCCGGCGAAACCTTGCCCTATGTCAAGAACCCTTCAGACCGATCCCGGCGGGCGCCTTCATACCGTCGACCAGACGCTGCTGCCCTTCGAGTGGCGCAGCATTTCGCTTGAAAGCGCCGATGAGTGCCGTGAGGCGATTGTTGCGATGCGGGTACGCGGGGCGCCGCTGATCGGCGCGGTCGGGGCCTACGGGCTTGCGCTGGCGCTCCGCCAGGACCCGTCGGATGACGCGCTCACCGCAGCGCACGCCTGGCTTCTTTCGGCGCGCCCCACGGCGGTCAATCTCGCCTGGGCGCTTGAGCGGGTGCGGATGCGGGTCGCCGCCCTGTCCCAGGGTGAGCGCGCCGACGCGGCCTGGCAGGAGGCGGGGCGGCTGTGTGACGACGATGCACAGTGCAACCATCGCATCGCTGAGTGGGGCGCGCCGCTCCTGCTGGCGGCCGCCCGCGGTAAGCCCTCAGAGGCGCGACCGCTTCAGGTGCTCACGCACTGCAACGCTGGGCGACTTGCCACCATTGATCATGGCACCGCCCTTGCTCCCATTTACGCGCTGCATGCGGCCGGGGTGCCGGTGCATGTCTGGGTCGATGAAACGCGTCCGCGTAACCAGGGTGCATCGCTCACCGCATGGGAACTTGCGCGAGCCGGCGTCGCGCACACCGTGATTGCGGACAACGCGGGTGGGCTTCTGATGATGCGAGGTGAAGTCGACGTGGCCATCACGGGCTGTGATCGTGTGGCGGCCAATGGCGACGTGGCCAACAAGATCGGCACTTATCTGAAGGCGCTCGCTGCCGCCGACAATCATGTGCCCTTTTATGTGGCCTGTCCGGTATCAACGCTCGATCCGGCGAGCGCGGACGGTGCCTCGATCGAGATCGAATACCGCAGCGCGCGTGAGGTGACGCATGCGCGGGGTCGCCTGCCTGATGGCAGCGTGGCCGAGGTGGCGCTGATGGAGGAATCGGTGCGAGCGCTCAACCCCGGGTTTGACATCACGCCCGCGCGACTGGTCACCGCACTCATTACCGAGCAGGGCGCGATTCAGGCGGACCCGTCGGCGATTGCCACGCTGCTCGCGCGCGCGGATGCGGGGCAGGTCGGCGCGGCGGCGCGCAAGGCGCCGTGAGCATCATGAGCCCGCTTCCTCCCTACGCCACTGAAAACGATGCAAGAGCGGCGCTGATCGAGGTCTGCCTGCAGTTCTCCGCGCTGGGTCTCAACCAGGGCAAATCAGGCAATGCGTCGCTGCGTTGGCACCGAAGCGCCGAAGACGGCATGCTGGTGACCCCCAGCGGGCTGGCCTATGAACGCGCGCAGATCGACGACCTGGTCTGGGTGCCGCTGGTGCAGCCAGCATTGGTTGCGGCGCCTTCACGTGCAGCCTCAATCGCCGCCGCAGCCGTCGACCTGACCAGCGGGCAGGCGACAGGACCAGGGGATCACGCATCGCCGCCGGCGTTGCCCCTCTCGCCGCCATCGCGGTTCGATGGCCGGCGCGTGCCATCCTCTGAATGGCGCATGCATCTCGACATCTACCGGGCACGGCCCGAGGTGGGCGCCGTGGTGCATGTGCACTCCCCCTGCGCTACAACGCTTGCCTGCCTGCCTGCCATTCAGGCTGCTGGCATTCCCGCCTTTCACTACATGATCGCAGTGGCCGGCGGCCATGACATCCGGTGTGCCCGCTATGCCACCTTCGGCACGCAGGCGCTCTCGGAAGGGGCGCTGGTCGCGCTTTCCGATCGGCGGGCGTGTCTGCTCGCCAATCATGGTCAGATGGCCCTGGGCGCAGACCTGCCTCAGGCGCTATCGCTGGCCCTTGAGGTGGAGACGCTCGCGCGTCAGTACCTGCAGGCGCTGCAGGTGGGTGAGCCGGTGGTGCTGCCGGACGACGAGATGGTGCGCGTCCTGGAGGCGTTCGCGCGCTACGGACGCTAGGCCGCCTGCCGGTTGGCGAGCGACGGCAGCACCCGCGCAAGATAGTTTCCGGTATGGCTTGCCGCCACCCCGGCGACCTCTTCGGGCGTGCCGCAGGCAACGAGTTGCCCGCCCTGGTCGCCGCCCTCGGGCCCGAGGTCGACCACCCAGTCGGCGGCCTTGATCACATCGAGATTGTGTTCAATCACGATGACGGTATTGCCTCGCTCGCGAAGCTTGGCGATGACCTTGAGCAGCATCGCCACATCATGAAAATGCAGACCGGTGGTGGGCTCGTCGAGCACATAAAGCGTGCGACCCGTGTCCCGACGCGACAACTCTTCTGCGAGTTTCACGCGCTGGGCCTCGCCCCCGGAAAGCGTGGTCGCGCTCTGGCCCAGCCGCACATAACCGAGGCCCACTTCAATCAGCGTGGCGAGCTTTCGCGCAAGCGTGGGCACGTTCTCGAAAAACTCGTGCGCCTGCACGATGGTCATGTCGAGGACGTCGGCAATGTTGCGGCCTCGCCAGCGCACCTCGAGGGTTTCACGGTTGTAGCGCGCGCCCCGGCAGGCCTCGCAGGGCACATAAACGTCGGGCAGAAAATGCATCTGCACGCGAATCAGGCCATCGCCTTCACAGGCTTCGCAGCGGCCACCCTTTACGTTGAAGGAAAAGCGGCCGGCGCCATAGCCGCGCTCGCGGGCCGCCGAGGACTCGGCAAAGAGCTCGCGAATCGGTGCGAAGAGGCCCGTGTAGGTGGCGGGGTTTGACCGCGGCGTGCGGCCGATCGGGCTCTGGTCGACCGCGATCACCTTGTCGAAATGCTCAAGCCCATCGATGCCATCGCACCCTGGAGTGATGGTCTTTCGATGATTGACCTGCTGCAGGGCCGCTACCAGCAGCGTGTCGTTGACCAGCGTTGACTTTCCCGAGCCCGACACGCCGGTGACTACGCTCACCACGCCCACCGGAAAGCGTGCGGTGACCGTCGAGAGATTGTGTGATCGCGCGCCGCGCACGGTGAGCCAGCGCCCGTCACCGCGATGCCGCTCGATGGGAACCGGTACCCCCAGCCTGCCGGACAGATATTGCCCGGTGATCGAACGCTCTGAGGCCTCGATTGCAGCCGGTGAGCCCTGGGCCACGACCGTGCCCCCATGCTCGCCCGCTCCAGGTCCCATGTCGATGACATGGTCGGCTGCGCGGATGGCTTCCTCGTCATGCTCGACCACCAGCACCGAGTTGCCCAGATCGCGCAGGCGCTTGAGCGTTCCGATCAGCCGTTCGTTATCGCGCTGATGCAGTCCGATGGACGGCTCATCAAGCACATACATCACGCCGGTGAGACCCGAGCCGATTTGGGAAGCGAGACGGATACGCTGTGCTTCGCCACCGGAGAGCGTTTCCGCAGGGCGATCGAGGCTCAGATATCCCAGGCCCACGTCGGTCAGAAAACGCAGCCGCTCGCGGATCTCGCGGATCACGCGTTCGGCAATCTGGCCCTGAGCGCCCGGTAGCGCGAGCGCCGAAAACCACTGATGGGCGCGCGACAGCGTCCAGCTGGAGACCTCGTAGATGGGGTGGTCGTGGCCGGCCAGACCGAGCCGGACGTGGCGCGCAGCCGCCCGCAGTCGCGATCCTCCGCATTCGGGGCAGGGGCGGCGGCTGAGGTAACGGCCCAGTTCCTCGCGGACCTGACTGGATTCGGTATCGCGACGCCGGCGCTCGAGGTTGGGGATCACGCCCTCGAAGCTCTCGGCGGATGATTGGGCGGCTGGCGAGTCGGCCGTGTAGCGCATGGCGAGCTTGCGCTCGCCCGAGCCGTAAAGAATCACCTGCCGTACTTCATGAGGCAGCTGCGAGAACGGAGAATCGAGGTCAAAGCCCAGCGCCTGAGCGAGGCTTGCAAGCGTGCTGAATGCAAATTCGTTGCGACGATCCCAGCCGCGGATCGCTCCCGATGCAAGACTCAGGTCGGCGAACTCCACCACCCGGTCCGGGTCGACGTACTCGATGTCGCCCAGGCCGTTGCAGTCCGAACAGGCACCCGCCGGATTGTTGAAGGAAAAAAGCCGCGGCTCGAGATCCGGACTGAGGCG